>Ga0078972_1007740_pt1 | contig 23477 bp, 19 predicted proteins | sample YelNatPaOPGAMG01_FD_67568 | JGI IMG/M metagenome (GOLD analysis project Ga0078972, IMG submission 67568) | Hot spring thermophilic microbial communities from Obsidian Pool, Yellowstone National Park, USA - OP-RAMG-01 (SPADES assembly) (version 2) | ecosystem: Environmental > Aquatic > Thermal...
GGATGGTCGCAGGCGGGCCGCCTGCGACCATCCCGCCAAAACCCTGCCCCGGGCCAGGGCGTCTGGCGGCGCCGTGCCCGCAGTTGGCGTGAGGCTGAGAGGGGCAAGGCGCTGAAGCGCCCACTACGAAGCGAGGGCTGGCTGGCAGGGCCTGGAGCGCGGCGAGCCGCAAAAGCCTCCCGAATCCCGCATGGCAAGAGAGTCTTCATCTTGTATTTTCCCACGATTTGTGATAAAATCCACAATAGTTCGTGATGGAGTGCACAAACTGATCGTCGGACGGCATGGGGAGGTTCGTCGTGAAGTTGACGAGGGGCTCTGACTATGGCCTGCTGGGCATGCTCTACCTGGCCAGCCAACCACGCGAGAAGGTCGTATTGATCAGCGAGGTCGCCGAGGCTCAGGGGGTGCCAGAGAGCTACCTGGCCAAGATCTTTCAGGACCTGGCCAAGGCCGGGCTCGTCCGGTCGCACCGGGGTGCGCGCGGCGGCTTTACCCTGGCCCGCGCACCGCAGCAGATTACCCTGCGCCAGATCATCGAAGCCATCGAGGGGCCGATTGCCATCAGCCGCTGCCTCGACCCCCGCGAAGGCTGCGCCAGCAGCGCCACCTGCCCCGCATGTGGCGCCCTGGCCGAGGCGCAGAAGGCCTTCACCTCGGCGCTCGACGCGGTCACGCTCCACAGCCTGATCGAGCAGCAGGTGCCGGTAGGAGTCTAGGGCACCGGCTGGGCCACTTTCGCCCGCTTCTGGAACTCGGGCAGCCATTCCTGTTCCGCTTCCAGCATTTCGTCGGCCATGGCGCGCGCTTGCTCGGGCGTGAGGATGGCCGCTGTCAGAGGGTCAACGGCCAGGGCCTGGTGCACCGCTCGGCGGCTGCGCGCCAGCGCCGCCTCGACCGCCAGGGCCTGGACGTTGATATTGCTGCGGTCGAGGGCGGCCAGTTGGGGTGGCAGATCCCCAACGTAGCAGGGGTGGATCCCCGCGCCATCCACCAGGCAGGGCACCTCCACGCAGCAGCCGGCGGGCAGGTTGGTGATCAGGCCATCGTTGCGCACGTTGAGGTTGAAGCGCCGGGGCACGCCGGTCACCAGGGAGTCGATGATGTACGAGGCGTACTCGTGGCTGCGGCGGAGCCGCAAGGGCTCGCACCCGGCGAGTTGGGCCTCCATCGCGCGGCGCTGCTCGTCGAGGCTGCTCATGTAGAAGCCCAGGTAGTCACGGGGCTGGGGCAGGTAGCGCTGGCGGAGCTCAGGCGTGCGCCGGAAATAGGGCACATACTCCGACATGTGGTAGCTCGACTCGGAGACAAAGTAACCGAACAGGCCCATCACCGCGATGCGCACCCGGTCGGCCTCCTCGACCGCCGGGTCGCGCATCTTCCTTTTGAGGAGCGGGTACAGGTCACGCCCGTCGCACTCGAGCTGGAGGAACCAGGCCATATGGTTGATGCCCGCCGCCCAGTAGTGCAGCCGCTCGAAGGGGATGCCGACGGTGCGCGCCAGGTAGGCAGCGGTCGCCATCACACTGTGGCAGAGGCCCACCACCTTGATCTTGGCGCCCCGATATAGCCCCCAAACGTTGATGGCCATGGGGTTGGTATAGTTCAGCAGCCAGGCCTGGGGGCACAACTCCTCCATGTCGCGGCAGATGTCGAGCAGGACGGGGATCGAACGCAGGCCCCGGAACACGCCGCCCGGCCCGATGGTGTCGCCCACGGCCTGATCGACGCCGTAGCGGCGCGGGATCTCGATGTCCATCTGGTAGGCGCGGGCGCCGCCGACCTGAATCACGGTGATGACATAGTCGGCGCCGCCCAGCACCTGCCGCCGATCCTCGGCCACCTCAAGCTGCACCGGCAACCGCTGCTCATCGATCAGGCGCCGCGTGTAGGCAGCCATGAGCTGCAGCCGCTCCACATTCAGGTCCACCAGACTGAGCGTGCCGGTCTGCAGCGCCGGAAACGAGAGGATGTCGCCGATCAGCGTCTTGGCGAACACCACGCTGCCCGCGCCAATCAAGACAATCTTCGGCATGGCCATCGTCCTCGAAACAGGGTACGGCAAATAGAGCAATCTACGGGCCAAGGCTCTCCGAGGGCATGCCGCTGCCCCCTCTCGCCGCGAGCCGCTCAGGGTCCCCGCGATCCCCATGCCCAACGCTGGCCGGCCCCCTTCTGCTGCGCAGGCTGCCGCCGCAGCGCCAGGGCTTTCTCGAGGTCCGCCTTCTACCACCCTGCGCATCCTCAGCCCAGAGCGTCATGCAACACGCCGCCCATGGGCACCGTCACTTTCAGCTCCGGGCCTGAGCAGCGAATGTCCCGAACAGCGACTCCCGCGCCATCAGCCCGGAGCGTCATGCAACACACCGCCCATGGGCACGGTCACTTTCAGCTCCGGGCCTGCGCAGCGAGCGCGGGCAGGACGCGAAACCGGGATGCACAGGATGGACAGGGTCGGGCACCATCATCCTGGGTATCCTCTCCATCCCTGTGGATCGTTCCTCCAAGGCCTCCCAGCGCGAGCGTGAACGGGTACCGCTTCGCTACGCGCGGCTCGCCCCGTGGGCGCGCTCGAAGAGCCGCTCAGCGCCTGCCCTGAGCAAGGCGAAGGGTGACAGGCCGTGACCTGGAAAGAGCCCCGCGGCCCTGCGCTTTAGGGTTGACGTGCCCCGGCTCTGCGTCTACCATCCACCCGGGCCAGGCCCCAAGATGGCCCGGCCCGGATCAGGAGGGTAATCGTGTTCCTGTTGCTCTTGATGCTGGACAACCCGAACCTGATGGACCGCGTCCTCGAGGCGTGGGCCAAGCTGGGCATCCGCGGGGCACACGGGCTGGAGAGCGCCGCCTGCCGCGTGCCCGAGCGCCCTCCCGAGCGCGGGCCAACCGGCTTTCTCTCCTTCGCCAGCCTGCTGCCGGCCAGCCGCACCTGCAGCGCCGTGCTCCTGGCCCCGGTCGAATCGCAGGCCATGGCCGAGCGGGCGGCCGAAGAGGTGGCGCGCATCGTCGGCCCTTGGGCCGAGGGGCACGCCGCCGCCATGCTGGCCCTGCCCATCGCTGCCACCTGGGGCAACATCTTCCCGGCCGCCATCGCACCCGCCTCAGCCGAGAACGGCGATGACGCCCCGCCGCGCGAGCCCGAACAGCCTCTGGATGAGTCCTGAGCATCGGACGGGGGGGCTGATGCGCACGTGGTATGGCTGACGTTCGGGCTCAGCGCACTGGCCGTCATGGCCGGCGGCGTATTGGCAGCGGTGTGCGGCGACGTGATCGCCGTGCGCACGGGGCTGGGCCGCTTCCTCTTCGGCACCGTCCTGCTGGCGGCCGGCACCTCGCTGCCAGAGCTGATCTCAGCGTTCACCTCGGTGAGCCTCGGCCTGCCCAACCTGGCGGCCGGGAACCTGCTGGGCAGCAGCCTGGTCGACATCTTTTTTCTGGCGCTTTTGGACCTCTTCACCCGCCGAACGCGGCTCCTGCACCAGGTGGCGATCACCCACAGCCTGACGGCGTCGCTGGGCGTCCTGATGGTCGCGACGGCGGCTTTCTTCATTCTGGTGCCCTTGGGTTGGCAGGTGGGGCCACTGGACCTGGAGGGGCTGGTGCTGGTGGCCCTCTTCCTGGGGGGTCTGCGCATCATCCAACTGCGGGCGCGGGTGGGCGCCTACGAGAGACGGGCCGAGGCCCAGGCTACGCCCCGCTTTTCCCTCACGGTGGCCGCCGTCGGTTTTGCCGCCGCGGCGGCGCTCCTGGTGTTGGTCACCCCGGTGCTGGTCGGCTCGGCCAACGCGATTGCCATCCAGACCGGGCTGGGCACGGGCTTTATCGGCGTGACTCTGCTGGCGCTGACGACCAACATCCCCGACCTGGTCTCGAGCATCGCTGCCGTGCGCATCGGCGCCTACGACCTGACCGTGGGCAACCTCTTTGGCACGACGGTCTTCGACATGCTGGTGTTTGGGCTGGTGAGCCTGGCCTTTCCTGGCTCGCTCTTCGCTGCCGTCGCGCCCGGCTTCGTTGCCGTGGGGCTCCTCTTGATCATCCTGACCAACGTGGCCCTCTTCGGCATCCTGGCCAACCTGGAGTGGCGCCCGCTCGGGGTCGAATGGGATGCAGTCCTGATCATCCTGCTCTACCTGGCCGGCAACTTCCTGCTCTTGCGGCTCGGTCTGCTCATGCCGACGCCGTGACAGGGCTCGAGAGGGCCTGTTCCAGAGGCTGCGATGGCCGCCAGGGGTTGGGAGGGGCAGGGGTCCACCTCACCCCGCGCCTCGGGTGAGCCGGGTGAGGATGGCGCTGAACACGTCGATGTCGAACGGCTTGCTCCGCGATGCATCGGCGCCCACCGCCTCGGCCGGGGCAGTGCCTCTTGGCATGGCCCCGTGCCTATCTGGCCTCGCCGAGGATGACGCCCCCCTTGACCACCAGCCGCACCCGCTGTAGAGCGCCCAGGTCGGCCAGCGGGTCGCCATCGACCACCAGCACGTCAGCGGCCTTGCCCGGCTGCAGCGTGCCCAGGTCGCCGTCACGCCCGCAGACGTGGGCGGCGTTCCGGGTGGCCGCGACGATGATCTGCATGGGGGTCATGCCGGCCTGGGCCATCCGATCGATCTCGCGCATGGGCATGCCCAGGTCGAAGGGGATCGTGTAGCCCCCATAGTCCGTGCCCAACGCCACTTGGCCCCCGGCAGCCACGAATTTGCGCAGGTTGGGCAGCGCCCTCCCACCCCAGCCGACCCCTGCCCACAGCTCGAGGGTGGGCGTCCAGTAGACTCCCGCGGCCACCACGCGGGCCACCAGGTCGTCGGGCAGCGGGTCCACGGCCATGTGGGCCAGGTCATCAACGCCCGCATCCAGAGCTTGCGCCACATGGGCAGCCCGGCTCACATGCGCCGAGACGAGGCGGCCGCGGGCGTGGGCCGCCGCGGTGATGGCCTGCTGCTCGGCGAGGGTCAGCGTTGGCCAGCGCCGGCCCTGCAGGTCATCCTCAAAGCTGGTCTTCACCAGGTCTGCCCCGACATCCAGGAGCGCATTCACCGCCTGGCGTGCCTGCTCCGGCGAGGTGATGGGGTAAGCGCCATAGCCGCCGGGGGCGGTCAACATGGGGGTGGAGGCCACAATGCGGGCATACCGGGGGTTCGTCTCGCTCTCGTCGCGCAGGGCATAGTTGCGGCGCATCACCTCGACCACGGTAGTGTCGTAGGTCAGGTCGCGCACCGTCGTCACCCCGCCCTGCGCCCAGGCCTCGAGGGCCGAGGCGCTGTAGCGCGAGTGCACATGGGCGTTGATGAAACCAGGCAGGATCGTCGCGCCACCCACATCGACAAGCTTCGCACCGCCAGGAATGCGCACCGTGCTCCGCGGGCCGGCGCTGGCGATACGCCCACCCTCGATCACCAGCACCGCATCAGCGACCGGAGCGGCGCCGGTGCCGTCGATCAGCGTGCCGTTGACCAGGGCCAGGCCGCACTCGCCTGCGGCAAGTGGCCCGCCGGGTGTGGCGGTCTGGCCGGTCACCAGGGGGGCCGCGGTGGCAGCCGGCGCAGACGTCGGCCAGGCAGGCACACAGGCGCCAAGGAGCAGCATGCAGAAGAGAGCAGGGGCGAGATGGGATCCTCGTTGCCTCATGGCAGGCCTCCGGCCACCTGGCCTTCCGTGGCGCGCCGCCCGCGGAGTCTCAGGGCACGGTAGCCCTGAACACGAGCGCCGCGCTCCCAGCGGCGACGGTGTACGCGCCCACGAAAGCGGGGATGAGCACGGCCTGCCCCTGCCGGAGCGCCATCTCGCCCGGCCCTCGCCATGCCAGGTGCACCTCGCCCGCTGTGACGAGCAGGACCTGCACCCGGGCGTGGGTCGCCTCCCGGCGCACGTCACCCGCCTGCAGCCGCCAACACGCCACCCGGAACTCGGCCGCGGGCGTGGCGTACTCTATCTCGCCCGCGCCCGGGGCCCCCTCCAGGATGCGGGCCGGCCCCGGCTCGCAGTCAAGGACCTCGGCCAGCGCCTCCACGTCCTTGAACTTGGGGGTGAGGCCTGCCCGCACCACGTTATCTGACGCGGCCATGCACTCGACAATGTTGCCCTGCAGGTAAGCATGGGGCACGCCGGCTCCGATGTAGAGCCCCTGCCCGGCCTCGAGGTGCACCAGGTTCAGCAGGAAGAGGACCAGCAGGCCAATGTCAGGGCCGGGGTACTCGCGGCGGAGGTCGAGGAAGAGCGCCTCCTCTGCAGCGAGAGGCTGCGGCTGGCCGCGCAACCGCCCCTCCAGCCGTCCCAGCGCGGCCTGCAGCCCCTCCTCGTCGTCCGCGGATTCGATCAGCGATGTGCACAGCCGCCGCAACAACACCTGCTGGACGAGCGGTGAAGCATTGGCGCCGGCCGCCAAGTCCCGGCAGAGCGCTGGGCCGGCCAGCCCGGCCAGCTCGGGCACGCGCTCCAGGGCCTCCAGGATGCCCGCAAACGGTTTGAATCCGGCCAGAGCGCGAAGGCCATCCAGCGCGATGGCAACCTCGGGCTTGTGGTTGGGGTCGGGGTAGTGTTGCGGGTCACGGGCGTGCAGGCGCTGGGCCTGCGCCCCGTTGGGATGCACCTGGATGGAGAGGGGCCGCGCCGCCGAGAGGACCTTGAGCAGGAAGGGCAGCGAGCTCCCAAACCGCGCCACCACGCCGGGCCCGAGGATGGCCTCCGGCTGCCCGGCGATCACATCGGGCAGCGGCACCAGGGCGCCGTCGAGCTCGACCTGCGACGGGGCACTGGGGTGCGCGCCGATCCACAGCTCGGCGTAGGGGCGGCCGGGCTCCGCCTCGATGCCCAGAAGACGTGGGATGTAGGCGCCCGGGCCGCGGCCACCCCACTCGTAGGGCTGGATGCGGTTACGCAGAAGGTAGGGGCGCGGCTCCAGATGCACGGCGGTCTCCAATCCAGGGGTGATACGGCAGCTCCTTTTGTACACCGCCATGCGCGCCAAGTCAAACGCTGGGATGGGGGATGGGGAGCGCCGCCGTCCCGGCGGCGCTCCCTCTCACGCGACAAAGATGGCCTTGGGCAGGTAGGCCGAGACCATGAAATTGGGCACATCGACGATCTCGCTGATGCGCAGGTCCACGGCGGCGCTGCAAAGGACGTAGGCCTCCTGGCGCGTCAGGCCATGTTCACCGGCCAGGTGCTCGATCATGTAGCGGATGGCCTGCCGGGCGTTCTGGTAGAGGTCCGGCCCGTGAGCGGTGGTCACATAGTAGCCCTGGCGGTCGGCGCGGGCCACGGGGCTGGGGGTTTCGAAGCGCAGTTCGGGGATCGAGCGGCCCTTCTCCAGCCCGAAACGGAGCGTCACCGCCATGGGGGCTTCGATGCCGGTGCCGCACACCTCGCCGTCGCCCTGGGCGGCGTGGCAATCGCCACAGCAAAAGAGCGCGCCTTTGACCCACACCGGCAGGTAGACGGTCGCGCCGGCAACCAGACCGCGGTTATCCAGGTTGCCCCCGTGCTCTTTGGGGAACATGGGGCTGACGGCGCCAGGCTCGCGGGGCGCTACACCCATCTCGCCACAGAACGGCTGCAGGGGCACGCGGATGCCCGGCTTGAACTCGGCCCAGTCGCCCGCAAGTTGCCAGATTTTGAGGTAGGGCTCGGGGAACTCGTCGGCCAGCAGGCCAAAGTCGGGGATGATGCCCGACCACCCCCACCCCTTTGGCTCGTACCTGAGCACCTCCACCCGCAGCGTATCGCCCGGCTCGGCGCCGTTGATGTAGATGGGCCCGCTGATGGGGTCACAGAAGGCGAAATCCAGGTTCACCAGGGCGCTGGCATCGGAAGCGGGGGTGATCTGCGCCCCGGAGGCCTCTACGCACTCGACGGTCACCGTATCGCCGGGGTTGATGCTCAATCGCGGCTCGTTGGCCTGGTCCCACGTATGTTGCACCAGGCTGGCATCGAGATAGTGCTCCATCCTTGCTCCTCCTTTAGCGATGGCGGATGCGCGGGTCGAGAACCCCCTGCACGATATCGATCAGGATGCTGCTCAAGACGACCAGGAGCGCCGTAAAGACCACGGTGCCCATGATCAGGGGGATATCCACTTCATTGATCGCGACCACGGCCATGCGCCCAATGCCGGGCCAGGCGTATACCTGCTCCACCAGCACCACCCCGCCGACAAACCAGGGGATGTCCATGCCGGCCATGGTGATCACCGGGTTCAGGGCGTTGGGTAGGATGTGGCGCAGGAGCACTGCGGCCTCGCCCAAGCCCTTGCCCCGGGCCGTGCGCACATAGTCGGCGGCCAGCGCTTCCAGCGTGCTTGAGCGCGTCATGCGCGCATACCAGGCCGCGCCGCCCAGGCCCGCCGTGAGGGCGGGCAGGATCAAGTGCTGCAGCCCACCTGTGCCGCCCAGCGGAAAGATGGGCACCCGAAAGGCCAGCCAGTAGAGCAAGAGCAGCCCCAGCCAGAAGGGGGGCGTGGAGACCCCCAGCAGGGCGATGATCATGCCGGCGCGGTCGAGCCAGGAGTACTGGCGCAGGGCCGAGATGACCCCCACCGGAATCCCAATCAGGAGCTCCACCAGGATGCCGCCGATGATCAGTTGCAGCGTGTATGGAAAGCGCGACCAGATCGCCTGCAGCACAGGCATCTGCAGGTTGTAGGAGAAGCCGAGGTCCCCGTGCAGCGCGCGCCAGAGATAGCGCCCGTACTGCGTCCACAAGGGGTCATTCAGGCCCAACTGCTGCCGGATCCGTGCCACCGTCTCGGCAGTGGCGTTGGGGCCGGCATACATGCGGGCGGGGTCAGCAGGCAGGTAGTAGATCATGATGAAGGTGAGCAGCGAGACGCCCAGGAGCACGGGCACCCCCGACAGAATGCGGCGCACCATGAACCTTGCCATCCGCTCAGCCCTCCATGCGCTTGCGCTGCACAGGGTCGAGGGCGTCGCGCAGCCCATCGCCCAGCAGGTTGAAGGCGAACACGGTGAGCATGATAGCCAGGCCCGGGTAGATCACCAACCAGGGTGCCGAGCGGTAGAACTGCTGGCCCTGCTGGATCATGCCGCCCCAACTGGGCGTCGGCGGGCGCACGCCGATGCCGAGGTAGCTGAGCGACGCCTCCAACATCACGTTCGAAGCCGTCCCCAGGCTGCCCCAAACGATAGCCGTGGGCAGCAGGTGGGGCAAGATGTGCAGTAGGATGATGCGCCCATTGCGCGCCCCCACGCAGCGCGCGGCCTCCACGAACTCTTGCGCCTTGAGGGCCAGCACCTGGCCATACACCACCCGCGCGATCCAGGTCCAGTAGACGGCGCCGATGACAAAGATGATCACCCACATGCTGGGCCGCAGGATGGCAACCAACGCAATGGCCAGGAGCAGCGTAGGGAACGCCATCATGATCTCGGTGAAACGCATGAGCAGGCTCTCAACCCAGCCACCGCTGTAGCCGGCCACCGCCCCGAGCAGGGTGCCGATGCCGACCGCCAGCAGGTTGGCCAGCACGCCTACCGTCAGGCTCACCCGCGCGCCATAGACGATGCGGCTGAACAGGTCGCGCCCGTTGGCATCGGTGCCAAGGAGAAAGCGGGTGCTGGCAGGGAGCGTGCTGGGCACGGGCAGGCCTGCGAGGGTCAGCCCGTCGTCGAACTGCTGGGCGGGGTCATAGGGCGCGATCAGGGGGGCAAAGACCGCCACCAACACCAAGGCGCAGACGATGGCCGCTCCTGCCAGCGCCATGCGGTCGCGACGGAAGCGCCGCCAACTGCGGGCCAGCATGCTCGAACCCGCAGGCCCGGCGGCGAGGCCCGAGCGGGAGAGCCGGGGCGAAGCACCCGACTCGGCGCATCCTTTACCGCGCTTGAACGCCATACCTCACTCCGGATGGATCAGCCAAGGGCCTGTGTGCAGCCCTGAACCGGCCGACTAGAAACGCCTGACAGAAAAGCCGCGTTGGAAGCGATGCCATGAGCAACGCCCATCCCGCTGGTCCCCTTCCCCGCCCCCTGCAGGGTTGAGGGGCCGACAGCTACGCGTATCCCCTCCCCCCACCGGGGTTCAGGGGTGGACAGATGAGCGTGTCCCCTCTCCCCCATGGGGGGAGAGGGGTAGGGTGAGGGGGCATTCTTGGCCATGGCGAGCTCCCCGATGGGTAGAGGCCGCCTCGCCAAGGCCCTTGGCTGACCGCCGGTGCGGCATTTCACCCTCACCCCCGCCCTCTCCCTCCGAGGGAGAGGGAAAAAGCTGTTGCCCTGTCCGCCCCCGAACTCCTGCAGAGGGCGGGGCCAGGAGTATCTGATACAGCGCCGAAGGCGCTGTCAGGACGCCCACCAGAGCCTGCCCTGAGCAAGGCGAAGGGGGCTATTCTACGGGTTTGCAAACACGACCCAGCGCCCAAGGGCCTGCCGGCAAGCCAGTGACAGAGGCCGGTGCCTTGCCGGCAGACGCCTGGCGCCGCTCGAGCACGCCCGCTACTGCGCCTTCCACAGATACTCGTAGCGGATCGTATGCTCCGGATGGGCATAATCGGTAGGCTTGCCCCGCAGCGCTATAGAGTGGACCATGTCGTACTGGCCGTTGTAAACCGGCACCCACACGGCGTCATCCATCAGCTTGGCAAAGATCTCGCGGATCACCTGCAGGCGCGCCTCGCGGTCGGTGATGCCCAGCGCCTTCGTAGCCTTGTCTTCCAGCTCCTGATTGCAGTACCACGACCAGTTCCACCCGCCGGGGACTGCGGAGCCGCAGCCGAGGATCGGCGCGTAAAAGTCGTCGGGGTCGGGATAGTCCTGGATCCAGGCCAACCCTCCGGACCAGATCATGGGCGACTTGCCCTCGGTGCCGCCGTTCTCGATGACCGTGCTCGCCGCCAGGGTGCGGATTTCGAGCTTGACGCCGATCTGGGCCAGGTCCTGCTGGAAGGATTCCACCAGCTTGGGCTGCGGGTCGACGGCGATGCAGTCGATGGAGGTGGAAAAGCCGTCGGAGTAACCCGCTTCGGCCAGCAGGGCCTTGGCCTTCTCGGGGTTGTACTCGTAGCCCTTGTAGTTGGGGTCATAGCCGGGCATGAGCGGCGGCAGGATCTGGTTGGCCACGGTGCCGCGCCCGTTGAGCAGCTTGACGATGCGCTCCTTGTTGATCGCCATATTCATCGCCTGGCGCACCTTGACGTTGTCGAAGGGCTTCATGCGCGTGTTCAGGGCGATGTAGATGGTGCTCACCTGCGGCTGGCGCACCAGCCGGTCCTTCCAGGCCGGGTCCTGCGAGATGCGCACATAGTCGGCCGGAGGGATGGGGTCGCCCATCAGATCGATCTCGCCCTTCTCCAGCCGCAGCAGGGCCACGTCGGGCGTCACGCCCACCTGGATGACGACCCTGTCGAGGCGGGGCAGCTCGGGGTCAAAGTAGTTCGGGTTGCGCTCGAAGACGAGCTGCTGGCCGGGCGTCCACTCCTTGAGCGTGAAGGGGCCGGTGCCGACCGGGTTGTGGCCAAAGTTCTCGCCCTGCCTCTCGACCTCTTCTTTGGGGACGATGAAGGCAAAGTTGAGGGCCATCTTGTTGACAAAGGTCACATCCGGGTTGGCCAGGGTGAACTCGATGGTATGGTCATCGACGACCTTGATGCCCTCGACGCTCTTGGCCTTGCCGTCGATGAAATCCTGAGCCCCCTTGATGCCGGTGTAAAAGCCTGCGCCAGGGCTCTTGGTAGCGGGGTCAAGCACGCGGGTGATAGAGTAGGCGACGTCGTCGGCCTTGAGCTCGCGGCCGTTGTGGAACTTGACCCCCTGGCGCAGCTTGAAGGTGTAGACCGATGCGTCGCTGTTGACCTGGGGCATCGCGGCCGCCAGCTTGGGCACCAGGTTGGTGGTATCATCATAGTCGAGGAGCGCGTCGAAGACCATCTTCTCGGCTGGCCAGTTGGTCCAATCGTAGCCGATGGCCGGGTCGAGGGTGGCCAAGTCGTCGTGGTAGGCGATGGTCATCGTCCCACCGCGCTGGGGCTGGTCCGCGGGAGCAGTGCTCGCCTGCGGGGCTGCGGTGGCCGACGCGGAGGCGCCGGTGGGCGCGCTCGATGGGGCAGCGTTTGGAGCGGCGGCGGGCTGGGCACAACCCGCCACCAGCACGGCGAGACAGGAGAGGAGCACAGTCCCGCCGGCCGCCAGATGGCGAAGGCGTGAACGATGCGAACTGGACATGGCACTTTCCCTTTCACTTCAAGATAGCGGCACCAGACGGTCGCTGGGCCGCGGGCACGGAGCACTGCGTCGTGCAAGAGTGGGAAAGGCTGTCAGGGGGCTGAAGCTTGAGCTGCGGCACCCAAGGCTGCACTGCCGGATGGCGGCATTACCATAGAACGGGGTAGAACAACGGCTCTTCGGAGCGAAGAGTGCCTAATTGTAGTGCATTCTGCAAAGCAGTCAAATCGGACAACCGGATGCCGAGCCGGACCCGCCCCATGCGAACTGGCTCATGTACAGCCGGTAGTAGAAGCCCTGCTGCGCCAGGAGCGACTGGTGCGTGCCACGCTCGACGATCTCGCCGCCGTCGATGACGAGCACCTGGTCGGCATTGCGGATGGTGCTCAGGCGGTGGGCGATGACGAAGCTGGTGCGCCCTTGCATCAGTCGCTGCAACGCTGCCTGCAGTTCGCGCTCGGTACGGGTATCCACATTGCTCGTCGCCTCGTCGAGGATGAGGATGGAGGGATCGGCCAGGATGGCCCGGGCGATGGCGAGCAGTTGGCGCTGCCCCTGGCTCAGGTTGCTGCCGCGCTCGGCGAGCACGGTCTGGTAGCCCTGGGGCAGGTGGCGGATAAAGCCATCGGCGTTGGCAAGGCGGGCCGCGCCGATGACCTCCTCGTCGGTCGCCTCCAGGCGGCCGTAGCGGATATTCTCCATGACGGTGTCGGCAAAGAGAAAGTTGTCTTGCAGCACCAGGCCAACCCGGCGCCGCAGGTCGTCCTCTTTCAACTTGCGGATATCTTGCCCGTCGATCAGGATGGCGCCCGCGTCGACATCGTAGAAGCGGGTGAGCAGGTTCGCGATGGTGGTCTTTCCGGCGCCGGTGGGGCCGACCAGGGCCACGAGTTGCCCCGGCGCTGCGTGCAGGCGGATGTGCTTGAGCACAGGCACGCCCGGCTCGTAGCTGAACGAGACGTCGTCGAACACCACGTCGCCGGCCACCACTGCGAGCGGCCGGGCATCGGCGACGTCCACCAGCTCAGGCGTCTCGTCGAGGACCTCAAAGACCCGCTCCAGCCCCGCCAGCGCCGACTGGATCGAGTTGAAGAGCTGAGCGATCTGGTTCAGCGGGCGCGAGAAGGCGCGGGCATAGTTCACAAAGCTGGCGATGGTGCCCACCGTGGCCAGCCCCTCCAGCGCCAGCCAGCCACCACTGCCCGCCACCACAGCCAGGCCGAGGTTGTTGACCATGTTCGAGAGCGGCCCCATGAGGCCGGTCAGGATTTGGGCGCGAGTCGCGGCCGCCTGCAGCCGGCGGTTGACGGCTTCGAACTCTTTGATCGCCGCCTCCTCACGCACGTAGGCCAGCACCACACGCTCGCCGGTGATGTTCTCCTCGATGAGCCCATTCAACGCGCCCAGCGCACTTTGCTGCGCACGGTACTCGCGTAGCGAGCGGCGTGCGATGAGCCGCGTCATGGCGTAGGTGAGGGGCAAGACGACCAGGCTGACCCCTGCCAGCGGCACGTTGATCACGAACATCATCACCGCAATGCCCACGATGCCCAACAGGTTGGCCATGAGCTGCGTGGCGCCGGAGGCGAGGATGGCGTTCACTGTCTCCACGTCGTTGGTGAGGCGGCTCATCAGCTCACCATGGGCGTGCTGGTCGAAAAAGCGCAGCGACAGGGTCTGCAGCTTCTCGAAGAGGTCCCTGCGCAGGTCGCGCACGGCGCGCTGGGCCACCCCGGCCATGATATAGGCCTGCAGCCAGATGCCCCCCGCCGCGGTGATGTAGGCGGCGAGCATCAGCCCCAGCAGGCGCGCCAGGCCGGCCAGGTCGCGCCGGTCGATGTAGATGTCGATGGCCCGGCCCATCAGGTAGGGGCCGAGGAGGTCCAACCCCGAGGTCACGAGCACAAGCAGCAGAGTGGCTGCCAGGGCCCAGCGCTGGCGGCCGAGGTAGCCCGCAAGGCGCGCCAACGTCCGCCAGGGGTTCCTGGCCTTCTCCGTGCTCCCGAGCATCAAACCCGGCCCGCCCCGGGGAAAGAGTGGCAGGGGCGGCCCCTGTCGGCCGGCCGGCGAAGGCTGGCCTTGGGTTGGCATTTCATTGCGTCTCAGGTCGGCCATGCCCATCACCCATTCCCCAACTGCGATTCGTAGATGCCGCGGTAGATGGGGCTCGTCGCCAAGAGCTCGGCGTGGGTGCCCTGCGCCGCGATGCGCCCACCATCGAGCACCAGGATCTTGTCGGCGTTCAGCACCGAGCTGATCCGCTGCGCGATGACCAGGCTGGTACGCCCGCGCATCAGGCGCTGCAAGGCATCCTGGATGCGCGCTTCGGTCTCGAGGTCCACGGCGCTGGTCGAGTCGTCGAGGATGAGCACTGCGGGCTGCACCAGGAGCGCGCGAGCGATGGCGATGCGTTGTTTCTGGCCGCCGGAAAGGTTCACGCCGCGCTGGCCGAGCACGGTGTCGTAGCCTTTGGGGAACGACAGGATAAAGTCGTGCGCCTGCGCCGCCTTGGCCGCAGCGATGACCTCCTCGTCGCCGGCCTCGGGCCGCCCGTAGCGGATGTTGTCTCGGATCGTGCCTGAGAAGAGCACCGTCTCTTGCAGCGCGATGCCGATGTGGCGGCGCAGGGCGGCCTGGCTCATGTCGCGCACATCGATGCCATCGATGGTCACACGCCCGGCGTTCACATCGTAGAAACGGGGGATCAGGTGCACCAGGCTCGATTTGCCGGCGCCGGTCGTGCCCAGGATGGCCACCATCTGGCCAGGCTCGGCCACAAAGCTGACATCGCGCAGCACGGGCTCACTGTCGTCGCCATCGTACGCAAAGCTGACGTTCTCGAACGCCACTCGCCCTTTGGGCGCCAGAGCCGTCAGCGCGCCGGGCCGATCCTGCACCTTGGGCTCACTCTCCAGGAGGGCCACGATGCGCTGGGCCGAGGCCGCAGCCCGCGCCACCTGCATGACGAGCATGCTGACCATGGTCAGCGAAAAGAGCGTGGTGAGCAGATAGTTCACAAAGGCGATGATCTGCCCGATCTGCATCTGCCCCTGCGCCACGCGGACGCCGCCGAACCACAGCACGGCTACCACGCCCAGGTTCATCGCAGCCATCATGAATGGGCCGGTGAGGGCAAGGGTTCGCGTCACCGCAATGGTCTGGCCCATCAGGGCGTCGTTGGCCACTGCGAAGCGGCCCTTCTCGCGCTCGGCGCGCACAAAGGCCTTGACCACGCGCACGCCGGCCAGATTCTCCTGCATCACGCCGTTCAACACATCGAGGCGGCGCTGCACCTCGCGGAACATCGGTGAGGCGTGCCCGACAATCAGGACCACGGCGGCCAACACCACCGCCATCAGCGCGAGGGGCACAAACGCCAGTTGCGGGCCGGTGACAATCGCCATCGCCAGGCTGCCCACCATCAAGAGCGGCGCCCGCACCAGGATGCGCAGCAGGATCATGATCGCATCCTGCACCTGCGTCACGTCGTTGGTGAGGCGCGTGATCAGCGGGCCGGTGCCCAGGTTGTCGAGGTTGCCAAAGGAAAGAGACTGCACCCTGCGGAAGAGAGCCTCGCGCAGGTCGGCCCCAAAGCCCTGTACCGCCTTGGAAGCCACGATGCCGTTGCTGGCGCCACCGAACATGCCGATGATCGCCAGGCCGATCATCAGGAGCCCCGTCTGTATGACCAGCGCCATGTCGAGCCGGGCGATGCCCTCATCGACGATGCGCTCGAGCATGCGTGGCTGCATCAGGTCCATCGCCACTTCGAGCATCATCAGAAAAGGCGCCAGCACCACCCAACGCCAGTAGGGCTTGAGGAAGCTCGCCAGTTTGAGTGAGGGTCTCACCGATCTGTTCTCCGGACGCGGCAGGAGTTGGGATGGGCCGGCTTGGCAGGAGGGCCGAACTCCCCTGCAGGCGCGCCGCCCGCCCAGGCCTGAGCCGGCCAGAGTATGGCACAAGGCACACAGGCTGCCAAATACGCGATTCGCGGCTGCTGCCTGCCCATCGCGCCCAGCGCCGTGGGCACGGAGATTGCTCGCCAGGAAGCAGGCTTACGATGGGAGGTGGGGCCATATGTTCGCACGAAGAGGCATGATGCGGCGCACCGCGCGGCGCGTGTTCCGCCGGCGCCTGATCGTGGGCGGGGCCGCCCTGTTCGTGGTGGCTGGCGCGGCCCACAAGCTGAGCCAGAACGACGTGCAGAAGGTCGAACAGCAGGCAGGCAAGCCGGTGGAGCAGATGAGCGAGCAGGAGCTGCAGGCGGCCATGAAGAAGGCGGGGGTCCAGGAGCAGCAGATTACCCCCGAGGACGAGCACGCGATGGAGGCTGCCGAGCAAGAGGAGAAGACTGCCGTTCCCTAGCGGTGGGCGCTCTGGAGCAACCCGCCGCGCCCCCTGCCATGCAGCGACGGATAGGGCGACAGCCTTCTCCCTCTCTCGGAAGGCTCGCCAAGGCGCAGAATCCCCCCTCCCCCTGCCCTCTCCCCCACGGGGAGAGGGAAAAGGCACTGCTGGCTCCAGGGGGGCGCGCTCGCACCCTCTCCCGCCGCGGGGAGAGGGAAAAGGCCTGGCTGCCCGTCCTCGGAATCGTGATTCCAGAAACGCAGCTTTGGGGAGGGGGGCTCTGGCTCCCCAGCCAATGCAGTGGCGCCGAGGGCACGCCGGGATGCCTGCCAGGCCCCCGCTTACCCGTAGCGCAGGGCGTCGATGGGGTTGAGCCGCGCCGCTTTGGCCGCAGGGTAGAGGCCGAAGACCAGGCCGACGGCCGCAGCGACGACGATGGCCAGCGCAATCGCCCTGGGGGTGATGACCGGAGGAAAGCCCAAGAGGGTGCCGGCGAGATCCCCCACCCCAAAACCGAGCAGGATTCCGAGAGCGCTGCCGGCCAGGGTGAGGATGACCGCTTCGAGCAGGAACTGGAAGAGGATATCGCGCGTCTTGGCGCCCACGGCCTTGCGCAGGCCGATCTCGCGGGTGCGCTCGGTGACCGAGACGAGCATGATGTTCATGATGCCGATACCACCCACCACCAGCGAGATGGCGGCGATGCTGGTGAGGAGGGCGGTCAGGGTGCCGGCGACCTGCTGAGTCACGGCCACCAAATCCTGGGGCGAGAGGATGCTGAAATCGGCTAGCTTGGGATCGGCGATGGCGTGGGTCTCCAGCAGCGTGGTCCGCGCCTCGGCAGCCGCGAGGCCAACCTGGTCATCGCCGGCGGCCTGCACCACCAGCGAGCCATAGTTCTTGATCCCCAGGCGCTCCATGGCTACGGCGGCGGGGATGTAGAGTTGGTCATTGGGGTTGCGGAAGGCACTCTCTTCGCTCGCGGCGAGCACGCCGACGATGGTGAACTCTTGCCCCTCCACCTTGATCTGGCGGCCGGTGGGGTCGTCGCCGCCATACAGGTCCGCGGCCACCTGGCTGCCCAGCACCAGCCGCTTCTCCTTAGCGTCTTCGTCGCCCAGCAACCGCCCATGCTGCGCTTTGAGTCCATAGATGGAAAAGTAGGCCGGGGTGACGCCGGTGAGGGGCACGCGCTGCTGGTGGCCATGGATTTCCAGGATGGTGGAAGCCGACACGACTCCGGCCACCGCGCGAATGGAGGGGTGCCGCTCGGTGGCCTGCAGCTCCGCCAGGTCTTTCTCGCTCAGGCTCGACCCGGCCATGCTCGTGAACGGCATACCACTCGACGAGTTCTGGTCGGCCTGGCCGCCCCCTCCGCCGCCCTCCAGCCCGGCGGCGGCGCTGCCGCCCGGCACGACCGTGAGGGTACTGTTGCCAAGGGTGGCGATGCGGCCGGTGATGCTGTTCGAGGCGCCCTGGCCAATGCCCAGAAGGGCGATGACCGAGGCGATGCCGATGACGATGCCCAGGATGGTGAGCAGAGCGCGGCCCTTGTTGGCGAGCAGTGCCTGGGCTGCCTGGGTTGCGATGTTGGCCATCTTCCTCATCTTCTCCCTCCTCGCGCCCTGTGAGTGATCCGGCCATCGCGCAGCTCCACGGTGCGGTCGGCCAGCCGGGCGATATCGGGCTCGTGGGTGATCAGCACCACCGTAGTGCCCCGGCGGTTGGCCATGCGAAAGAGCTCCATGATCTCCAGCGACGTGACCGAGTCGAGGTTGCCGGTGGGCTCGTCGGCCAGGAGGAGCGCGGGGCCCATGATCAGGGCGCGGGCGATGGCCACGCGCTGCATCTGGCCGCCAGACAGCTGGTTGCCCTTGTGGCGGATGTGGTCGCCCAAGCCCACCATCTCGATCACCTCGCGCGCCCGGGCCACCGGCGGTGGAGCGTTGTCGTAGACCGTCGGCAGGAGGACATTTTCGAGCACCGTCGCCCGTGGCAGCAGGTTGAACTGCTGGAAGACAAAGCCGATCTCCCTGTTGCGCATCTCGGCCTGCCGGCCCTTGCTGATGCGCGTGACGTCCTGGCCGTTCAGGAGATAGGTGCCCGCAGTGGGCGTATCGAGCAGGCCGAGGATGTGCATCAGGGTCGACTTGCCCGAACCCGAAGGGCCGGTGATAGCGACGAACTCGCCGCGGGCGACCGTCAGGTCGATGCCCTTGAGGGCCTGGAGTTTCTCCGGCCCGCTCTGATAGGTTTTGGTGACCTGGAGCAGCTCAATCAACGGCTGCATGCCCAACTCCTCTGGAGTGGTTGCGCTCCTCCTCAGCACAAGTCGTACCATCCCCTGCGCTGCGCCGCATCGCTTGCCCGGGTGGGTTATCTGCCGGCAGCCTATCGCACGCTCATATTGCCGGATTGACGCAATCCGCTTTCTGTAGTAGAATTCTGGATACTTCAGAGCGTGTGGTAGCAACATCGCGGTTGCGACCCGACGACGAGTCTCCATCGAACGTCTCTCCACCCCTCGGCAGGCAAGGGCAATGGAGCCGCTTGCTCACGCGCCTCGGTCCGATCAGTAGGAGCCCCCTCGGCTTCACGGTTCTGGGATGGCAGCCGGCCATCCCGAGAGGTGCGGCTGGCCAAGACCCGCAGCATCGTGTATCCGGCCCGGCTGTTTTTCTTCTCAGAGGAGGGAAAGATGTCTCGCAAGCTGTTCCTGCTCGTCTCGCTGTTGACCGTCGTGGCGATGGTGGCGACCGCATGCGCGGCGCCCACGCCGGTGCCGCCGACCAGCGCCCCCAAGCCGGCGGCCACCAGTGCGCCCACGACGGCGCCCGCCGCCGAGTTCAAGCCCAAGTACAACACCACAGCCCCCGACCCCAACTATGGCGGCGAGTTCAAGTCCATCGAGGCCCTCGACCCGTACACCGTCAAGTTCACCCTGAACACTCCGGACCCCGCCTTCCTCTCGAAGGTGGCCTTCCCTGCCTTCAGCATCCAGAGTGCTGCCTACCTTGAAAAGACCGGCGGCGGGGGCGACATGCTGAGCAAGCCCCTCGGCAGCGGGCCGTACATGCTGAAGGAGTGGGTGCGCGGCGACCACATTACCTTGGTGCCCAACCCCTACTACTGGGGCGAGAAGCCCAAGAACCAGAGCGTGGTCATACGCTGGAACAAGGAGGCGGCGGCCCGGCTGGTGGAGCTGCAGGCCGGCACGGCCGACGTCATCGACAACCCCAGCCCCGACGACTTTGCCAAGATCCAGGCCGACTCGAACCTCAAGCTCATGGCACGTGGGCCCCTCAACGTGCTCTACCTGGGCATGAACAACACCATCAAGCCCTTCGACAATGAGAAGGTGCGCCAGGCGGTGGCCATGGCCATCGACCGGCAGCGCATCGTCGACAACTATTATCCGAAGGGCTCCATCGCGGCCGAGCAGTTCATGCCGCCCCCTCTGAAGCCAGGCTTCACCAGCGAGCCCAAGTGGTACACCTACGACCCCGAAGGGGCCAAGAAGCTGCTGGCCGACGCCGGCTACCCCAACGGGCTGGATGTGACCCTCAGCTACCGCGATGTGGTGCGCGTGTACCTGCCGATGCCCGGTAAGGTGGCGCAGGAGCTCCAGTCGCAACTGGCCAAGGCCAACATCCGCGTCAAGATCAACGTCATGGAATCCGGCACCTTCCTCGAGTCGGTTGCCGCGGGCAAGGAGGGCCTGTTCCTCCTGGGCTGGGGCGCCGACTATCCCGACGCGACGGACTTTGTCGACTTTCACTTCACTGGGGCGTCGAAGAACTTTGGCACGCCCTATCCGGACCTGGTTGAGGCCATCCGCGCGGCCGCCTCGGTGGCCGACGCGGCCAAGCGCGACCAACTTTACGTGAAGGTCAACGAGCTGATCAAGCAGCACGTGCCGATGGTGCCCCTGGCCCATGGTACGAACGGCATCGCCTACCGCGCCAACGTCCAGGGCGCGCAGGCCAGCCCGCTGGCCGACGAGATGTTCAACCTGATGTCGGTGCCCGGCAAGGACCAGATCAACTGGATCCAGAACGGCGAGCCGATCAGCATGTACCCCAACGACGAGACCGACGGCGAAACCTTCCGGCCCGCGTACCACATCTTTGACATGCTGTACTGGTACAAGCCGGGAACCGCCGAGCTGGAGCCGGCGCTGGCGGAATCCTACAAGGTCTCCGACGACCTCAAGGAGTGGACCTTCACCCTGCGCAAGAACGCCAAGTTCTCCGACGGCACGCCGGTGACGGCGAACGACGTCGTAGCCACCTTCGTGGCCATGTGGGACGCCAAGAGCCCCATGCACAAGGGCAACACCGGTGTCTTCGAGTACTTTGCGGGGTTCTTCGCTGGCTTCCTGAACGCACCCAAGTGAGAGCGGCTACTGGGCGGGCCGGTGCCTATCCGGCCCGCCCAGCCCCATGGTGAGCCCGGCGGGCCCTCCGCAAGTGGCCGGGTTCGCCAGCCCGCTGCGGCAGAGTGGCAATCCACCGCCCTCTGGTTATCTGGGCAAGAATCGGGACGGGACACGCCAATGCTGAGTTTTCTGGTCCGCAGGCTGCTGCTCTTGGTGCCGGTCCTCTTCGGGATCCTCTTCGTCACCTTCTCGCTCACCCGCCTCATTCCCGGTGACCCATGCCTGGTCGCCCTGGGCGAGCGTGCTACCGAGCAGCAGTGCATGGAGTACCGCGAGCGCATGGGCCTGAACGAGTCGATTCCCGTGCAGTTCGTGCGCTACCTGGGCAACCTGGCGCGGGGCGATCTGGGGACCTCGCTGCGCACCAAGCAGCCGGTCGGCGAGATCGTGCTCTTGCGCCTGCCGGTGACGGTGGAGCTGGCCGTTTCCTCCATGATCCTGGCGACGATCGTCGGCGTCACGCTCGGCATTATCTCGGCCTACTGGGCCAATTCCTGGGTCGATGTGCTGACCATGATGGGCGCCAACCTGGGCGTCTCGATGCCAGTCTTCTTCCTGGGCCTGATGCTGGCCTACTTTTTCGCCATTATGCTGCGGGGCACGCCCTTCTGGCTGCCGCCATCAGGCCGCCTCACCCCAGGGATCACCCCCACGCCCCTCGTCGAGGCCTTCCATCTGCAGGGTCTGAAGGGGCTGCCGCTCATCCTGGTGACCTTTGCCTCGAACATGGCCACGGTCAACTCGCTCGTTACCGGCAACTGGAAGGTCCTGGGCGACGCTTTGCGCCACCTCATCCTGCCGGCGGTGACTGTGGGCACCATCCCCATGTCGATCATCGCCCGCATGACGCGCTCCAGCCTGCTCGACGTGGTGGGGCTCGACTATATCCGCACCGCGCGCGCCAAAGGCCTGAAGGAGCGCCTGGTCATCTTCCGCCACGCCCTGCGCAACGCCATGCTGCCGATCATCACCATCGTCGGCCTGCAGTTGGGGGCACTGTTAGGCGGTGCCATCCTGACGGAGACAGTCTTCGGCCTGCCCGGCGTGGGCACCTTTATGATGGATTCGATCTTTGCCCGCGATTATGCCGTCGTGCAGGCCTTTGTGGTCATCGTCGCCCTGATCTTTGTGGGCGTCAACCTGCTCGTCGACCTGTCGTACGCCTACCTGGACCCGCGCATCCGCTTGCAGTAACGGCGAGGGGGCGAATCTGGGCGGGTGACAAGACGAAAGTTGTGGCCGTCGCGGCACGGCCTGCGAACTGAGGCCGACTGTCCGGGGCCGGGCCGGCTGAGAGGCTTCGCACTTACCCGGCCCCAGCCCGGAGGGGCAGCTCCGGTGCCGAGCGAAGCGAATTGCCCGGACGGTCCTGGCCCCACGCGCGGCGTGAACAGGCGGTGCTGTAGAGCTGGAGTATCCGATGGATATTGAGAAGAGGCTGTCGGCAAGGGCTCCTGCCCACACAGAAGGCAATCTGTGGCTCGATGCGCTGCGCCACCTGATGGAGAAGCGTTCGGCGGTAGTGGGGTCGATCCTGTTGGGCATCCTGCTCCTGGTCGCCATCCTGGCGCCGGTGCTGGCGACCCACGACCCCACCGCGATCCTGCCCGATGCCAAGCGCAACTCGCCGCCCTGTATCCACCTGCTGGGCTGCCCGGCGGACCAGCCGCAGTACCTCTTTGGTGTCGATGGCAACAGCCGCGACTTTTTCAGCCGTGTGGTCTATGGCTCGCGGTTCTCGCTCGTGATCGGCTTTGTGAGCGTCGGCTTTGCCATTATCGTCGGCACCCTCTTGGGCGCGGTGTCGGGCTACGTGGGGGGCTGGCTCGATAACACCATCATGCGCATCATGGACGTGCTTCTGGCCTTTCCCTACCTGCTGCTGGCCATTGCCGTGGTGGCGGTGCTGGGCCCCGGGCTGATGAATGCGCTCCTGGCGATTAGCATCGTCTCCATCCCCGGCTATGCGCGCATCGCGCGCGCCAGCGTGCTCGCGGTCAAAGAGATGGACTATGTGACGGCCGACCGCGCTCTGGGCGTCTCGCCGGTGCGCATCCTCTTCCGCCGCATCCTGCCCAACGCCATGACGCCGCTGATCGTACAGGGCACACTGGGCATCGGCACGGCCATCGTCGAGGCGGCTGCGCTCTCCTTCCTGGGCCTGGGCGCGCAGCCGCCAACCCCCGAATGGGGCATCATGCTGGGTGAGGAGCGTAACAACATCTTTAACGCGCCGCACCTCCTGTTCATCCCTGGCTTTGCCATCACCCTCACGGTGCTGGGGTTCAACCTGCTAGGCGACGGGCTGCGCGACGCCCTCGACCCGCGCCTGAATCGGTAGTGCTCCGCCGGAGTACGCCGGGCCTCCGGCCGGCAACCGGGTCTCCTGCTTCGCGCACGCTCGGTGCGATAGCCTTAAGGCCCTGGCCCGGGGCCGGGTGAGTGCGGAGCAGCGTGCCTGGCAATTATCAGGACGCTGAGGGTGGCGAGATGCTTCTACGACCGGCGGCTTGGCGAGAGAA
>Ga0078972_1007742_pt1 | contig 23467 bp, 17 predicted proteins | sample YelNatPaOPGAMG01_FD_67568 | JGI IMG/M metagenome (GOLD analysis project Ga0078972, IMG submission 67568) | Hot spring thermophilic microbial communities from Obsidian Pool, Yellowstone National Park, USA - OP-RAMG-01 (SPADES assembly) (version 2) | ecosystem: Environmental > Aquatic > Thermal...
AAACAGGGAAATGAAGCCGCTTGAATCAACTCGACGCCGCCCATGATTCGCGGTAAATATGCAGGCAAATGAAACCCATCCGTAAAGCGCTGATTCTGGCCGCATCCATGACGGGCATCCAATTGATTGCCGCCATCCAGCCGGAGATTTTCATCGAGGCGCAAACCGATCTGGCAAAAGTGCCGCGCCGTTTATTCGGCACAAACCTCCGTCCAAACATGCAGGACACACCGGCCATCCGCGCCTTTCTCAAGGAAACCGGAATCACTCTCTTTCGATACCCCGATTCCATTGACCAGGGCTATACATGGGATTGGGAAGCCGGTGGCGTCATGGTACGCAAAGGCCGCCAGATGGTTTCACCCCTTGCGCGTCCGGACAACGCCATCGCGCTGGCCAAAGCCCTGAATGCCGAATTATTTTTCACCACCGCAATCCATGGCACAACTCCCGCAGACGCCGCCCGCTGGGTCGCCGAAATGAAAAAACGTGGCGCCGGCGGCAGTTATTGGTGCCTCGGCAATGAGCCGTATTTCAAAGGCGCCCGCGATTATCTCTCACGCGAAGCCTACGCCGATTTGGTCAACCGCTTCGCCCCGGCCATGAAACAGGCTGATCCCAACATTAAAATCGGTATTGCATGGGGCGGCCCTTACATTGAGGAACAAACTGATCCGGGCCGTGATAGTTTCGTGCTGCGCGCAACACAACGGTGGGTGGACTTCGTGGATTTCCACTTTTACACCGGCCGATGGGAGGAAAAAGATGGCATCAACGCCCGGCGCATCATGGCCGGCTCTCTGCTTGTCAAAGACCGGATGAATCAATTCCGGCAAATAATCCAACGCGAAGCGCCGGAAAAGGCTGCTCAAATCGAAATCCACATCTGGGAATGGAACGGGCCGCCGTGGCCGAAAGTCGGCGGCATCCAAACGCTTGCCACGGCCATTTTTGCAGCCGATGCCATCGGCGAAATGGCACGAAATGGCGTCCATGCGGCCATTCAGTACAACTTGCAGGAACACGCCTGCGGCCTCATTCCGGGTTGGGAACAGGATGACCCGACTACATGGCCAACCGAGCCATGGAACGGCCGCACCGTGCGTCCAATCGCCTGCGCGTTGCAGCTCTGGACGCACCAGATGGGACCAATCATGGTGCATGCCCGCGCTACCAACACCGGCTCATATACAACCAGGGACTGGCATACTCGCGTGAATTATCAGGGCGAAGTACCGTGGCTCGGCGTTCATGCCACGCGCAGCGACGACCGCCGCAGCCTGCAGTTGCTGGCTGTCAACCGGCATGAATCCGAGTCCGCCATGGCGCAAATCCACATTGCCGGCTTCAAGCCAAAGCCGCTGGTTGAAGTGTTGACTTTGACGGGACCTTCGGCGCTGAGCCACAACGACGTGACCAATCGCCAGCCGATTTATCATTCCTTTCCAAACGCGCCGGAACCGATTGTTAAAATCCATCGCTCCACATTCTCAGGGGCCAAATCCGATTTCCAATATCCTTTCCCGCCACATTCAGTGACAGTCTTGCGCTTTGAAGCCGCGGGAAATTGACGGCTCACAAAGTTGCAAGCGCTGAATTTCAAGGGAAACCAAGAATCAGAAAACCGCAAAATTCCGCCTGGGTTTTACACGAGCCTTGCATCGCCGCCGGCCTGTCCACAACGCAATTCAACAACACGCGCCGGGGTGGGCTGTCTCTGCAAAACCAAACCAGCCAAATTAACCCATCGCTGGCATCTGTCCAAAATCGCGCTGTCTGCCGTTGCCACGATTTCTTTGCTCTCAGCAAGGATTTTGTCCGGACTAAAAACCAGTTCCACTTCCCAATTCCATCCGTTGCGCCCCGCAATCTGGCGCAAAATGGTTTTAAGCCTGCCGCTGTTTGATACCGGGCTGTCCAGATACCAACGGCACTCACGCACCCCGCATTCCGCCAATGTCCGCCCTATCAACTCCAGAGCAGGCAGCGTTTCAGTCACGCGCCGGTACCGGCCATGCACACCCGCCACATCCCGGTAGCAACCGTCGCATCCAAGCAACAACACTCCGCCAGATAGTGCTACTTCAATTGCCATGAGCACATTAAAACCATCCACCCACAAATTTTGTCCGCGGAGCTGCTCCGGTGACATGCGGCGCTGCAAACGGCTGCTGACCTGGGCGGTTGTCGCAGCGCACCGCGAAACAGCCAGCCGCTGGCGCCGTGTCAGTTCATAGTGATTGCCCACAAGCTCCAATGCCGACGTGCTTGAATAGCCGCGCTCCAAAAGCCAGATCAAATCGCTCAATGCCGCGCGCATCGCCGGCCAGTGCCGCGGTTCAAACAGTTCATTGTCTTCAGGTGCGGCACCACGATGGCTTGGGGGCCTGCTCATATCAACGTACTTATACGCTACCAGCCCACAAGGCTCAAGCAGGCCAACCCCGCAAGTATCGGATTGCACACTCCGGCCAAAACAGCAGACTTATGCCGCAGGCGGCGGCGTTTCAGAGGGTAATGAAGACTGCCCCGGTGCATTCGTGGACGGTTGGTCTGGCCTTTCCCAATCCCGCGGCACAACAATTTCTTTCTCCGCTGTCTCTGCCGGGGCGGATTGCTTTTCAGGGGCTTTTTTCGCAGCCCTGGCAGCTTTGCGAGCCGTAGCAACGGCCTGGGGTTTTTGAACGGCTGGCTTGGGTTTGGCTGGCTGCGCCTGAGTCCCGGCTTTTTTGGCCGCGGCAGCCGAAGGTTTCCGGGCAGTTGTCCGGCGGCGTTTGCGCAAAAATGGTCCCGCCAACAGCAACGCCTGATTATAGCTGGACTGTGCCTCAGCCAGCGCCTTGCGGGCGCGTTTGGCATCTCTTTTGGCCTCCTTGGCCGCCTTCTTAAGGCGTTTTGCTTCCTTTTTTGCCTGGCGGGCGCTTTTATCGGCTGCCTGCGCCTGTTGCCGGGCCAGTTTCAATTTTTGGAGCGCTCCACGCAGGCCGGCCAGCGCCTCCTTGCGTGTCAGCGCAGTGGTGAGATTTGTTTTCATATTGGCAATTTCTTTTATCGGCTGCGCCCAGTTCCACCATCCATCTTCCACCCGGCCACCCGGCCGTATCCCGGAAACCGCGCAATCAAGGCCCAATTTCGCAAACTTAACACGGCGCTGTCCAAGCCGATAAACTGGTTGTATTGGACACTGGCAGACAACTCGCCCAAGGTCAAGCGTTTCGACGAGTTTTTTTCCATTTCAACTTTTGCAGAATCAAAAGAGCAAATAGAATGGCGGCATGAAATACATCGAACGCACTTCCATTTTATTGATGGCTGTTGCAATGGTAATTCCATGCTCCCTGCCCTGGGAGGCTCGAGCGCAAAATCTCCTGCCAAATCCCGGCTTTGAATCGGGCACGGCGGCACCGCTTGGTTGGCGAATGCCGGAAGATGGCCAATGGGCATCCATGGCGCATTCCGGCACGCATTGTCTCGCGGTTCAAGGCAACGGAAAAAACTCCGCGGTTTGGCGGACTGAACGGCTTGGCCTCAAACCCGGCGGCTTGTACAGTTTTTCATATTACGGACGGCGCGAAGCAACAGCCTCCGGAGGATGCGCCGTGGGCGGAACAGGCCGTGTCAACCGCGACAATCACCCTGGCCAGGACTGGCAGTTGTTCAAACACATCTTCATCAATCCTCATGATTGCACAAATGATTACGCGCGGCTCGGACAGTGGGAAACCAAAGGGACATTATACTTCGACGATGCCAGCCTGCTGCCCGTAACTGCCGTGCATGAGAGCAACGGACAGTTGGAATTGGGCGAAGGCGAACGCATCCAAAACGGACGCTACCATTTCGACGCCGATTATGGATGGCTGGGGGCAAATTATCACCGGACGCTTTTAACAAACCGGTGCAGCTTCAATTCAACTCGCTGGACTTTCAGTCCGGGAGCGGAAGTTGTCTATGTCCATGAAATCCCGGACACCATGCAAACCCGTGCTTCGATTCGGTTAAATGTGAACTATTATGTAAGCGGCGCGCTCGAAGTTTCCGCCAGCCGCGATGGCAAATCCTGGCTGCCGGTCGGCCAATTCGGAAAAGATCGCCGTTCCGGAACCAACGCACTGCCAAATGAATTGTTCCCCGCCGCGCGGATGCTGGTGCGCATTGCCGCCATTGGAAACAACGTAAATTTGCAGGTGGATGGCTACAGCTTCGAGTCTGACCTGGATAAAAAACTACCCGACACAGCCGGAAGCACGCGGTTTTTGGAAATCCGCCACGCACAATCGGAAATTGATGTCGGCCTTGTAAAACTTCAACGCGGCAACGCCGGCGGAACCTGGGTTTTGCTTTTCAATATAACAAACAAAACTGACCGCACAATTTCATTCCAGGCAACGGCTCTCACGGATAAAAGCAAATCAACCCAACCGCCTTATTCCATCCGGCCGAAACAAGTTTTCATGCATTTCCCGCTGGCCGTCAGTTTGACCGAGCTTGGCTTGAACAACGTTACAGTCAAATTCAATTCTGGAAGCACGACATTGTTCGAAGGTCTGATAACGCTGCCTGTCACCATTCTGGATGACCCGCGGCCCGGTTACTGGCTTGCTGAAGGCGCCGGCGTAACCGTCTGGTGGTGTGAAAGCGGCTGGAAATTCAGCCCGGCCCGGCGTCCGCCGCCAAAGGCTGGCAAAGTTGTGCCGGTATCCATTTCAGCGGCTGGTGGTGAGTACGAGCCGGCGCAAATTGTACTGACACCGGCAACCGCACAGCAGTTGTTGAGCGCAACTGCCGGCCCGCTCAAGAATGTAAAGGGCCAGCCTTCCAAAATATCGGTCCGCATTGATGAAGTGGCCTTTGTGAACATCACCAAACCAACCGACCACACCTGCACACGCGGCCTGCACCCAGACCCGCTTCCGCCCCTGCGCACGCCTCTGGCTATCGCACGGGACTTTTCACAACCGTTATGGCTGACTTTTTACGTGCCGCCGGACACCGCGCCGGGTGATTACAATGGAACGCTTGAGCTGGCTTTTTCAAGCGGTTCTCTGTCAATCCCGCTGCGGGTGCATGTCTATGATTTCACCATGCCACGCGACACGCATCTGCGCAGCGCCCTGGGACTAGGTTCTCCAAACATTTACCACCATCTGACCAGCCAGGCCGACAAGGAAAAAATCAACGATTTGTATCTGAAAAATTTCGCCGACCATCGCATAAGCCCGTACTCGTTCTTCCGATATTCTCCCATAGATGTCAAATTCACCGGCCCCAAAACCAACCGGCAGGCGACGGTTAATTTCGACAAGTTCGATCTTGCCGCTGCGAAATGGCTGGATGAGCACCGTTTCAACAGCTTTCAACTACCGCTGCTCGGGATGGGAGGCGGCACCTTCCACAGCCGGCATCTGGGCGAGCTTGATGGTTTCAAGGAAGGCACGCCGGAACACGCGCGGCTCTTTGGTGATTATCTCGGGCAGGTCGAACGCCACCTCCGCGAAAAAGGCTGGCTGGCCAAAGCTTATACATACTGGTTTGATGAGCCTGACAGAAAAGACTACGAGTTCGTTGTCGAAGGGATGAAACGCATCCGCGCCGCCGCTCCCGGACTAAAACGAATGCTTACCGAACAACCGGAGCCGGAGCTTTTTGGACATGTGGACATCTGGTGCGGTCTTACGCCGGAATGGACGCCCGAAAAAGTAAAGGCCAGACGCGCTGCCGGCGAAGAGGTCTGGTGGTATATCTGCTGCGGCCCAAAAGCACCCTATGTCACGGAGTTCATTGACCATCCGGGCACTGAATTGCGCCTGTGGCCATGGCAATCGTGGCAATACGGCGTTCAAGGCATCTTGATTTGGGAAACCATCTATTGGACCAGCGCCTGCGCATATCCCGACAAGCCCCAAAACCCCTGGGAAGACCCCATGAGCTACGTCTCAGGCTACGATTACAAGCCCGGCCAAATCGGCTATTGGGGAAACGGTGATGGTCGCTTCCTCTACCCGCCGCGCTCCGCCATGACCAATTCCGCCCCATGCCTCGAACCACCGGTCAATTCTGTCCGCTGGGAAAATCTCCGCGACGGCATGGAGGATTACGAGTACTTCTGGCTTTTGGAAAATGCCATCGAAGCGGCGCGCCTCAAAGGCGTGAAGGCCGCGCAGCTTGAAGATGCCCGCGCTTTGTTAAAAGTGCCGGAAAATGTGTCCAAAGATTTGACTCATTTCACCACTGACCCAAGGCCGATGCTTGAACATCGGGATAAGGTTGCCCGGATGATCGAGAAGTTAAACCCGAAAAACTAAGTTGAAGTGTTTTTCATCCTGGTTGGAATGGAGGGACTCAACAGCTTTCGCCGTTCCAACCCGCCCCACACAAGAATACCTGTAGCCGCCGGCGTGAGCCGGCGGACAAATCTGCCGCCTTACGGCGGCAGCTACAAAGATGCAGCGGTCAGAAATGGCCGCCGTTCTATTTTATGTAGCCGCCATCGTAAGATGGCGGACAAATCTCTGCCGCCTTACGGCGGCAGCTACAAAGATTCGGCGGTCAGAAATGGCCGCCTTCCGTTTTCCGTAGCCGCCATCGTAAGATGGCGGACAAATTTCTGCCGCCTTACGGCGGCAGCTACAAAGATGCAAAGAAGTTGAAATTGGATAAGGCAATTGGTGGTGACTTTATGCGGAAATGGCCAGGGTAGAACCCGCCACGCTTCGCTTGATAGCAGGAGGTATTTTTTAAACTCAGTTTTTCGGGCCAAATGGCATAAGCCGCTGCTGCCGTGGCAAAGTTGCCACGACGCCGTTACGCGCTTTGATTGGCGACAAAAATCTTAATACCGATAGTGCTCCGGCTTGAATGGGCCGTCCACAGGCACGCCTATGTAGGCGGCTTGCTTCGGCGTAAGGCGCGTCAAACGCACCCCGATTTTCTCCAGGTGCAACCTGGCAACCTCTTCATCCAGTTTCTTGGGGAGCCGGTAAACGCCCGGTTTGTAAGAATTGCGGTTTTGCCAGAGATCAAGTTGCGCCAGCACTTGATTGGTAAAGCTGTTGGACATCACAAAGCTGGGATGCCCTTCCGCACAGCCCAAATTAACCAGCCGCCCTTCAGCCAACAGATAGATGCACCGGCCATTTGGAAGATGATAACGGTCAACCTGCGGTTTGATGTTGACCTTCTTGATGCCAGGCAATGAATTGAGCCGGTCAACCTGGATTTCATTGTCGAAGTGGCCGATGTTGCAAACGATTGCCTGATCTTTCATTTTTAGAATATGCTCCAGCGTAATCACATCGCAGCAGCCAGTGGCCGTGACGTAGATATCCGCCTCTCCGAGCGTATCCTCAACCGTTGCAACCTCGAAGCCTTCCATCGCCGCCTGCAGCGCATTTATCGGGTCAACCTCCGTCACAATGACGCGCGCGCCAAAGCCCCGCAGAGAATGCGCGCTGCCCTTGCCAACGTCTCCATAACCGCAGACAACCGCTGTCTTGCCGGCGATCATCACTCCCAGGGCGCGCTTCAGTCCGTCGGCCAGCGATTCCCGGCAGCCGTAGAGATTGTCGAACTTTGATTTGGTGACCGAATCATTCACATTTATCGCCGGCACCAGAAGTTTGCCGGCCTCATGCAATTGATAGAGCCGGTGCACGCCGGTGGTTGTCTCCTCGCTGACTCCGCGCCATTCCTTGACGATCTTGGTGAACCAACCAGGCCGCTCCGCCTTGACGCGCCGCAGCAAATCCTTGATGACCTGCTCTTCATGGCTGGCTGATGGCGTGTCAATCCAATCCGAGCCTTGTTCCATCTCGTAGCCCTTGTGCAGCAGCAGCGTGGCGTCGCCGCCATCATCCACAACCAGTTCCGGCCCCTTCATTCCCGGATGCGTCAGCGCCGCAAGGGTGAATTCCCAGTACTGTTCCAGAGTCTCGCCCTTGAAGGCGAAAACGCTCACGCCGGCTTTCGCAATCGCCGCCGCCGCATGGTCTTGTGTTGAAAAAATGTTGCAGCTCGCCCACCGGACCGATGCGCCCAACTGCACAAGTGTTTCAATTAACACGGCGGTTTCCACCGTCATGTGCAGCGAGCCGGATATCCGCGCGCCCTCAAACGGCTTTTTGCCGGCGTACTTTTTCCGCAACGCCATCAGACCGGGCATCTCCTGCTCGGCTACTTCAATTTCTCGCCGCCCTGCATCTGCAAGGCTCAAGTCCTTCACATAATAATCCGGCTTGCCGGCCTCCCTGGCCGTTGCCGGCTTTCCAGCGGGTTTTGTGCGCGCAACTGTTGGCATGGTTGTCTCCCTTGTCTATTTCACGGCTTTTCTCAAAGCCTCAACTTTGTCGGTGCGTTCCCAGGTCAGTTCGGGATCATTTTTCCCGAAATGACCGTAATTTGTCGTCTTCTTGTAAATCGGTCTGAGCAAGTCGAGCTGCTTGATGATGTCGGCGGGCTTGAAACTGAACAGACGGCAAACCGCGTCGGTGATGCGCTCATCGCTCACCACGCCGGTGCCAAATGTATCCACCGCTATGCTCACCGGGTCCGGATAGCCAATCGCATAGGCAAATTGGATTTCGCAGCGCCGGGCCAGCCCTGCCGCCACTATGTTCTTGGCCACATACCGCCCCATGTACGCGGCGCTACGGTCAACTTTGGACGGGTCTTTTCCGCTGAAGGCGCCTCCGCCGTGCCGCCCCATCCCGCCGTAGCTGTCCACGATGATTTTGCGCCCGGTCAAACCGGTGTCCCCCTGCGGCCCGCCAACCACAAACCGGCCGGTTGGATTTATCAAAAAGAGCGTGTCACGCGTAAGCATCTTTGCCGGCAGCACCTTTCGCGCCACCTGCTCGATGCAAAACTTTTCAATTACATCGTGCGTAACATCCTTGGTGTGCTGGGTGGATATCACCACGCTGGTTATCCGCGTAGGACGCCCGTCCACATATTCCACCGACACCTGGCTCTTGGCATCCGGCCGCAGCCACGGCACCTTGCCGGTGCGGCGGATTTGCGTCAGCCGCCTGCCCAGCCTGTGGGCAAACATGATTGGCGCTGGCATCAATTCCGGCGTCTCATCGCACGCAAACCCGAACATCAATCCCTGGTCGCCCGCCCCCTGCTCGGCCTTTTTCTTTCCCTTTGCAGGACGCGCATCCACGCCCTGCGCAATATCCGGGCTTTGCTTGGTGACTATGTTCATCACGAACACCTTGTCGGCGTGGAAAACGTCATCTTCATGAATGTAACCGATATCGCGGATGGCCTGACGCGCAATGGCCACAAAATCAAGCTGCGCACGGGTGGTTATCTCCCCGCCTACAACCACCACGTTGCTCTTGGCGTAGCATTCGCATGCCACACGGCTCCTCTTGTCCTGCTCCAGACACGCGTCCAGAACATAGTCTGAGATTAAGTCACACACCTTGTCAGGATGGCCTTCGCCAACCGACTCGGACGAAAAGATGAATTGTTTGCTCATGTCCAGTTTTTGTTTCGAATACGTATTGACGTATCAGGATAAGATGATACGTTCAAATCTCAAGTTGTCAAAAGAAAAAAATGACCGTCGGTGTGCCCTGGCAAGTTTATGATTTCAACGCTCAAATGGTTGCGCGCAATGGATGACACCACCCGGCTGCGGATTATCGCCCTGCTGGGAAAAGCCGAGCTTTCAGTGCAAGATTTGCAGGAAATCACCCGCATGGGACAGTCGCGCATCTCAACACACCTCGGATTGTTGCAGGATGCCGGACTGGTGAACAACCGGCGCGAAGGCAAACGAACTTTCTACAGCCTGATTCAACCTGCCGACGAATCGGGGCGGGAGTGTCTGAAGCTGGCCGCGCGCGCCGCGTCTGAATTGCCTGAATACGAAGCCGACCAACTGAATCTCAAGCGCGTGCTGGCCATGCGCCAGGATCAGGCGCAGTTGCTTTTCAACCAGGTTGCAGGCCGATTTGACCGAAGCTACGGCCCCGGACGCTCATGGCAGGCCTTCGGGCATCTGCTCCTGCGCATCCTGCCGCCTTTGGAAGTGGCCGACCTCGGCTCCGGCGAAGGGTTGATGGCCGAGTTGCTGGCCCGCCGCTGCAAAAAGGTCATTGCCGTGGATAATTCCGAAAAAATGGTGCAATTTGGCGCCCGCAAAGTCCGCCAAATGGGCATTCGCAACATCGAATTCCGGCTGGGCGACCTCCAGGACCCGCCAATCGCCTCCCAAAGCGTGGATTTGGTCATCTTAAGCCAGGCGCTACATCATGCCGAGGAGCCGGCCCGCGCGATTGCCAGCGCATACCGAATCCTGCGGCACGGCGGCCAGATCATGATTTTGGACCTTTTGAAGCACAACTTCGACAAAGTGCGCCAATTATATGGCGACCTCTGGCTTGGCTTTGCAGAGGCGGACCTCCAGCGCTGGCTCGAAAATGCCGGCTTTATTAACATTGAAATTCAGATCGTTGCCCGCGAGCAGCAACCGCCGTTTTTTGCAACATTGCTCGCCGCCGCCGAAAAACCGGCCAAAACCCGCAGCCGGGCCGAAGCACCCAAATCCCCGTAGCTGCAATCTCGCAACTGGCCCCACAAGAAGGCCGCCATTCAAAGAGAACCTTCCACATCCGACGGCTCAATGTCGGCAACATTCTGCTTTCCCAACCAAGATGGCCGCAAAAGCAAGGCAATTTTGTTAAAATTTTCAGCAAATCACGTTTCAGGTTGCACAAACTCACGCGCGATGGTAGAGCCGGAAGCATCGCCCGCAGGAATGTCTGCCGGCGGTAGTGGTGTTTGGTATGAAAGTTGCGCTCAAACCGTACCCGACAAGGATTTGTTTGTCCCAGCCGCACCTGAGCGGCAAGGAGTTGCTCAAAGTGCAGCAGGCATTTGAGACCAACCGGCTGTCCACAGTTGGCCCAAATCTTGATGCCTTGGAAGGGCGTTGCCACAAAGAGTGGGGCGTCAACGCCGTTGCGCTTGCCAGCGGCACTGCAGCCATTCATCTGGGCCTTAAAGCATTGGGCGTTGGGCCGGGCGACCAGGTCGTGGTCTCCACCCTCACCTCATCTGCCAGCGCCAACCCAATCCTCTACCTCGGCGCACAACCGGTTTTCATTGACAGCGAAAAAACCAGTTGGAATCTCGATCCGAATTTGCTGGACGATTTTTTGAAGAAACGCGCCCGCTTCAACAAACTCCCAAAGGCTGTCGTTGTTGTCCACGCACTGGGTCAGCCGGCCAATCTTAAAAACATTTTGGACCTCTGCCGCATTTACGAGCTGCCTGTGCTCGAAGATGCAGCCGAGGCAATGGGCACTCTCTACGATGGACGTCAAGTGGGCACGTTTGCAGATTTGGGCGCTTTCTCATTTGACGCCAACAAAATCATCACCGCCTCCAGCGGCGGCCTTTTGGTCGGACACAACCATGCGTACCTGGACCAAGTCCGGCACTGGAGCGCCCTGGCAATGGACCCTGACCCCGGCAACAATCATTGGCACACTCAACTCGGCTACAGCTACCAGTTTAGCAATTTGCTGGCCGGGATTGCGCTTGCCCAACTGGACGTGCTCGAAACAAGGGTTGCCCAACGCATCCACGTCTTTGAGCGGTATGTCCAGGGTTTCAAAAACATCCCCGCCCTTTCGCCGATGCCCGCCGCGCCCTGGGGCCGCCATACACGCTGGCTGAGTTGTTTTGAAATAAGCCCCAAAACACGCCACACGTCAGGCAGCCTTTCGCAAAAACTACTCCACTACAACATCGAGTCGCGGCCGGTCTGGAAACCGCTGCACACACAGCCGGTCTTCATAGCTTTTGAAAACGTGGGCGGCGCCATGGCCGAGCACATCAACCGGCATGCCATCTGCCTGCCCAGCTCAAGCAACCTCTCCCCCGAACAACAGGATTATGTAATCGAATGTGTAAAGGCCGAGCTGAGCTGAAATTGCATCGCAACCGATGATCTGCGCATCTGTCGAACAGAAAGCGCCACTGGAAAACTGGCAATTGCCATGAAATCATCTGACAGGACTTTGCTCTGGGCCGTCCTGGCACTGGCGGCCACATTGCGCCTGCTGATTTTCCTGGCGGCCTGCCAGCACCCCGAACGCACACTGACGCCCGATTCGCACTCTTATCTTCAAGCTGCCTGGCAATGGCTCGCCACAGGTCAATACCCGCCTACGGCCTATCGCACGCCGGTTTATCCGTTATTCCTCGCCTTTATCTTTGGCGTCGCCGGCCCCTCGTTGCAGGCAGTTGTAGCCATGCAATCGTTGCTCGGCGTCTTGAATGTCTGGCTCGCTTGGGAACTGGGAAGGCGTCTTTTGACGCCGCAAGCAGCCATTGCGGGCGCCATGTTGTTGGCAATAAGCCCGGAGGGATTCGCCGGCGGTTTATACATCCTGACGGAAACCTTGTTCACATCTCTTTTGCTAACTTCACTGTTGTTTTTAATCAAAGCCTGCCAGACCGGCGCCAAAAGCAGCTTTGCGATTAGCGCCGCTCTCATGGCAACAGCCGCTCTTTGCAGGCCAATTGCGCTTTTGCTGCCGGTTTGCATTGTCGGCATTCTTTTTGCCGCCCCAAATTTGCGATGGTTTGAAGCCATTAAACGCTCCCTTATTTACGCGCTGGTGTTTGCCGCTGTCCTGGCGCCATGGGTATTTCGCAACTGGACCAGCCTCGGGGCTCCTGTTTTCAGCACAACCGGCAGTGACTTGCTGCTCCGCTATCATTCGGCGGCATTGATTGCCTCCCAGCAAGGAGTTGCTGAAGCCCAGGCACGCGCCGAGCTGGAATCGCGCGTCCGCGAATCTTTGGCTCGAGAAAAACTGCCGGATACCGAAATAAACCGGGCACGAATTCAATCACGGCTTGCTTTGCAAATCCTGGGCAGGCACCCGCTTGAATATACCGCTCTGCATCTAAAACGATGCCTCAACAATTTTCTGCCTTATCTGGCGCCATTGTTTGAAATAACCGGCCAAACCACCGGCGGCAGGGGTACGCTCTCTGTGCTTAACAACCAGGGACTCAAGGCGGCAATTCGACACTATTTCGGCGACAAAACATGGCTCATTGGCATCGCTGGCCCGCTTCTGATTTTGCTGGCTGCAATTTACATGGCGGCGGCAGTCTCAGTGGTGAACCTGGCCCGTCACAAGGCTTGGTTTGTTCTGGCTGTGTTGCTTCTGCCAACATTTTTCCTGTTGCTGCTGCCAGGCTCGGCATCGGAGCCGCGCTTTCGCCTGCCTATTATGCCTTTGCTCTGCCTTTTGGCAGCCCCATCCATTTTGAATGTTTGGAACACGATTACCCTGAAAAATTCTGCGCCATCACAGCCGGAAAAAGTTCAGGTTGAAAATCGAAATTTCGGCAATTGACCGTTGCAGCCCTGTTAAAATTGGTGTTAAGTTACGCCATGGCCGTTTCATCAGCAGTTGTTTGCCGGGGTCTGGCGCTTGTTTTTATGGCGCTGGCGGGCGGCATGCTGCTCTGGGGCCAGACAGTCCTGGCCTCCCGCCTGGCCGGCAGGACTTTCATCATTTACTGGACGCTCTGTTTCCTTTTTGCAGGACTGGCCCTGATATTCTCCGTCATTGAAATTTTCCGGCTCAGGCGCGGCCTTTACCGGCAACAAAAAGATTTGCTGCGCAAGACACTGGAAGAAATCGATCGCGAAAGCGCCCGCCACAACAAGCCGCACCAAGAATAAACGCAAATTCAAAATCAAACTCAAAGGGCACTAATCCCGAAAAACAGAGTTAAAAAAATCTTCTTCAATCTTCAATCTCAAATCTCAAATCTGAAATCAAGCGAAGCGTGGAATCTCAAATCTGAAATCAAGCGAAGCGTGGAATCTCAAATCTCAAATCTCAAATCTGAAATCAAGCGCAGCGTGGAATCCAGCGCAGTGTGGGGCCATTTACGCGACGGCTTGGAAGCCGCCCCTCCATGAATGTAGCTGCCGCCGTAAGGCGGCAGATTTGTCCGCCGGCTCACGCCAGCGGCTACATTGTTTTCGGGACGGTGTGGAAGCCGTCCCTTTATCCGCGTAGCTGCCGCCATAAGGCGGCAGAAATCATAATGGCATGATTAGCGTTTATTCGCGCAATTCGCGGCTAATAAAGAAAATTGGAAACCACGAATGCACGCTAATGAACGCGAATTTATGAAAAGAATGCAGGCACAATTGGTAGAGATAGGTGCGATTCATCCGCCATCCTACGATGGCGGCTACGCGTTATGACCAAACTCGTAGCAACCGGCGTAAGCCGGTTGATTTTTTCCCCGTTTACAATGAGGCCACAAAAACATGCCGCCCTTACGGGGGTGAAATATTTTCTTTGGACTTTAATTCTATAAGCATCCCATCCCTTACGGGATTAGTGAATGAATATCCGCCGGCTCACGCCAGCGGCTACATAAAACAGAACGGCCGCCATTTCTGGTCGCCGCATCTTTGTAGCTGCCGCCGTAAGGCGGCAGAAATCATAATGGCATGATTGGCGTTTATTCGCGTAATTCGCGGCTAAGAAAGAAAATTGGAAACCGCCAATGACGCGAATGGACGCGAATTTATGAAAAGAATGCAGGCACAATCGGTAGAAATAGGTGCGATTCATCCGCCATCCTACGATGGTGGCTACAGGTATTCTTGTGTGGGGGGGCTTGGAACGGCGCAAGCTGTTGAGTCCCTCCACTCCAACCAGGATGAAAACCACTACAACTTAGTTTTTCGCGTTAAATGGGACATTATTAAAGAGTTTTGACAGATATTATTTGCCGTGTTTACACGAATGAACGAACATTAAACCCGTCACCCGCTACCAGCTTTTGCACAAGATATTTCACATTACCGGCTTGATGCCTACTGCGGGCCTGGTGTTCCGATGCGATAGTAACGCATGACGGCACTGATCGGTTGTTGCAGCTCCACCCAACGGTTGCTCGGCGCTGCTGGCACTGTCTGCAGGGTCATCCAGTTAGTCTCGCCCAGTCTGCTCAGGTACTCTATCACATACGGCCGGTTTGCCTGTGCCTCAAAGCGCAAGATCAAGCCGGTCAAGCCCAATCTCGCCGGCCATTCCAACCGAAGCGCGCTCTCCCGTTGCAACGGATGTGTCCCTGCCACATACTCATTCCAGTTACGCACTCCGTCACCGTCGCTATCAACCCACACTTCTGCGCCGGTCAAATCCCCAAAGTAAAGCATCTCCCACCAATCCGGCAGACCGTCGCCATCCGCGTCGGGTTCCAAGCCGGCTACAATTCGAACCAAACCATTGGAAAACGAAATACCTTCTGTCCACGAAAAATCAACTGCTGACTGCCCTGAAACAGTCCCATCAGCAATGGTAAGTGGAGTGGTCATCCCTGGCGCTGCTCCCCTATTAACCGTGAATTGAAGTTCAACGAGGGTGCCAGAACCGGTAGTCAGCGCATCATCCCGTACGAGGGCCACATGTACACGCCCTTCTTCCAGCTTATATTTCATGCCAAATGTAGCACCTAGATTACCATTAGTGACATTGGTCAAGCCCAGCAGGTCATTGTCAAAATTCACGATGAATGCTACAGCCGCAACACCGGTCGCATCAGGCATGGTTACTGGCACTCGCAAAGCGCTGCCTGGCAGAGTATTATATTCACCTATGGTCAGGCTCTTGGCACAATGCCCAGTTGAAACAATTGACCCTATAACTACTCCCAATGCCATTATCAGTTTGAGTCTCAATAGTTTTGTTCTCATCAGCTCAATATTCGAGGGTTATTTCGGGTTCGGGTCTTTGCCGTTGATCATGCGCAGGATCAAATGCGCGTCGTCTATGTCAAGTTGTCCGTTACCGTTCATATCGCCGGCGGCAATTTCCTCAGGCGTCGCAGGACGCTGGCCTACGGCCAACTCCATTGCCAAATCGTAATCCGATTGGCTCAAAATGCCGTCTCCGTCCACGTCACCAGGGAAATAGGCGTTTGCAACTGTCATCACGGCGATATCAGTGGCGTCTATTGCGAGGCTGTTACCATTGGCATCCTGCAACCTCACCTGCACAAACATGTTTGTGGTCTTTGCGCCCAATGCTGCCTCGGGTGCCACCCGGAACTTGATGTCAAATAGATTGCCCCAGCCAGTCAGCATACCCCCGCCGTGGCCATCAATAACCAACACGCCATTTGCCGTGGGGCCGTTGTCTGTAATCAGAAAATCTTTTGTCAGGCCAGTTTTCTCCACTGTCGGTTGGAGTGGCTCAACCTGTTGCAACGGTGTCAGAATGGTCGGGTCGTAGGTCACTCGAATTTCAAGATTGGTACCTGAGATACCTGTGGCATTAGGCGTATTGATTTGCAGAACAGTGTTTGATCCGGGTTTGCCAAAGTAATCCGGCATCCACAAGGTAACTCTGCCTGCGGTGGCCAATACGATGTCCGACGGCTTGCCCTCGACGTAGAGTGGCACAGAATTGCCCGGATAATTGACCGCACAAACAGCGGTCACATAGTAAAAGTTGGTCCTGTTGGAGACCGGTTGCCTGTCTTCAAACCGTGGCAAAGTGACAATAGCATTTGTAAGGCGGCCAAAATCGTTGGTGGTATCCATGCTCCGATAGACGTAATACCCCACGATCCGCGAATGCCGGTCTGGGTCCCATGTCAACAAAATGGATTCCACCCCGCCAAAAGCGCGCAGGTTGCCCGGCACGGCAAAACGCGGATTACGCAAGCTCAGCAATCCGCCTTCGGCAAAGCCGCCTACCAAATCCACATCGCCGTCCCCGTCAACATCGCCAGCCGCAAGCGTCAGCCGGTTTGCAAAGCCAATTCCGCTTCCACCCCAAACCTTGCTCTTGAGAACGAAACTGCCGCCAGCCTCATGAAACTCCCAAATGCGCCCTGCCATGTCTGAAACCAGAATATCAGTGCGCCCATCGTAGTTGATATCCGAAGCGCTCAGCCCTATTGCGTCAGGCACGGCTTGGCCAAGCAAATTTTCTGTGTACAGATTGCTCTGGTAAGGCATGGCGGCATTGCCGGTGTTTGGATAAACTCGCACGGTGCCGTTGTCCAGGAGCACCAGCAGGTCGAGTTGCCCATCGCCGGTGACATCCGCCAGTGCAGGCGAGGCAAGAGCTGACTCCAGTGTAATGGTGTAATTAACTGCGGGCGATTGCGGCGAGCCAAAATGACCTGTGGACGAAATTACCCGAAGCGTTCCCCCGTTTCCGCCGACAACCAAGTCTGCCGTGCCGTCTCCGTTCCAATCGCCCAGTGCTGGTGTGGGGCATGTAATTCCCGACCATGCGGCGACAAGATCGCCGAAGTTCGTCGTGCGCTCGGTCAGGTTCATTGTATAACGGGAACCGATGTTCTCGAAGATTCGCATCGAGCCGACAGCCGAGCCAACAAACAAATCAAGATCGCCATCACCGTCCCAATCGCCCAGCCCAGGGGCAACATTCGTTCCAAACGGAAACCCGCCAGGCAACGACGGGTTTGACGAGAAGAAATTTGTCAACACACCATCCATCAACACGTAAGTCAGGCGCTCGAACGGCTGCATATCCATGATCGTGGGGCTGGGTGCACGGACGCGGGAAATGCCGCCGGGCACAAATTCGTCTTTCAGCGTGGGCATGGTTCCCTGAGCCAGCTCGGCGGCCAAACTGAAGCCATCGCCATCGGTGTCCGAAGTGCCGCTTTGTTCCAACCCGCCGTAATGGACGTATTCAAACCAGTCCGTTACGCCGTCATTGTCCGAGTCCTGCAAAGCCGGCAAATAATGGGCCGTAGCAACTGTGTCGTCTGTGACCGTAAAGCTGAATGTTCCAAGCGCAATTCCATAGCAATCTTGTTGCCGCACTCCGTCAACGTCCCAGTAGGCAAATCTGTAACCGGCCACAATCTGACCCCAGAGATCTGGCGTGGTAATGACTGTTCCCGGGGCAACGATGTTGCTGGTATTTAGAAAGCCAGGTGGACTGCTTAGCAATCGGTAAACCGGAAAGCCTTGGAGATTGATGTTGACCATTCCAGAGCGACCACGGGAGATGCCGCCAGCAACGATTTCATCTGCCAGAGTTGGCACGCTGCCCTGAACGTATTCTTGTGCCAGGGTAAACCCGTCTTTATCGCTGTCAGAAAGGCCATCTTGGGTCAAATCCGGATAATAAACGTATTCAAACCAATCCGGCAGCCCATCAGCGTCCGAATCCTGCTCAACCGACAAATAATGCGCCGTGGCGACTGTATCGTTTGTGACCTTGAAACTGAATATTCCCAGCGCAATTCCATGGCAATCTTGTTGCCGATTTCCATCCAAATCCCAGTAGGCAAATCTATAGCCGGACACATTTTGGCCCCACAGATCAGGTGTTGTTACCATAGTGCCGTTAGTGACCGTATTGGTTATGGCAATGAACCCCGGCGGAATGCTTACCAGCCTGTATGTTGGAGAAAGGTCCAGATTCATTGATACCATGGCCGAGCGAGTCCGCGATAATCCGCCCGCTGCTAACTCGTCATGAATGCGCGGATGGAATCCATTTGCCAGTTCGGTGGCCAGATCGAAACCATCATTGTCAGTATCTGAGGCTGCGTCATAAACCAGCCCGGCGTAATACTCGATTTCATACCAGTCCGGGATGCCATCCCCATCACTGTCTTGCGATGCAATCGTATAATGCGCAATTGCCAGCACCGGCTCATATAATGTAAAAGAGGCAGGATTTTGCGACCTGCAGGTATCGTCATCGTAGCGGACGCCGTTGATAGTCCAATAAGTGAACCTGTAACTACCGCTTGCTACGGGCGCAGTCACGGTCACAACGTTGGTGGGTGTGTCAAGATAATTGGTCTGAGCAAAGATGCCGGGTGGTTCTGAAATTTGGATAAATTCAACTATCGCAGCCCATCCAGGTTTAACTGGCATCAGCAATAGAGCCGTTGCAAAGGCATAGCCTGCCAAGCCACGCTGGCCAGTGCGCAAAACGCCATTAAAACGTCTAAACATGCTCAAAGAAAAAACAATTCAATGTTGTTAACCTCACGGGCCTTGTTGTTTGTCCACAACGACAACATGGTTGGCTCCACAGCCGATACCAAGCAGGTCTATGCTCCTCACATACGGCGGCACATTCGTTTGGCCATACTGATTGTTTCCCCACGCTATCACAGTGCCGTCGTTGCGTAATGCAAGGCTGTGATATGCACCCGCTGCCACAGCCACAACGTTGCTCAAACCAGTTGGCACATTTGTCTGGCCATAGTAATTATACCCCCACGCCACCACAGTGCCATCGCTGCGCAACGCAAGACTGTGCGACCCACCTGCTGCCACAGCAATTACATTGGTCAAACCAGTTGGCACATTGGTTTGGCTGTAGTAATTCCAACCCCACGCCACCACGGTGCCATCGCTGCGTAATGCAAGACTGTGCAACCCACCTGCTGCCACAGCAATTACATTAGTCAAACCAGTTGGCACATTCGTTATGCCATTTTGATTGTTTCCCCACGCTATCACAGTGCCATCGCTGCGTAATGCAAGACTGTGCAACCCACCTGCTGCCACAGCAATTACATTGGTCAAACCAGTTGGCACATTCGTTTGGCCATTCTGATTGTTTCCCCACGCTATCACAGTGCCGTTGTTGCGTAACGCAAGACAGTGATTTGTACCTGCTGCCACAGCAATTACATTGGTCAAACCAGTTGGCACATTCGTTATGCCATTTTGATTGTTTCCCCACGCTATCACAGTGCCGTCTGAAAGAAGGAGTGTAAAATCTTGGCCCAAAGCCACCGCGCTAACTTTTTGTACGACGTTTGGCGGGAAATTTAATGCACCACGGTCGCTCTTGCCCCATCCGAAAAGGCGGTCTGGCATGACAAAACCTTTGGCCACAGAATATGAATCCACAGATTGAAAGCCATAGCGTCCTGCTTTTGCGCGCATCACTTCGGTTGGAGTCAGTGCGCGGACATTGAGCTTTTCGTAAATCAATTCTCTGCCAAAACGTGTTGAGGCTGTGCCTTGGGCCAAGGGCAATGAGTCATACCTTCCGCCCACACCAATCACCTGGCCATTGACAAGGCTGATAGCCGGATCGCTGGTAGCCAGAAGCCAGTACCAGATCGGCAAAAGGTCGGCATCATAAATAGACTTGTGGTTTATTGTAATTTCTGGATTCGGTCCGTTGCTCGGCAATGTGATCCAATGGAATGGCATCAGGCCGCGGGCGTCTTTTGCCAGGATTTCAACTTGTGCATTGCCGAAGTTGGTATTCCAGTCGGCAGCCACGTTCCATGTCAGGCGCAAAGGCGTGTTGGCCGGGGCGTTCGTGCCGATATTGGTTTCTGTGCCTTCGACAAGGGTGTTGATCTTGACGATGTTCGAGAAATTGGTTCCGCCGTTGATAAACGCCAATGCGGCCACTTGAACGGTGGCGTCATCCGGATCGTCCACGCGGAAATCAATGTCCATGAAGGTCGTGCCCGGTCGCTGCACTGCATTTGAGATTACGACTGTGGGCGGGACGTTTGTGGCAGCAAGCAGAGTGGCGCTGCTAGCGATGCCAATGGCAAATTGCAAGAACCAGTTCCGTGTGTGGAATTGCATTTTCATAGCTGGAATCTGTCGTTTGAATTCACAAGTTTGATTCGCTTTGTGATTGCAAAGCAGAATCGGCTTTCAGAAGTGGCGTGAACCGCCGTTGGCATTAACACCGCCATCGGGGCGCCGGTATTGCTCAGGCGGCAGGCACGCCACAGACAACCCTGCCCTTCGTTGCTCAAGTTCACTTTGACACAAAACCTTAAGCATTATTATTACTTTAGCCGTTGCCGGCCTGTGGTCAATGACAAATTTCAACTTTTTTGCCTCTACGTCGCATTTCAGTTTTTGGACAGGTTGGCGGAGCGGGTGTGGAGGAAGAGCAGGTTCCAGCGGTCCTTGTGCCATTCAGAAGTCCATCCGCGGCCGGTGCTCCCGCAGACAGGCCGCCTCCTTGGCCACCGTTTCCCACGCCGTTTTGCACTCCTCCAATTCGTCCCGAAGTTCCTCCAACTGCCAGATGATTTTCCCCACCGACTCGTTCTTCAATTGCCGTTTCCACGGCTCCAGCCACGCTGCCAACGCCGGGAGCGAAGACGGACCATGCAGACGACCACGCGAACAGACAGGAGCAGATAAGCAAGTATTAATCATGCCGTCTTCCACCAGCTCCTGCCTCCTTCTTCTACTCAAAAACTGAAATGGGCCGCTTTACCGACGGTTTCTGAATTTGGTTTTGAGATTTGGGAAAGGTTCCGCTACTATTTTTGACGTGAAGACCAAAAATTGCAGCCGGCCAATTCTGGACCGACGCCGGTTTTTAACCGCGGCTTCTGCCAGCATGGCTTGCGTGTTTTGGCCCAAAATTCTGCGGGCAGCCGCATCAGGAGCGCCTCCGACAAATGACCCGCTTGCGCAGTTCAAACTGGCTTGGACCGGCCAAATCCAATGGACCAACGTGCTGGACATCACCCAGGTGCGCGGGCAGGACGTCATGGAGAAACTCGCCAACGCGCAGGCTCAACTCTCTGCCAAGGGCGGCGGCGTGATTTATTTTCCGCCGGGCGTTTACCAGATCACTGACACCATCCTGCTCAAAAACGGCATCGTGCTGCGCGGGGCTGATCCATCGCCCGTAACCCGGGCGCAAGACGACAGCTACGCGCCGCCCAGCCGACTGGAATTTCCACGCTACCACTTCGTGGCGGAAGGCAACGGCACGCCCATAACAACTGCCTTTAAAGGCATCGCCCTCGAGGACCCGGCGACCGCCTCCAATTGCGGCGTGGTGAATCTCGATCTAAACTGCGGCCACATTTACTTCGGGGAAACCGCCGAGCACACCTGCGGTCGAAACCGGTTCGTCTTCGGCTGCCGGCTGCGAAATGCAGCGCTGCCAAACCGAGAGGTGCCAGACCTTGCGATCGGCCAGAAACCCTGGCAACGCTATACCGCCACCTGGGACCGCTCCGCCATCCAGGTGTTCAGCGCCGAAAACGCCCTCATTGCCAACAATCGCCTGCCCCGAAGCGGCGAGGCCAACTTCACCATGAACGGCTATCTCATGCTGGACCGCGCCAAGAAACTGGTCAGCGTGGATGGCGTCGTGTTCGATTACGACAACCGCGCCGGCATATATCTCAACCACTACGGCATTGGCGGTCCCGGCGGCCAGGGCCCGGATGGCACGCCTGAGACGCATCCTTACGGCTTTCGCAAGGGCCTCGTCATCCGGGACAATTATGTGTTTAACACAGGTCGCTGCGCGATCGGGTTCTGTGGCGACGGCGTGGTATGCTCGGGCAACGTCATCCGGTTCGCCAGGGATGTCTGGCGCCCGACAGTCACCGGACGGCACATCAGCCACGGCGCCTCGACCAACGACAATCGCGCCATTGAGATGCGCGGCTGGCGCTGGGTTGTCGAGGGCAATGACTACGAGGTACATAGAAACATCTGCTTCGACCGCAAGTTTCCCATCAACGATGGCGAGGGTCTGATGCACGAAGACCACGTCAACTCCACCGTCAGAGACAGCATCCTGCGGAACAACCGCGGCAACGCCTATCTGTCAATCTATCACACGGCGGGCATTGACGGCCTGCTCATCGAGGGCAATGAAATCAACATTGACCAGGCTGCCAGCAGCGAGCCAGCGATCCATGTCACCGCCTGCCGCACCAACGACCCCTTCCCATGCCGCAATGTGCGCATCATCAACAACACCGTCAACCGCGGCATTCTCATCAGTGGCGTTCCGGGCGAAAACAACCTTATCCAGGGCAACAAGGCCGTGGGCCAAACGCCGTTGAAAATTCAGAACCAGGCCGCTGCGACCGTCCAGGAGAACGAAGGCTTCGAGGTTGACAACAGTCCCTGGATGTCAGCCAATGAACGCAAAGCGCAACAGCGCAGTCAGCAAAAGAAAAAAGGGTGACTCCACCGCCGCCCAGGCCCAACTCAAATTCGGGCATCCGTACATTTGGCATGCCCTGTGTTTGGCGCGTTGACAAATAAGGCGCTACATCGGCGAAACCTCTGCATGGAAATGCATTACCTGTCGCAAGCTCAGTTTCGCAGACGCCATAAGCGTCGTATTCTCCATTGACTTTAAGAGCATATCAGTTAACTACCTCCTGCTTTGTTCGAGAACGACGATGAAAATCAGGATGTCTATTCTGGCGGCTGTCGGCGCTGTAATTGTGTTGTCAAGCCTGTCAGCCGGAGCTGCCGGTGCAACATTGGCGTCAACTGGCAGTGTGTGGAACCATCTCGACACTGGCGCAAGGACGGCAACATCCATTGCATTCGCAGAAAATGCTGACGTGGATTATGATTTCAACGCCATGCTTCAGCCGGTGCCGCTGACGGCCAGATTTTCCGATCCGAACTTTAACATTTGGTGCGGCT
>Ga0078972_1007743_pt1 | contig 23466 bp, 18 predicted proteins | sample YelNatPaOPGAMG01_FD_67568 | JGI IMG/M metagenome (GOLD analysis project Ga0078972, IMG submission 67568) | Hot spring thermophilic microbial communities from Obsidian Pool, Yellowstone National Park, USA - OP-RAMG-01 (SPADES assembly) (version 2) | ecosystem: Environmental > Aquatic > Thermal...
GTTAATGATTATCTTATTACAACTCTAATATGGACATCTTAAATAAATTTATCGAGTTAAATAAATTTTTGAGCAATATCTGCATTAAATTGAAAACGTCTAAATTCAATCTTTACAAATAGTACATAAATGATATTTACGTAACAATGTTTATAAAGAAAACGACGCATAACGCATGGCGCAGAGCGAATGGCGCAAAGCGCATAGCGAAAGGCGCAAGGTGTAAACGTTTTGGGATTTAATAAAATTCAAGATTCAAGACCTGACCCCCGGTGTTGTTATTGCAATAATGAGCTAATTAATTTATTTTAAATAGATGGTGATGCCATATAAAAGAAAAAGAGCGAATATAATACCAATAATATTTTTTGTTATTGTTTCTATCGTTTATTTGGTTCATGAGAAGTATTCTGATGCAAAAAAGTCTTCGTTTAAAGAAGGTGTAGTTAAAGTTGTTGAGGTTCATGACGGCGATACAGTGAGTGTAGTTATCGGGAATAAGGTTGAGAAGGTTAGACTTATAGGTATAGATGCTCCTGAGTTGGGTCAACAGCCGTGGGGAATTAAATCTAAGAATTTTTTGAAGGACATAATTAGTAAGTCTAATTGGGAAGTGAGTATAGAGTTTGATGTAGAAAAGAGAGATAAATATAATAGATTACTTGCCTATTTGAAGACGAAAGATGGGATTTTGATTAATTCATTGATGTTGAAGCATGGTTATGCCCTTTTATATACTGTCCCGCCTAATGTTAAATATGTTGATGTACTAAGGAGAGCTCAGAAGGAGGCAAGGGATAAGGCTATTGGGATATGGTCTATGGATGGTTTGAAGGAGACACCATCACAGTATAGATACAAAAATCCAAGAATAGATTAAGATTTTTTCTTATTTTTATTTAGTCTTATACCCTTTATGCTTACAAATTTTTTAAGTATGATTAAGATTTCGTCAATATCCTTAACACGTTTTATTATATCGAGGTCTTCAGGCTCTATTGTATTGTAATTCAAGAGTGTCGTCTTAAACCAATCAATAAGTCCGTCCCAATAAGTATTATCGAAGAGTATTATGGGAAATTCGTCAATCTTTTTTGTCTGTGTTAAGGTCATAGCTTCAAAGAGCTCGTCGAGTGTCCCAAAGCCACCTGGGAATATAATGAATGCTAATGAATATTTTACAAACATTAGTTTTCTTATGAAAAAATATCTAAAAGATAGTGATATGTCTTGATAAGGGTTTTTTGGCTGCTCTTCTGGTATCAAGATATTTAAACCTATTGATTTGCTCCTTCCTTCTTTTGCACCTTTGTTTGCACCTTCCATAATACCAGGACCTCCACCAGTTATTACTGAAAATCCTATATCTGAGAGTTTTCTTCCTAATTCTACCGCCTTCTCATAATAGAATGAACCTGGTTTCATCCTTGAGCTTCCAAAGACTGATACTGCTGGTCCAATATCGTGTAATGTTTCAAAACCTTCAACAAGTTCTGATTGTATCCTGAACACCCGCCATGTTTCTGAATGTCTTAGGTCCTCCATAACATTTTTCATAGGTATCTTCTCCTTAAGATTATTATAATTATTATCAAATTATAAAATTATAATAAATAATTCTAAATAATTTGGTATAATTTTTATATAAATTATGAAGAAAGGGAGGATTTATGAAAAGGGTTATTTTTTATGTGAGTGTTTTAGTCTTATGTATGGTATTTAATAAGGCTTTTGCACAGGATTGCATCTCTTGTCATAAGAATATTACGCCAAATATAGTTTTAGATTGGGAAAATAGTAAGCATAAGGCTATGAATGTAAAATGTTCAACATGCCATGGTGATATGCATAAGAGCGCAGATGATGTTTCAAATGTGAAGATACCTCTACCCGATACATGTGCTTCATGTCATAGTAAACAAGTTGAACAATTTAAGAAAGGAAAGCATGCTTATGCATGGGCAGCTCAATGGGCTATGCCAGCAGCACATTGGCAACCAATGGCATTGATGGAAGGTAAAAAGGGTTGTGGTGGTTGTCACAGGATTGGTTTGAAGACGGAAGAAGATATAAAAAATATTAAAACTAAGACTACGGGTTTTGGGCTTGCATCGTGTGATGTATGTCACACAAGACATCTTTTTTCTGTGAAAGAAGCAAGTCAACCTCAAGCATGCCAGACATGTCATATGGGTATTGATCATCCACAGTGGGAGATGTTTTCATCATCAAAACATGGCGTTAGATTTTTGTTGAAGCAGATGGGGATATTACCTGAAAATGCAGCTGCACCAAAATGTCAGACATGTCATATGCAAGATGGTAATCATGAAGTGAGAACTGCTTGGGGATTTCTTGCGGTAAGGCTTCCTATGCCAGATGACAAACAGTGGGCTGCAGATAGAACTACAATTTTACAGGGGCTCGGGGTTCTTGACCCACAAGGTAATCCAACGAATAGGCTTCCTGTAATTAAGGGTGCAGATGTCGTTAGATTGACTGAAGAGGACTGGCAGAAGGAGAGGGATAAGATGTTAAGTACATGCAAAAAATGCCATTCAGGAGATTTTGCTAAAGCAGAATTAGAAAAAGGTGATAGGATGATTAAAGAGGCAGACCATTTAATGGCAGAGGCTATAAGGATTGTTGGTGATTTGTATAAAGATGGTATACTTAAGAAACCTCAAAATTATGCTCATGCTTATGCGGATTTATTAACTTTTCATGAAGCACCAACGGTTATTGAGCAAAAACTTTTTATAATGTTTCTTGAGCATAGGATGAGGACTTTTCAAGGCTCTTTTCATTCTAACCCTGACTATGCATTCTGGTATGGTTGGAGTGAGATGAAGAGGGATTTAACTGAGATAAAGGAAATGGCTGAAGATTTGAGGTTGAAGCATAAAAAATAACTGATAATTTTATAAATAAGTGGATAGAGTCCTTTCTGTAATTCCTCTTGGCGGTGTTGAGGAGATTGGCCTCAACATGACAGTCCTTGAGTATGATGATGATATATTGATTATTGATGCCGGACTTATGTTCCCTGATGAAGATATGTTGGGGGTGGATTTTGTTATCCCTGACTTTACTTATCTTATTGAAAATAAAGAAAAGATACGAGGACTTTTGATAACTCATGGGCATGAGGATCACACAGGTGCCGTCCCTTTTTTAGTAAGAGAGATAAAAGTTCCTATTTACGCAACACCATTAACTTTAGGTCTTATAAAAGAGAAGCTAAAAGAATTTAGCATATTTGATGTAGAGCTTATTTCTGTAAAACCAAGGGATAAGGTTGTCCTTGGAAATTTTACCGTTGAATTTGTCAGAGTAACTCACAGTATTGTTGATGGAGTTGGGCTTGGTATATTTACTCCTCTTGGCTTGGTAGTTCATACTGGTGATTTCAAGTTAGATCCTACACCTGTTGATGGTAATCTCATGGATTTTAAGAAGTTTGCTGAGTATGGGGAAATAGGAACGTTGCTTTTGATGTCTGATAGTACAAATGCCGAAAAAGGAGGATTTACATTTTCGGAAAAAGAGGTAAGACGTGCATTTGAGAGTATATTCTCAAAGGCAAAGGGAAGAATAATAATAGCAACCTTTGCTTCGAATATTCATAGAATTCAGCAGGCTGTAGATGTGTCTGTGAAATATGGGAGGCGTGTAATTTTCTGTGGCAAGAGTATAGTATCGAATGCACAGATTGCATTTGATCTTGGTTATTTAAAGATACCAGATAGTACATGGCTTAAACTGGAAGCCATGAATAATCTAAAAGATGAAGAAGTTGTGATTATTACGACTGGTAGTCAAGGTGAACCTATGAGTGTGCTCTCAAGGATTGCTACTGATGAGCATAAACAGATAAAGATAAAAGAAGGGGATACTGTAATCCTATCAGCTAAAATGATTCCTGGGAATGAAAGGGCTATCGGCAAGATTATTAACCATATTCTGAGGAAAGGGGCAGATGTAATATACGAAAAGGTATCCGAGGTTCATGTCTCTGGACATGCATCGAAGGAAGAACTTAAGTTTATGTTGAGTCTTATTAAACCAAAATATTTTATGCCAGTGCACGGAGAGTATAGACATCTTGTATACCATTCAATGCTTGCGAGAAAGGTTGATATTCCAAAAGAGAATATTTTTATTATGAAAAATGGAGATGTTCTACAGATTACCGAGGAAGGTGCTTTTGTGAGTGGAAGAGTAAATTCTGGACGTATATTTATGGATGGAAAGGGTTTTAGTGATGTTGAGGAGATTGTTTTAAGAGATAGATTGAGACTTGCGCATGATGGAATTGTTCTGATTTTGCTTGTAATCGAGAAAAATACTGCAAATATAATATCTGGTCCTGAGATTATCTCGAGGGGATTTATATTTGAGGATGCGTCGCATGAGGTAATCTCAAATGTTAAGGAGTTGCTCTCTGAGACTATAGGAGAACTTGACAAGGAATTAATTTCAGATACAGCACTCCTGAAAGCGAAGTTAAGGTCAAAACTAAAGAAGTATATTAGAGATACTATGAATAGGAATCCAATGATAATGCCAGTTGTTTTAGAGGTTTAATATTTGGTATTACAATCGATTATTCTTGGTATTATACAGGGTGTTACTGAGTTCTTACCAATAAGTAGTACTGCTCACCTTGTGGTAGTTCCATGGTTATTTGGATGGAGCGGTGAGATTAATACTCTAACCTTTGATATTGCTTTGCATCTGGGAACTTTGATTGCACTTGTTGTATGTTTCTACAAGGATTGGATTAATCTATTTGTGATTAACAGAAGACTATTGTTTTTGATCATTATAGCATCTTTACCTGCTGGGCTTGTAGGTTTTGCATTGAATGATTTTGTAGAGTTACATTTAAGAGAACCATCAATAATTTGTCTTTCTTTGATATTAATTGGGATTGTTATGCTTTATTCAGAAAGAAAAAATAGGCATAAACCGATTGAAGTAATGTGTTTTTTTGATGCTTGCTTTATAGGGATTTTTCAGGCACTTGCAATAATACCTGGAGTTTCTCGTTCAGGTATAACTATCTCAGCTGGTTTGTTGAGGGGATATGAAAGGGAAGCATCTGCAAGGTTTTCATTTATGTTGTCTACTCCGATAATAGCTGGCGCTACAATGCTTCATACCTTAAAATTTGTAAGGAATAAATCATCATACGATACTGAAATATTTTTATTGGGTCTGTCTGTTGCTTTTATCGCTGGACTGATTGCATTAAAATTCTTATTAGGATTTCTCAAAAAGTATCCTTTGAATATTTTTGTTTATTACAGGTTTTTATTATCTGCTGTTATAATAACTATGATATGGATGAGGGGTTAGGGTATAAAAAGGATGAGATAATAGGGGTTATCTCTATATTTAGCAGTTTATATATCTTATTAAGTTTATTCACATATAATCTTAGTGACCCTGTCATATTTTTCAGGACGACCATGCCTGAATCTCCAACAAGGAATCTCGGTGGGTTAGTCGGGGCGCACATTTCTGGTTTGATGGTTATAGTTTTTGGTCTATCTGCGTTTTTGGTTCCTTTGTCTTTTATTTCCTTTGGTATTAGAAGAATTTTAAGGAAAAGGCCTCAAAAGGTATATTTGATTGGTTGTGTATTATTGATTATATCGGTTTCTCTAATCTTGACTTTAATCTCTAAGACATTTGACGTTAGTTTTGAGAATTATCCTGATGGTCTGGGCGGTCTATTTGGAAAGACGATAGATTATTTTTCCGATAAGCTCTTTTCCCTTCCAGGTTCCTATATACTTTCTATTTCATTATTTATCTTATCAATAGTAATTCTAAGTCCTGTATCAATATTTGGAATTGTGATTGGTAAGAATGAGAAGGTTATAAAAGAAGCTGAGAGAGATTTTACTGATGTAAAGATAGAAGAGGTTGAAAAGGATATCTTGATAAATGAACCTGAGTTAAATCCATTAGTTGAAGATATTAACATTAAAGAAAAAGGTCTGGAACTGAAAAAGGATATTACTAAGGATGATGATGGTTATTTGATACCTTCATTAGAATTGCTTAAATTGCCTGATAGTGCATCTACAAGACCATCTAAAGAAGAGATTTTGGCTGATTCGTTGTTAATAGAAAAAAAACTTGAAGATTTTGGTGTTGAAGGAAAGATAACTCAGGTACACCCCGGACCGATAGTTACTATGTACGAATTTGAACCTGCACCTGGTGTTAAGATTAACAGGATTGTTTCACTTTCGGATGATCTTGCACTTTCTTTAAAAGCTCAAAGTATAAGGATTTCCCCAATTCTTGGAAGGGCATCTATAGGTATAGAGGTCCCTAATAAACAGAGGGAGATAGTATATCTAAGGGAGATTTTATCTTCTGATATCTTCCAAAAAAGTAAGTCGAAGTTAACACTTGGATTAGGAAAGGATATTTTTGGTTCTCCAATTGTTGCGGATTTACTAAGAATGCCACATTTGCTTGTAGCTGGTGCTACTGGCTCTGGTAAGAGTGTGTCGATTAATACTATGATAATGAGTATTCTTTTTAAAGCAACCCCTAAAGATGTTAAGATGCTCATGATTGATCCGAAACTTCTTGAGTTATCACCATATCAAGATATACCACATCTTATTTCAAATGTTATAACTACTCCAAAAGAGGCGGCAGAGGCTCTGAAAAAGATGGTTTTCGAAATGGAAAGAAGATATAAGGTTCTTGCTGATAAAGCAGCAAGAAATATTGATACATACAATCTACAGGTAAGTGAAGAGGAGAAGTTACCTTATATTGTAGTTATAATTGATGAACTTGCAGACCTGATGTTTACAGCTCCTACTGATGTGGAAGATTCGATAACAAGACTTGCTCAGATGGGAAGGGCATCGGGTATTCATCTTATTATTGCTACGCAGAGACCATCTGTTGACGTTATAACAGGGATTATTAAGGCGAATTTTCCAGCGAGGATTTCTTTTCAGGTTTCTTCCAAGGTTGATTCTCGGACTGTGCTTGACGCTCATGGGGCTGAGCAGTTACTTGGGAAAGGTGATATGCTATTAATGTTGCCAGGTGCGAGGATGATGAGGGTTCATGGAGCTTTGATTACTGAAGATGAGATAAGAAATGTTACAAATTATTTAAGGACACAGGGGAGCCCTGATTATTCGATATTTGATAATCTTATTCTGCCGTATGAAGAGGATGAAGATGGAGCGGTAGGTGAAAGGGATGAGTTATATCTTAAGGCTATTGAGCTTGGTGAGATGATGGGAGAGATATCTATTTCATTGATTCAAAGAAGATTGAAGATTGGGTATAATAGGGCGGCTCGTATTATGGAATTGATGGAGAAAGACGGACTTGTTGGTCCTCCAAAAGGAGCTGGTAAACCAAGAGATTTTAGGAAAAGGAAGGATTAAGGGGGATGAAGTATTAAAAGCTCATCCCCCTTAATTTATTACCATGTATAGGTAAGTGTTGTTGTATAGCGTGTACCGTGTTTTTTGGAGGATTCCCAGTCTGTTGTAAGATGAGCAGCTTGAAAGGCGGCTGTAATGTCTTTCATTACGGTCCAATAAATATTTCCCATTAAGTATTTGCTACTTTGATAAAAGCTGTTGCCGACGTCTGCATTCTTAGGGTCATCAAGACCATAGCCTGCTGTCAATAGTATGTCTTTTATTGGTTTTGCGCTGAGTTGGATGAAACCACCTCTTGTTAGAATAGCATGTCCTTCTGTGTTAAAAGAACCTTTGCTGTGGAAATATTCGATACCTATACCCTGACCAATGTATCCTTCACCCCTTAGTTCGAAGATGGAATAAGGTATATTAAATTCAAGTGCGCCGACGTAAGGAACTACATCATTATCATTCACATCGCCTTTCCTTACAGCACCACCAATAGCGAGCCATGCCTTTTTACTTTGGTCTATTAGTTTACCTGAATAGCCTATTCTTGCTCCAATCCAAGGTGTGTGTAGTTGGGTATCGAGTTTTGTAGACCCGAATGTATCGTCGTCATCAGACCAACGATGGCGGTATATTGTCAGAAGGGCTTCGATGCCATTATCGAATTTTTGTTCGATAGTTAGTTGTGGGACGCGCTCCCATAGATTACCATTATAACCCATTATTGCAAAGTCTGTGTTTATTGGATTCAAACTCGCTATTTTATTCCAGTCTTGACCAATTCTAATTAAGGTGTTCCCCTTTGCAAAATCGATATAAGCGAGTCTAACCCTTAAAGCACCGTTCCTTGCATTCGTTTGGTCATTTCCATAAAAATCGGTTTCGAACCTACCGCGAGGTGTCCAGCCGTTTAAAGAAGGACCTTCTATCATGATACCAAGTCTTGTATCTCTTATATTGAATGTCGTTTTGTCCTCCCCATTGGCTGTGCTCGGTATATATGTAATGAATTCATCTCTACCCATATCGTTTGTATCATATATAGTGTCAAGTTTTATCTGGCCATATATATTGATCTTATATTTTGAAGTTACATTTGCTTCAGTCGTAGTAGGCTGTGTGACCTGCTGAGCAGTTTCTTTCGATTGTAGTTCTTTAATCTTGTTTTGTAGTGCTTCGATTTGAGATTTCTGGGCTTTCATGGCTGAATCCATCTCCTGAATCTGTTTCATTAGGAGATCAAGCTTCTGCTGTAGTTCTTTGATATTAGAGTCATCTGCTTTGACAACACCATTTGAGATTAGAGATATTAAGAAGATTAGAAGAATGATTGTAAGCTTTTTCATATTCCCTCCATTTAAGTTTAATTGTCACGTACTGAAAGTACTTTTTGGAAATCAATATCTTGTAAATCAAGAGCTACTCTTATTGAGTCTTCATCAGACGAAGTCTGCTTAAAACCAAGCCGTTCGGCGTTTTTCAGCATCTTTATGTTCGTTTTAAGTATTTCCATCCACATCCTTTTTATACCCAATTCTTTAGCAATCCTGAGGCAGTGAAGGCAGAGTGTTTTACCGACTCCTTGCCCTTGCCACCTGTCTCCAACGAAGACAGCCATTTCTGCATTCTCAAGGTCTGGTTGTTTACTCATTCTTACATCTCCAATTATCCTTTCACGATTTCCTTCTCTTATAGTTGCAACAAAAGCAAGTTCTCTATCGTAATCTACATGGCAGAATCGAATAATTTGTTCATGAGGTATATCAGGTGTTTTGCGAAAGAATCTCATCATTAGTGTCTCTTCAGATGATGCCTTAAGAAGTTCTTCTATTAAGGGTTTGTCTTCTGGTCGAATTGGTCTTATGATGACCGATGTGCCATCTTTTAACTTGAATATGTCTATGTATTGATCTGGGTAAGGACAGATTGATAAATGAGGTGGACAAAAGTCGCCTCTAATCGGTTGAAAGCCTTCAAGGACATCTGCTTCGAGGATTATGCTTGCGTCAAGGACAAATCCATTTTCTTCTGTTAGAAAGAATGGGTTTATATCAAGTTCTTTAATGTGAGGAAAGTGTATAACAAGATGTGATAGTCTTACAAGAATCTCCTCAAGGTGTTTTAAAGAGCTTGAATATCTTTTTTGTGTTTGTAAGTATTTGTAGATTTTGGTTTCAGCCATCATCTGCCGCGCAAGTGCTTGATTAAGTGGGGGTAATCCAATTGAGAAGTCTTCGACAATTTCGAATAGTTCACCGCCAGTTCCAAAGATAATTACTGAACCGAATGTTGGGTCTTTTTTCACACCAATAGCGAGTTCATAACCATGTTCTACAATCATTGGTTGAATAATTACATTTGCATGTGGATCTTTTAAAAATATTGCAAGGGTTTGTAATTGTTGATATGCTTTTTTGACTGAGATTTGATCTTTCAGATTCAGTAGAACACCACCATACTCAAGTTTATGAATAATCTTTTGTGAGTCGATTTTTAGAGCAACGGGATAACCAATAATTTCAGCAGTTTTGATTGCTTCTTCTTCGTTTTTTACAATGTGAGTAGGCACAACAGGGATTCCATAGGATGATAGGATTTCTTTTACCTCATTGAAGTTAAGTATTAATCTTTTTTCATTTGAAGCATTCTTAATAATCTCTTCAGCATTGTCTTCATTTGGCTCGAAGTCTTTTAGAATAACTTCAGGAACTTCAAGAAGTAGATTTAGATTGTGTTCATAGCGATACATGTAGATGAAACTTCTGATTGCTTGTTCGGGAGTTGTGAAAGTTGGAATACCTTGTGTGTTTAAGAATTCTCTCGCATCGTGAACTTGTTCTTCACCCATCCACAATGTAAAAGTTGGTTTGTATGGATAAGACCTTGCCGCGGAAACAACCGCTTGAGCAACTTTTCTTGGGTCAGAAGAATAGGATGGAGTATGGATTACAAGCAGACCATCGACATTACTGTCTTTTAAACATAACTTAACAGCAGTGTGATATTCTTCAGGAGGAGCTTCGAAAAAAAGGTCAAGAGGATTCTGTATAATTTTAATAGCCTTAAGATTTGACTGGATTGACTGAATTGTATCATGGTTGAATACCGCAAGTTGACCATCGAAACGGATTAAGTTATCAACTGCAATAATAGCAGGACCACCAGAATTTGTTATTATTGCAAGCCTATTGCCTTTTGGTCTTGATTGTTTTGCAAGTGATTCAGCAACGTAGAAGAGGTCAAGTATTTCGTCAACTCTTATTACCCCAGCTCTTTTGAAAGCTGCATCGTATACTTTATCTTCGCCAGCTATAAATCCAGAGTGCGTTAGAGCTACTTGAGCTGATATATCAAATTTACCAGGTTTGATGACTATTATTGGTTTACTCGATGCGAAACTTCGAACAGCTGTCATGAATCTTCTACCATTTTTGATTGATTCGATGTAAAGGATAATTGCCCTTGTCTCTGGATCAACACCGAGATAGTCAATAAGGTCGGCAAATTTGATATCAACTTTTGTCCCCACTGATATGAAAAAACTACATCCAATATTTTTATTTACAGCAAGGTCAAGTAGTGTTGTTGATAGTGTTACACTTTGAACAATGAATGCGATATTACCCTGAGGTGGTATTTGTGGAAATAGGCTTGCATTTAGCCTGTTTTTTGGTCTTATAAAACCTAATGAATCGGGTCCGAGAATTCTTATGTTATATTTGGAAGATATCTGGATAAGATTTTTTAGTATTAATTGTAAGTCATTTACACGGTTTTTGAAATCTGGGCAGAATATGATGGAGCCTTTCACACCTTTTTGACCGCACTCTTCAAGTACTGGGATAATCTCATCTGGTGGGACTGCTATAATTGCTAAGTCAATATCTTTTGTGATATCTGTGATCTTTGGATATGCTTCTACACCTTGAACAGACTCATATTGTGAGTTAACAGGGTATACAGAACCCTTAAAACCTTGTCCGAGCAGATTCCTGAAGATGTTATATCCTATTGATGATGCATCATCATCAGCGCCTATAACGGCTATCCTTTTAGGGTTGAAGAGCACGTCAAGATTTTTTACTGACACAATATAGTCTCCTTAAGAGTTCAAAAATTAGGGGTTTTATTTAAAACCCCTAATTTTATAATCTTCCCTGTAATATCTGATTCACAACTGATGGATCGGCTAAAGTAGATGTATCACCAAGATCTTCTGTATCACCTCTTGCAATCTTTCTGAGTATTCTACGCATTATCTTCCCACTTCTCGTTTTTGGTAGCCCGGGTGTAAATTGCAACTTATCGGGTGTTGCAATAGGACCGATTACTTGTCTTACATGGCCTATGAGAATCTTGGCGAGCTCTGGAGAAGGCTCATAACCTTCTTTTAATGTAATAAAGACATATATACCCTCACCTTTTATCTCATGTGGATAGCCAACTGTCGCAGCCTCTGCTACAGCAGGATGGCTTACTAATGCCGATTCAATTTCTGCAGTTCCGAGCCTGTGTCCAGAGACGTTAATAACATCGTCTATTCTACCCATTAACCAATAGTCTCCATCTTCGTCGACTCTTGCGCCATCACCTGTAAAATATTTTCCAGGAAAGCGAGAGAAATAAACTTCTTTTATGCGTTTGTTTTCAGGGTCTCCATAAGTACCTCTTAAAATCCCTGGCCATGGCTTTTCGATTACTAATAATCCTCCCTCATTAACTCCAGCAGGAGAGCCATCTTCTTTGAGAACCTTCGGGACAACCCCGAAGAATGGCTTGCTTGCTGAACCTGGTTTTGTCACCATTGCACCTGGGAGCGGTGTTATTAATATGCCTCCTGTTTCTGTTTGCCACCATGTATCTACAATAGGGAGCTTAGATTTTCCTACATGCGTGTGGTACCACATCCAAGCCTCAGGATTTATTGGTTCGCCAACAGTACCAAGTAATCTTAATGAGGATAGGTCATATTTCTTAACCCATTCTTCACCTTCTCTCATTAAAGCCCTTATTGCAGTTGGTGCTGTGTAAAAGATGCTAACCTTATGTTTATCTACAATCTTCCAAAATCTTCCTGGATCAGGATATGTTGGTATTCCCTCAAACATTAGGCTTGTTGCACCATTACTTAAAGGTCCATAAACAATATAACTATGACCTGTTACCCAACCGATATCAGCTGTGCAGAAGTGTATATCTTCATCGTGGTAATCGAATATCCACTTAAAGGTAAGGTTTGTGTATAACAAGTAGCCACCTGTAGTATGAAGAACCCCTTTTGGTTTTCCTGTTGAACCTGAGGTGTACAAAATAAATAGGGGGTCTTCAGCATCCATTATCTCTGGTTCACAGTATTCTTTTAAGTCTGGGTCATTCATTTCATCATGCCACCAGAAGTCTCTTTTGGGTTCCATATCTACATATCCACTTCTTTTAACTACTATAACTGTTTCTATTGTTGGGCATTCTTGTAATGCCTGGTCCGAGTTGGCTTTTAGTGGGACAGATCTACCACCTCTTATACCTCTATCTGCGGTTATTAAGAGTTTTGCCTTACAATCTTGTATCCTGTCTCTTAGTGCTTGTGCGCTGAAGCCGCCGAAGACGACGCTGTGAATTGCACCTATCCTTGCACATGCAAGCATGGCAATCGGCAGTTCTGGTATCATGGGTAGATAAATCGTTACTCTGTCACCTTTTTTTATGCCGTGTTTTTTTAAGGCATTTGCGAATTTATTAACTTCATAAAATAATTGTTGGTATGTGTATGTTTTGTATTCGCCATCATCAGCTTCCCATATGAGCGCAGCTTTATTTCTGGTTGGAGTGTTCATAAACCTGTCAAGGCAGTTATAGCAAACATTGAGCTTACCACCAATGAACCATTTAATATAAGGTTTTTCGAAATCCCAGTCTGATACCTTTTCCCATTTTTTAAACCATGTTATTTGTTTTTCTGCCATCTCCGCCCAAAAACTATCTGGGTCATTAATTGACCATGAATAGAGTTTTTCGTACTCCTCGATGGATTTAATATGTGCCCTTTCGCTAAACTCTTTTGAGGGGGGGAAAACCCTTTTTTCTGCTAAGAGAACATCGATACCTTCTTTTGACATAATTTAGTCTTCCTCCTTTCTATAAAATTGTTTTGTTTGTATTTAAGATTCAGCTCCTATTCCCATATATGTTCTAATCTTCTCTTCTTCAAATTTTGCTTCAGCGTCTTTTTCTCTTGTCATTAAAGAAACGAGTATACCAATAAGAAAGGATGCAGCCATTGAATAAATCCCTGGATTTTTCAATGGAAAGATTGGCTTAGGCATTTGTGATGTTAACTCTTTTTTCTTTGCCTCAAATTGTATCTTTTCTTCGGATATTATTGTTTCTGTGAGATTGCCTTTTTGTTTGAGGTCTTCTATCTTCTGGTTAAATTGTGTTTCAAGGTCTTTTATCTGTGTTTCAATTACCTTTTTCTCTTTTCCATGTATTATATCAACCCAGACAGTTGGACTAAGTATGATGAGGATTGTCGCAATAAACAAACCTGTATAAATACTTGCGACTGCACCTTTTGTTGTGAATCTTTTCCATACTATCGACATGAATAGAGCAGGGAAATTTGCACTCGCAGCTATGGCAAATGTTAATCCTACAAGGAATGCGACATTTTGTCCTTTAAAAAGAATACCAAGTAAGATGGCTGATATCCCAAGTCCTAACGTTGCTATCTTAGCTATTCTAACTTCTTCTTTTTCATCGGCAACGCCATGTCTTATTACTCCAACATACAGGTCGTGGGAGAATGCAGAAGCTCCGGCAAGTGTAAGACCGGATACAACAGCAAGTATTGTTGCGAATGCTACGGCGGAGAGAAAACCTAAAAACAAATTACCCCCAAGAACCTCTGCAAGGAGTGGTCCAGCCATGTTACCACCTTTGTCAATACTCATTATTACTTTCTGCCCAACAAGGACTGCAGCGCCAAAGCCTATTGTGACGGTTAATATATAGAAGTATCCTATGAAACCAGTTGCATAAAAGACTGATTTACGAGCTTCTTTGGCATCTGGAACTGTATAAAATCTCATTAATATGTGTGGTAATCCAGCTGTTCCAAACATAAGGGCAAGCCCTAATGAAAAGGCATCGATGGGATTTGTTATAAGGCCACCGGGTTCGAGAAATTTCGATGTGTAGAGTTTTTCTGCTTGGTTGAAGAGTTCACCATAGCTGAAACCGAACTGAATCATAGTAAGAATAACTAATAATGTTGCGCCTCCAAGTAGTAGAATAGCTTTTATGATTTGAACCCATGTGGTTGCAATCATACCTCCGAATAAGACATAGGCAATCATCAAAGCTCCTACTATAATAATAGCGATTTCATAAGGTAAGCCAAACATTAGTTTAATTAGAGTTCCTGCTCCAACCATTTGTGCTATGAGATAGAATAAAACGGTAATAAGTGATCCGGCAGCTGCTGCAGCTCTAATAGGTCTTTGTTTTAATCTATAGGCGACAACGTCGGCAAATGTGTATTTACCGAGGTTTCTTAAAGGTTCAGAAATCAGAAACATAATTATAGGCCAGCCTACAAGCCAGCCGACAGAGTATATAAGGCCGTCATACCCTTTTGTGGATACTAAACCTGCTATCCCTAAAAACGAAGCTGCGCTCATGTAGTCTCCGGCAAGTGCAAGCCCATTTTGAAATCCAGTGATACTACGACCCGCAGCATAGAAATCTTTAGTAGTTCTGGTTCTTTTAGCTGCCCAATAAGTAATTGCAAGTGTGGTAATAACGAACAATAAGAAGAACATAACAGCTGTTGGATTGAATTGTCCTATTATTGTCTGTGTTGTCTGCTGCATTTCTAACCTCCTATCTTCTCTTTAACTTTTTTCACAAGAACATCATAATTAGAGTTTGCCCATTTTATGTAAATGCCTGTAAGTATCCATGAAAAAATGATTGTTAATATCGCTATTGGTATTCCTAAAGTTATAGCTCCTGAAATCTTTTTAGAAAGAAGCGGCTTGTTAAAAGCAATTAAAGCAATGAACCCAAAATATAAGATTAACTCAAGGATTGTTAGAATTATGGAAATTCTATTCTTTTGCCTTGATAGAGTTTTAAAGTCATCATCTTCCAATATGTCATTTATACCTTTCTTTTTTCTCATAAATCCTTCCCCCATTTTATTTAGAAATTTGTTATTTCTCCTTGAATTTTAAATAAATCACCTCCTTTCTCTGGACTGCTGATATTTAAAAGGTGTTTGATTTCTTGAACCCCACATTTATTTATTGCTGTTAAGAATCTTTGAAAGAGTTGGGCTGTAATATAAGCATCAAAAAGTGCATTGTGTGAATTATATAAAGGTATTTCAAAACATTTTGCTATTTCGTACAAAGATGTACTATGAGTGGATATAGAAAAACATCTATTCGATGTTAAATTTTTCTTTAAGTGTTCATATAAGTAAAGTATATCGATTATATAGTTTTTTATAGGGTTAGCAGCAAGCCTTTTCAATTCTTGATTAATAAAGCTGATATCAATGGAAACACAGTAACCAACGAGAATATCTTTACCGCAAAATTCGATAAATTCCTTGATTATTTCGTCGATATTGCGTTCTTTAGCGACGTCAGAGGGGGTAATTCCATGCACAACTACGCTTTCAGGTTTTAATTTTGATTCTGGATTAGCAAGTTTATAAAAAGTTTTATCCAGATGTATTTTTGTCCCATTCATTTTTATTGCGCCTATCGATATTATTGAATCTTTTTTAATATTCAGCCCTGTGAGTTCGGTATCTATAACTGTGTAATCAGCCTTCAATATCGACTTATTCAAATTATTATCAGATGTCATTTGTTTTTTTGATCTTAAAAAATCCAACATCTTACCATATCATTGCCTTATAACGTTCTATGATCATGTCTTGTATTTTTGATATAAGTTGAAAAGTTTCTTTAGCAATTCTCTTTTCGAGGTTACTAAGAATATTTGGATTTATATAATTGTCTATCTCTTTACCTTCTTTTAGCTGTTTAAATTGATGCTGGATTCTTAGTAACATAATAAATTCAAAAGAATGTATAAGCTCGTCAGAATATTCTTTTACTATTGTGTGTTTCTCTCTAAGAGCGTTTATTCTATCTATAGTTGAGGTTTCCCATATGTTTTTTTCGAGTGCAAAAAGTCTTACAATGTCAACAATTGGTGCAAGCCCTTTGACCTTTAGATTTAATTTGTCCTTATGCTCTCCAGACTTTTCGACAACAAATGTCTTTAAAAAACCTATAGGTGGTGTATTTTTGACTGCAAGATTTGCTATATAACCGAGGAAAATTTTATTGTCTTTTATTAAAGTTGAGATATAGTCTTTTAACCAATCAAGTAAAACTGTATCACCATAAATTGCTCTGAAATCAAAGAATATTACTGAGTTTAAGACTGCATCTGAAGTTGGAGTGTTTATCCATTTTAAAAAATATTTTCGCCATTCATTAAGTGGTTTTCTCCACATTGGATTCGTAGCCATGAAGTCTGCAGGGCATGGTGGAAATCCACATTTTAATAAACCATCTCTTACAAAGAAGGAAAATTTACTGAAGTATTCATTAGCAGAGGTTTCCATTTCAGGAGTGGATGGGTCAGCGTAAATGATAGCGTTGTCTTGGTCTGTTTTAAACGTTTGCTCCTTTCTACCCTCGCTGCCATATGAGATCCAGCAGTATGGAACCGGAGGATCTCCAAATTTAGCTTCAGCGATTTCTATTATCTTTCGAACAAGTCTATCATTTATTTCTGTGATTATTTTAGTTATATTACTTGCCTTTGCACCTTCATTAAGCAAAAGCCCAACAATATTGTTTATCCTTTTTGAAACAGGAATTAAGCCTTCAATAGTATCCTGGCTTTCTATGTCTTTGACGATTGATAATGGAGAAGTTCCTTGTATTAACATGAGGTCATGATTTGTTAGAATTCCTTTTAATTTTCCATCTTTCATAACAAGTAGGTGATGAACATTGTGTTTTACCATCTTAAGGATTGCCTCAAAACAATATTCTTTAACATCTGATTTTACATAAGGTTCACTCATGATCGTCCACACGGGCGCACTACAATCAGCTCCTTTAGCAACAACTTTGTCTCTTAAGTCTCTATCAGTAATGATGCCTGAAGGTGTGCCTTCTTTGTTTGTAAGGATGAGTGAACTGATTTTTTTCTCTGACATTATTTTTGCAGCTTCTTGAATTGAAATGTCTTGAGAAGCTGTTATAACTTCTTTAGATGAAAGGTCACCAACTGATGTTGTAAACAGGATTTTGTCGCTACCACCATACACAAGAGTTTTGTTTTGTATTTCTTTTAAAGTTTTTTCGAGGTACTTATTAAGAAATGATTTATGGAAAAATTCCCTTACGGCAGGATTAGTAAAAAGGATATTTTGTATATTATCTCTTTTAATCAGATAACAGATTGTATCTTCTACAGCTAAAACATCAGCTCTGCTTTTTTCACCTCCAAAAATCATCATGTAACCAATTAGTTCGCCTTCACCTCTATAATCAACAAAAAGTTCTTGACCGAGGTTTTTGATTGAGACCTTTACTTCTCCCTTTTTTATCACGTAAAGGTATTTTGGTGCTGGCTCTCCTTGATAAAGTATGGTTGTACCTTTTGGATAAAATTCGATTGAAAGGTCTCTTGTTATTTCTTTAATTGTTTTATCGTCAAGAAATTGAAACGGTGGAATGTTCTTTATAAAACTAATTGCTTCTTCTAATAAGATTTCCATTTTTATCTTAAAACTTATAATTTTTGAAAATAAAGTTTTTTATTATAACATTTTTAAAAATAAATTTCATTAATATGTATTATCTTAATAGGTTAGGTCTTGAATCTTGCATTGTCCTTCTAAAAATGTTGATTAAAAATTCAAGGTTTAAGACCTAACCTATTTTTGTTATAATAAAAATTTGTTTATTAATTTTAAGTGTGTTAAGGAGGAATAGGTGTCTAAAATAAGGAGAATTGGTGTTATAACAAGCGGTGGAGATTGTGGGGGGTTGAATGCTGTTATTAAAGGGATAGCAAGGGAGGCATATTACCTCGGGATTGAATCTGTAGTTATCCCACATGGTTATGCTGGATTGTATAATCTTGTTGATATGGATGACGTTGTTCTGCTTAATGCTGAGCGGGTTAGTAAGATAGAGGCTTCACTTGCTGGTTCGGAGGCAGGTCATTCAAGGGTAAAGATTAGCAAGATTGCTGACCCAGAAAAATATGAAAGGATAAAGAAAGGTCTTAGTAAATTTGGAATAGATGCACTTGTTATCAGTGGTGGTGATGACACTGGTAGTGTTGTTCTGGATTTGATTGAACAGGGCATACCATGTGTTCATGTTCCAAAGACTATGGATCTTGATTTACAACCATATAGTGTTGGAGGGGATTCAGCAGTAAATAGGATAGCGGTGTTTACAAGAGATTTGAAGACGACGGGTATGAGTCATAATAGGATACTCGTGATTGAAGTCTTTGGAAGATATGTAGGGCATACGGCGTTAAGAGGTGGAGTTGGTGCAGAGGCAGATTGTATTTTGATACCTGAGATACCTGTGGATTTTGATGTTGTTTATGAACATATGAAGACAACTTTCTTTGCAAGGATTGAAAGAAGTGATGTAAAAGCAGGGACTTATATCATTGTTGTTGCAGAAGGGATAAAGACGGCTTCTGGGGAATTACTTTATGATGAGTCTGCAGGCGTTGATGCTTTTGGACATAAGAAGCTTGCAGGAGCTGGTAAATATGTTAGACAACAGCTCGAGAAGAGGTTGAAGATGGATCCAGAGGTTAGGGATTTTATGGTCAGAACGGGTATGTACGCGCCGGGTGTTTATGAGATACCCGAGGTTAGGGAGATAGTTCCAGGACATCTTGTTCGTTCTGGACATTCTTCAGCGTATGATGTGAATTTTGGTTATAAGGCAGGTGCGGCTGCGGTGTTGTTGTTACTTGAAGGTAAATATGGACACACGGTTGTCAATGTTTATGGTGATAAGGTTTATAGTCTGCCAACTGGAAAGGCAATTGAGAGAAGAGAAGTTAATATTAAGGAAATTGCAATATTTGAGAGTCTTGGTATATGTTTTGGGAGAAGACCAGAAAGGTTCGATTATAAGATTGAAGTGGTTGATAAACCGATAATAAGACATCTTTAATAATATAGTGACTGACTGTTTGGTGTGAGATTAATTTGATAAGTTTTTATTTTATAGTGAATTTATTTAAAGCCTTTTTGATTAGAGTAGGTCAATTAATATTATATGTGGTGTGTTGGTCTATATAGAGTTCTACTTCTTTCTTGTATAATTTTCTTAATTTGTTAGTGTATTTTCCAACCTTGTATTTTTTCTTATCAATCATTGAAACAGGCATTATCTCCATCGTGGTGTTTGTAATAAATACTTCATCAGCAGAATATATATCTTCTTTTGTATAGAAACCCTGTTTTAGATTTAAGTTTTCTTTTTTTATCATCTCGATGACTGTTTGGCGTGTAATCCCATTTAAGATTCCACATTTTGTTGATGGTGTCATTATCGTGTTGTCCTTAATGAAGAATACATTACTTATTGTGCCTTCCGCGATTTTTCCATAGACGTTTAGCATTAATGCTTCATATGCACCTTCTTTTTTTGCTTCTATCTTTGCAAGTATATTGTTTAAAAAATTTAAAGATTTTATCTGTGGGTTTAAAGCATTTTTATGATTTCTTCTTGTTTTTGCAATTATCAATTTGATGCCTTCTTTGTATAATCTTTCAGGATAGCCATTAAATTCTTTTGTTATAATAACTATTGTTGGTTTTTTGCATAGTTCTGGATCAATACCAATATCCCCTTTTCCTCTTGAGATTGTTATTCTGATATATGCATTTAATAGTGAGTTTGCGTGCAATGTCTCATATATGTCTCTTTTTAGTATCTCTTCACTAAATGGTAATGAGAGTGATATGAGAGATGCAGATTTTTGTAGTCTTTTTATGTGTTCTTCTATTTTGAATACCACCCCATTATATGAACGCATAGTCTCATATATTCCATCGCCATAAAGGAAACCATGATCAAATATTGAGATTACTGCTTTTTCAGAAGGTATTATTTGACCATTTAGATATATTAGCATTCTTTATTATACTATCTTGAGTAAATCCATCTTTCATTAAAATATTTATTTTTTATTAAATCTTCTGTGAGTCTTAGTTCTTCAAACGTTGGTTTATCAATTATGAATCTTATGTTAAGTATCTGCTCAAAAGAATTTACAATGTTTTCTTTCAGTTTTTCCATTGAGATAGTGGGTGAAATCTCGTTAATGGTCATTATGGTGTTTTTAAATTCTATATTTGATTTGAATATGTGTTTTAAATTTTCCTTGTTTATAGAGAATGGAATACAGCCCTGTTGTAAGAAACCATCTGACCATCTTTTCTGTGCGGAACCTATTATTTTGTAACCTTGATACACTATTTCTGCATAAGATGTCGTCTGAAAACAATGGGGACTTTTTTGTGTGTTGTTCTTACGTCTTTTCTGTTCGATATCGACTTTTAGATTTGATTTTAAAAATGATAGGTAAAATATATCTGCGATTATTTTATAGCTTTCGAAGAGATTGGATGAGAATATTTCTGTTTTTTTGTTTACGCTTATACTATAGGTTACGTCTTTATCGTGGAATATTGCTTTACCACCCGTTAATCTCCGTACTATAGGTATGTTATTTTTTTTGCAATAGTCGTAATCTATTTCGTTAATCTTTTGAAAATAACCTAAGCTAACAGATGATTTATTCCAGCTATAGATTCTTAGGGTAGGATGGGAAGCATTTTTTCTAACATGTATAGATATAGATTCGTCTAATGCCATGTTGTAATATGGGTCACATTCGCTATCGTTAATGAATCGCCATGTTTTATTCATATTGGAAATGATGATGTTTGTTAATTATTGACCTTAAATGATATTATATATCTTACATGTTTATAAAATAATATGGAAAGGGTATTTATAAAAATATCATTTGTTTTTCTGATAATACATTTATCTTTTTTTGTTCTGTCAGGAGATATTTATGCTATAGATGTTAATAGACAGATAGAAAAGATACAGAAGGCATATGAGGATATTAAATCATTAAGTGGTAAGTTTACTCAGGTAAGTTATATCAAGGACCTTGATAGGGTAGATAATTATAAAGGGCGGTTTTTTATTAAAAGACCTATGAAGCTAAAATGGGAGTATGAAGGGAAAAACCCTCAAGAGATTTATATTAATAATGGAGAAATTATTATCTACCAGAAGAAAGAAAAGCAGGTTATTAAAGGGATTTTTAACAAAGAAAATTATGGTCAAGCACCAGTAGTTCTTTTGAATGGATTTGGTAATATTACGGATGAGTTTAATGTGACAGGCAAGGATAATAGGTTGGTTTTAAAGCCTAAAAAACCTTTGGGTAGTATTAGTCATATCGAATTAATTTTGACTGATGAGGATTTCCCTATCTTGAGTTTTATGATTTATGATAATCATTCGAATAAGACAACGATCACATTAAAGGATATTGAGGTTAATAAGGATTTAGATGATAATATCTTTAAGCCAGTTTTTCCAAAAGATGTGAGTGTTTTTTCGCAATAGTTATTCCTCAAGGAGATTTTTGATTGATTGTAACTCTTGGTCTGTAAGACCTATAGATTTTTGTGCCTCACCACTTAGTTGAGAGATGACGTCCCATAATTCAGTCCTTATAATCCCGTAAGTGTCTACGAGCCCCTGAACATTTGATTGAAGTGCTGGCATAATTGATTTAAGGTCGTCTGCTGCCTCGTTGAACATTTTGAGTTTAGCATATGAGGTGGCTCGTGCGAATTTAGCTTGGTAAAAGTCTGGTTTAAGTTCTATTGCGTAAGTAAAATCGGCGAGTGCTTTGTCGTATTCTTTTTTATGAAGATGTGCTAACCCTCGGTAATAGTAAGGTCGAGGGTTTTTGTTGTTTATTTCAATTGTTTTGTTAAGATACTCAATGGCATTTTCATAATCGTTTAGTTTCATTTTTGCAGCACCAAGTGTGAGGTTTATCATGAAAGGGTCTCCACCTTCATCGAGGGCTTTTTTAAATAGTTCTATACTTTCATTGATTTTGCCTTCAACAAATAATAATTGTGCTTGTCCTATCAGTTCTTTTGGGTCCATTTGTTCTACACAATTATTTTATCAGTAGTGAATATATTTTTCCAAATAAATTTGTGTTAATGGTGTAAGCGGTACTGGAAGTTAGTCGCCTTAGCGACTGGAATTTATAGCGTTTGTTGCGTTCAATAAAAGCGCAGAGCGCATGTCGTAAAAAAGGCTAAAGGGTAATTGGCAATAACTCAATTTCTGAAACAAAATGAACTACCTTTTATACAGATGTATAGTTTATAGGGTATTGTAATGTAGTTATTTATATTATATCTGAGGCTTACGCTTCGACTTCAGCCTCAGTAGTGAAGACCCGTGATTTTGTTTCATAAATTGAGTTATTGCCATTGTTTTAATTTTATTATATAAGGTTGGGTATATAGTGCAGATATTGCTCGAAGATTTATTTTTCGATACCTTATATCATTCTTTTAAATAACTTTATAAACTCTATAAAAGCAATGAACGCAATGAACGCAATGAACGCAATAAACGCTATAATCTTCTCACAATATCTGCACTATATTATTCATAATTATTTTCCTATATGTAAACAAATGATATTTCTGTAACATGGTTGTAAATGGTTATGTTACGTAAATATCATTTATGTAATATTTGTAAAGATTGAATTTAGACGTTTTCAATTTAATGCAGATATTGCTCAAAAATTTATTTAACTCGATAAATTTATTTAAGATGTCCATATTAGAGTTGTAATAAGATAATCATTAACTATATATAAGTATAATCATATTGTTATATACAAT
>Ga0078972_1007744_pt1 | contig 23466 bp, 17 predicted proteins | sample YelNatPaOPGAMG01_FD_67568 | JGI IMG/M metagenome (GOLD analysis project Ga0078972, IMG submission 67568) | Hot spring thermophilic microbial communities from Obsidian Pool, Yellowstone National Park, USA - OP-RAMG-01 (SPADES assembly) (version 2) | ecosystem: Environmental > Aquatic > Thermal...
ATAACTTTTAATCCAACCCAACCATCCTGTAGTGCCGGGGGCGGACAAACAAGCTGTAATGTAACTGTGACGATTTCGGCTTCTAATGGAGCCCACGTTGGCGATTATCAAATTACTATCACCGGAACTGCTCCCAATGGAAAAGGCGGAAGTGTTTCTAAGACTACCCGTTACACCCTGACCGTGGGCGGAAGGTGTGAGGGAAATCGAAATTGTATAACTAATGAAGAATGTAATCAGGGCGAAAGAAGTGGTTTCTATTGTTCTGGGGTGGAGGAGGGCCGGTGTAATGGAAATAAAAACTGGAGAAGATGTTTGACAAATGAAATGTGTCAACATCTATATATAGGACCATGCCGATCAGATCTAAAATGCTCGTCAGATCCAAACGTTAGCTGTCCTAGCGGCAATAACGAAGAATGTTATAATGACTATAATTGTCTTGGTGTTACAGAAGGTCAGTGCGAAATTGTTCCTGATGTGTGTGATCCAGCACTAAATAATCTTGATTGTCCTTATAATATGTATTGTTACTTCGAATAATAAATAAAAAATAAAATAAAGTTCTTTGAATAAACATAAACCTTAAAGGAGGGTCATCATGATGAAGAGACCGATTCTGTTTATGGTTCTCTGCCTGCTTCTTTCTTCTGCCTTTGGGCAAATGCGATGGACTCGCGTTCTTGAGCATGCCCCGTGGGGGACCCAAGGCGGAATGTCAGTGCTTGTCAAAGACGGCAAGATTTGGCTCTTTGAAGATTTCCTTCGCCCCCGCAATAAGATCTGGTGTTCTGCTGACGGTGATAGCTGGATTCTCATCTGTGATTCTGCTCCGTGGGGTCCTCGATCTCAGTTTGCCGCCGTTGTCTTTGAGGACAAATTTTGGATATTCGGCGGCTGGCCTGATACTATCGGATGCTTTACCTGGTATTCTCCTAATGGCATCAACTGGGTTCGTCTTCCCAATCCCATTCCCATGGGACGACCACCAGAATGCATCTGGAATCACGTCGTGGTTGTTTTCCAGGAGAAAATTTGGATTTTTACCAACTATCCTCGCAATGAGATCTGGTGTTCTGCTGACGGTGACAGCTGGATTCTCATGGCCGAATCCACTTCTTGGACGATGAGGATTCTCTACCCCCTAGCTGTCTTTGACAACAAGCTCTGGGCTATGGGCGGCTGGATTGCCTCGGGAGACAGTGGATTTGATGTCAACGATGTCTGGTGCTCTCTTAACGGAGTTGATTGGCAGTGCATCACCGAGAATGCACCCTGGAGTCCGCGGGAAGGTCACACTGTGCTTGTCAAAGATGACAAGCTCTGGCTTCTTGGTGGTCGCCTAGATCTTCCCGAGCCCGCAACAGACACCTTCTTCAACGACGTCTGGTACACACCCGACGGCGACACCTGGATCTGCGCTACCGATTCCGCTGGTTGGTCGGGACGATGGGAACATGCCTCAGTGGTTTTTGACAGTTGCCTCTGGGTTATGGGTGGTTACACTCAACATGGTTCTCAAGCCGATATTTGGTATTCGACGGGTCTTTCTTCTGGCGCGATTGAAGAAACCAAACCTTTTACTCAGTTTACCTCACTACCCCCCACTATCATCCGCAGCATTTCCCAACTTGTTGCCATTCATCAACCCGCCATCTTGCTCGACCCCACCGGCCGTCAGATCGCTGACCTGAGACCGGGTACCAACATCCGAAATCTTAAGCCCGGTATCTACTTCCTCTTGTTGACGCAGACAAACACAGACGCAGAATCACGCAGACAAACACAGAACACGCAGAAGATAGTCTTCATCGAATGAGGCGCGTCAACGAACGCGCAACCCAATCGGGGCTGATGGTGTGTGCGTCTCAAAACACCATCACCAGCCCCAACTTAAAAAATTATTTCTTCCATATTTCAATCATTCTTTAATCATTCTTTGAAAATATATTTTAAATCATGGCCGTAATAATTTCTGTCTCCTTCAGGATACTTCCAGGCCAAAAGATAAAAGCAATAAAGAAGTCATCAATGCCTGTTTGACTTGGTATCCCTTTACCTATATTTTACAACCAACTGTAGAAACCAACCCAGCCACTGAGATTTCTGCCACCAAAGCCAAACTCAATGGTACTCTAAGCAACTTAGGTGCGGCTTCAGCCGCCACGGTCTGGTTTGAATGGAGTGATGATCGTTCTAAAGTAGAAAGAGGAGAAGGAACAAAAGTTCCCGACCCTCCGGCTCCGAAGTCTTCGCTTGGTAAATTTTCTGAAGAAATTTCCGGCCTTTCTCCCTCCACCACTTATCATTTCCGCGCTGGGGCTGAAAACACTCACGGCACTTCTTATGGAAAGGTTTTATCTTTTACCACCACTGCCAGACCAGAATTTAATTTTACGCTCAGGTATGAGTCTACTGGAAACTTGATACCACCCGGAGGGAACACCGACTTACGTTTAATAGTAGAAAATGTTCCAGACGAGGCAGAAAGACAAACAGTTAATTTTAGTTTTTCGGTTCAACCTCCAGAAAACGGAAATGCTAATGATATAACTTTTAATCCAACCCAACCATCCTGTAGTGCCGGGGGCGGACAAACAAGCTGTAATGTAACTGTGACGATTTCGGCTTCTAATGGAGCCCACGTTGGCGATTATCAAATCACTATCACCGGAACTGCTCCCAATGGAAAAGGCGGAAGTGTTTCTAAAACCACCTCTTATACCTTAACTGTCGGCGGAACGTGTGAGGGAGAGCAAAAGAGGTGTTGGAATACCGAGGAGGGGCTACAGGTGTGTAAGGTAAACAATCGGCAATTTAATTGTGAAAATGAACAATTGGGAATTTGCGATAAGCCGGGTGGACAGTCCTGTCGAACAAACAGCGATTGTTTATATCGTGGATATGTTGGTCCATGTGTTGGGCCTGGGAACCCATGTTTACTAGATGTAAAGTGTTGTAAGTTGAAAACAGACCAAACATGCGATGGTAACAATGACTGTTACGCTTTCCTACGAGGAACATGTAATGATGCGGAAATGGGCTACTGTGGTCCAAAACCTGATGTATGTGAAGACGAATTCAGTTGTACATTTGATCCGGGAAATCCGTCCAGGAATACATGTTGTCCGCCCAATATGTGGTGTCAGCTTCCTGAGTAAATAAAAAACATACAAAATAGAATACAAGATTTTTGAAAACTGTCCGTCCAGGACGGACAAAGGAGGCCCAAATGAAGATCAGAATCGCCATTCTTTTGGCTGCGGCCTTGGCTGCTATCAGCCTTGGCCAGTGGTTAGAAACAACCATTGAAATGCCGGCATCGTGTCCAGACCCGATTGAACTCTGCTACAACCCGACCAACAACAAGGTCTACTGTACAGGTTTGTTTAGTCGACATCTCGTTATCATTGACGCCGCCAGCAACTCCATCCTCACTACTGTGCCCGTAGACAGCGAACCTTGGTCCCTCTGTTATAATCTCGTCAACAACAAGGTCTACTGTGCGAGCCGCCATAGCGGCACTGTCACAGTCATTGATGGTATGACCAACGTGGTGATAGATACCATACCAGTCGGAGGCTGGCCCTCAGCTTTCTGCTACAACTCGACCAACAACAAGGTCTACTGTGCGAGCTACCGTAGCGGCACTGTCACAGTCATTGATGGTATGACCAACGTGGTGATAGATACCATACCAGTCGGAGGCTGGCCCTCAGCTCTCTGCTACAACTCGACCAACAACAAGGTCTACTGTGCGAACGTACGTGATTCAAGTATCTCTGTTATCGATGGTGTTTCTAATCTGGTTGTGGCCACGATAAGAGTCGGACTCTCACCCTCAGCTTTCTGCTACAACCCGACCAACAACAAGGTTTACTGTGCGAACAGCAGCAGCAACACTGTGAGTGTGATCGACGGCATGACCGATGTGGTGGTTGCGACCGTGACAGTCGGAGACTGGCCCTCAGCTCTCTGCTACAACTCGACCAACAACAAGGTCTACTGTGCCAATCACTGCGACAACACTGTCACAGTTATTGACGCCGCCAGCAACTCCATCCTCACTACTGTGCCCGTAGGCAGCACACCTTGGTCCCTTTGTTACAATCTCGTTAACAACAAGGTCTACTGTACCAATCATGGCGACAACATTGTCTCTGTCATTGATGGCGTTACAGATATTGTGATTACGACCATAGTTGTGGGTTGGAATCCCAGAGGTTTGGTCTGGAACCCGATTCAAAACCGAGTCTATGTGACAAACTTGAACAGCCGCAGCATCTCAGTTATTCGCGACTCAATACCGAACGCGATCGAAGAAACCAAACCCCTTACTCAGTCCACCTCACCTTCTCCCACCATCATCCGCAGCATTTCCCAACTTGTTGCCATTCATCAACCCGCCATCTTGCTCGACCCCACCGGCCGTCAGGTCGCTGACCTGAAGCCAGGCGCCAACCAGATCCATATCCGACCCGGTATCTACTTCTTAGACGCGGATACACGCGGATTAAGACGCAGATCAACGCGGAAACTCGTCCTTATCGAATGAAGCGCGTCTTTCTTTTCCAAATTTTATTTTCGGCGCGCCGAAGGCGCGCCAACCAAGGGGCGGGCTCGCAAAGCCTCGCCCGCCCCCTCCCTCTAAAAACTAAGGGACGGTCCCGCCCTCCACAAACCGCATCAATGAATAATTTTACAGCCCGGGACTATCCCTAGATATATAAATATATTATGGAAAAAATAAATAAAAAATTTAAGAAAGTTTTTGAGCAGATTCAGATAAAAATTTCGCGAATTTTTGCGTTTAAGGCAAGAAAAGGGCTTGGTCCTTTAGCTATTTTATTAATATTGGGTGTGGGGGGTATAATAGGCGTAGGTTGGGCATTAACGGGTAAAATGTTAGGGGGTGTAGAATGGATAGCGGCTCAGGTAATAATAGGAATTTCCAAAATTTTAGTTTGGATGTTGGGTGGTCTCATCTCGTTTCTTGTTCAAACTATAGTTAATGTTGCTCAATGGAACAAATTTACAACGGCTCCGGCAGTACAAACTGCTTGGGGAATACTTCGCGATTTGGCGAATATGTTTTTTATTTTAGGATTTTTAGTCATTGCCTTTGCCACGGTTTTAAAAAGTGAAAAATATTCGGCCAAAAGTATGCTTCTTCCTCTTTTAATGATGGCTCTTTTGGTCAACTTCTCTTTGATGATTTGTGGTTTAGTCATTGATTTTGCTCAGGTGATAATGTTGAGTTTTGTTAATGCTTTTAAAGATATTGGAGGGGGAAACCTTATTCAAATGCTTGGCATTGGAGATTTATTAAAATTAGAAGGAGGTATACCTGAGGGACAAGCGGGTCAAGTAGGAACATTAGAACAAGCAGGAATATATGCTTTAGCCGCGTTAATAGCTTTTATTTCTGTAGTCGTTTTAGCCATTGTCGCGATAATTTTAATTTTAAGAATTGTTACTTTATGGATTTTAATTATTCTTTCTCCTTTGGCTTTTATTTTCTATGTAATTCCCGGCGGAAGATCTTATGCGGATATGTGGCAGAAAAAGTTTGTTAGTCAAGTTATTGTTGGTCCGGTTTTAGCTTTCTTTTTATGGTTTGCCTTTTATACTGTTCAAGTAGCCAACGAAGAGACAGCTAAACACCCCGAAGTAATGGAGAAACTTAAAATAGGAGAAGGAATTTTTGCGGTGACCCTTAGGCCAGAATTTTATGGAGGATTTATTTTAGGGTGTGCAATGCTCATTGGTGCTTTATTGGCAGCTCAACAAATTGGCGCTGTTGGCGCCAGTTTGGCGGGAAAGGGGGTAAATTTTTTACAGCGGAGTGGGACAAAGGCAACTAAAGCAATAGCAAAAGCAGGGCTTAAGCCAATTAAATACGGAGCAGGGGTGGCTAAAGAATGGGCAATGACAAAATTAGAGGAATCTAAACTTTCGTTTCTTACACCAACTTTCTGGAAGGGAATTCAAGAAAGGTTCAAAGAAAGAAGAGAACAATCAACCCTTCGTGCCACAGGTAGAGGCTATGCGTTTTTTGACGAACGTTTTAGATTAAGAGGAAGAAAAGAAGCAGCGGAACTAGCAAAAAGAAGATATGAACAAAGAATTATTGAACTTCAAATGAGAAAAGAATATGAGGCATGGGGGGCCCTAGGTTATGGAGAGGCTCAATTAGCTAATATCGCTAAGAGTGCTCTATTAACAAGAGGTAAAGAGGGAGATATTCGACGTCAAACCTTACTTCAGATGATTTCAAAAACAGGGAACATTGATGATGTTTACGAATTTGCAGTTAAAAATGGGTGGCATAAAGATCCTAATATGTTTAGAAAGTTAACAGATGAAGAAAGAAAGAGAATGGAAACAATGGATTCACTGGGCTTTGAAATTTTTCAAAGAGGTTTTCTAGGAATAAGTAACAAATTCTCTCCTGAAGGATTGAAAATGTTTAATAAAGAAGCAGTTTCTAAATACTTAGAGAAAAATGGCGAAGAAATTAAAACAGAAGCGAAAAGTAAAGTTGAAGAAGAAATAAAAGTAAAAACAGAAACTGCAAAAAAAGAAATTAAAGAAATTGATGAGAAACTGAGAAAACTTCCTGGTCAAAAAGAAATAGAAATAAAGGCGGTAATAAAAGCAAAAATGGAAGAGATAGAAAAAAGTGGAGAGAAAATAATAACACTACCTGGGGAAAAACCAGAAGAGGCATTACAAAGAGTAGCTGAAGAAAGAGCAAAAGAGGAGATAGGGGGAATCCATAAGAAATATAAAGAAATAGAAAAATCTTTAAAAGAAAGAAGAGGAAAATTAGAAGAAGAAATAAAGGATTTATCTAGTGAAGAGAAACAGAAAGAAATGATTGGGGAAAGAGTATTGGATATTGCTGCTTCAAGAATTGCGGCAAAAAATACTGAAAAAGCTTCATGGGATGAGCAACAAAAAATGAGAACTCTTTACGCAGTAACACAAAATATCTTAAGAACCGGTCATTTTCCTCAAGGAAGAGTCAATATAGATCCTAACACAGGTAAATATTATTTCATGACTAATAGAGAAGCATTTGATTATATGAATTCAAACTTTATGAAAATTAAAGGTAGAGAATTACTAGGTATAACGACGCCATTTATCTTCAATATTAAAAAATATAATCCAAAAACAGGAAAAATGGAATGGTTTGCTTCTCCAGAGACTAAATCTTTGGAAAATATTTTATATATTGAGAATTATCCTAGAGATGTCTTTTCTAATCTTGATTATTGGGCACCAAGAAATGCTGCAATCCTTCTTGGTGTAGAAGGTTGGGTAGAAGATCCAATTTTTGATAAAGAAGGAAGAGTGAAACCTGGTAAACAAGAGAAGTTAGAGGAGTTGGTAAAATTAAACCCACAATTTTTTGCTCATGCTTATCGTCTTCAATTTTTCGGTAAACCAACAGGAGAACCAAAAGAAGCTCCAGAGATTGCAACGAGTGATCGTCCGTGGGAATTATGGGAGAACCATTTAAAGACAAAAAAAAGGCTAGATAAAAAATCATAACTTTATTTATAGATATATATGGCGTTGAATTTAACTCAAATCAATCTTTATCTTGAAAAAGAAAAACCAATTACTTTAGCAGAAATTCCCTCTTTTGGAATTGAAGATTTAAAAAAGCCAGAAATTTATAAAAGATTTATTATTACTATTGCTAATCCTGAATATGAAGTATTACCCAAAATTGCCCTTCCTTTTATTGATTCTTTGAATAAACTTTTAGTAAGTCTTTCTAGAAATTATCCTGATGAACCTATTCTAGAAAAGTATAGAGAGATTATAAGATATTTACAATTTTACCATCTTTATTTTCAGAAGCTGACGATAATTAAAAATCTGTTCGAAAATTATCTTTTATTTGCTTTGAAATCAGAAATTGATATAAAAGGGCAACTTCAGAAGTTATTTATTTTTTATAATTATGATATGAGTGATTGGGTGGATGTTCGTGAGTTAATTTTGAGATCTTTAAGAGAAAACAAAGAGAAGATTGGCAAAGAAAAAATAAAAATAAAAGAACTTGAGGTGGTGCCAATCATTAAAAATTGGCTTCTTGACTATGAACCATTTAGAAAGGAAGGCAGGGCAATTGAAAGAGCAAATTATGTAGCAAAGAGTGAAAATTTTAAAAAATTAAAAGAAGAAGAAAAGAAAATTTTAATGCAAGTTTTGGAAATTTATGATTATCTTCAATTCGATCTAAATTGGTATATAGCAGCAGTGGAAAATAGGCTTATTTTCTTACCCAAAACAACTTCAAAAGAGATAATTTCAAAGCCATCTCTAACAGAAATGTCGTCTACTTTAATAAAAAAACCTTCTGAAACAATAGAGAAAAAAGTAGAACCGCCAGTGAAGCCGCCGGAACCAAAAAGTGCTTTGGAGAAAAAATATTGGGAGGAGGAAAAATAATTCAATAGTAATTCAATAGTAATTCAATAGTAATACAGTAGTAATTCAGTAGTAATTTAATTGTATGGATTTGGAAGATTTAGAAGTTTATAAATTGGCAATGGAAATTTCCGATGAAGGGTGGAAGATTTACGAGTCTTTAAGTTGGCAAGATAAAAAAGTTCTTGGTGATCAATGGATAACAGCCATCGATTCAATCGGCGCCAATATCTCGGAGGGTTTTGGTCGCTATCATTATTTAGATAAAAACAAATTTAACTATAATGCTCGTGGTTCTTTATTTGAATCAATTCATTGGTTAAGGTTACTCTTAAAGAGGGGAAAAGTTTCTAAATCACAATTTCAGTCTCTTGAAGTAAAATTAAAAAACTTAGCGATTAAACTTAACAACTATATTCAATCCCTTAGAAAATTAAAAAACAATAACCATTGAATAACTATTGAATAACTATTGAATAACTATGAATTACCTCGAACAATTTAAGGCCCTGCCAAAAGAACTTCAGGACGCCGTTTCTTCCGAAGAAAAAATTAAGTTATTGGAAGAGATTGAAAAAAAATACAATTTGAAATTGGCGAAATTGGTGATTCGACTGATGATTAAAGATATTTTATGGAAAGATTTAGAAAAATTTTTAGAGGAAAATTTTAAATTGACAAATGAGAAAGCAATTGAATTAAAAAAAGAATTGTCTGAAAAAATTTTTAATGAGGTACTTAAATATTTGGGAGCAGAGGAACTAATAGAAACTATGTCCTCATCAGATGTTGGAGTGAAATATACTCCTGTTAGTAGAAATACACCACCGACAGCACCGAAACTGACAGAAACTGATGAAAGTATATTCCAGCAAGTTAAGGGAAAACAAATAGAAATTAAAGAGATTGTTAAAGAAATTAAGGAAAAATTAGGATTAACTTTTGAAGATGAAATTTTAGAAAAAAGATTTGAAAATATTATTAGCAGTTATCTAAAAGATGTTCGCAATGAAATTCAACTAGAAGAAATTTTGACTCGATCAAAAAAAATAGGAGGAATGGAATTATCATCAGAAAAAGTAATTGAAATTTTGAAAATAATAAGAGAGTTAAAAATCCAGAATCCAGAGTTAAAAATTGAAGAAGAAATAGATAGGGGTAAAAAAAATGGAATAGATTTATTAGAGACCAAACCGATTATTTTAGAAGAGGAAGCGAAAGAAGAAAAAAAACCAAGCGAAACAGATAGAAATATAATTCAGCCCGATGTTGGAGGGAAAATGGCTAAAACTAAAGAGCCAGAAGTTGAAAAGAAACCGATATTTGATGAGGAAGTGAAAAAAAAGTTTGAGGGGGGAACAATTATGCCAACTTTAAAAGGATTAGAAAAACAGATAGAAGCAGAAAGACAAAGAGAAACAGATAGAAATATAATTCGCCAAGATGAAACAGGACAAACAGAAAAAGAAGAAACCCCAATTCAAATTCGGCGGCCGATTAGTGGAGAAAAATTAGTTGAAGACATTAGTCTTAAACCATTAGCAGTTGGTCCAATCGAAGAACTTTCAGGATTGAATTTGATTGATTTTCAACGCTGGGGAGGAGAAAAAACTTGTCAAATTATTTTTGATAAAATTAATCTTTTAGGCGAAGAATCGCTTTCTAAGAAAGCCGCAGGAATTTCGGCTTGGCAAAGAAGCCCTTTATTTAGACTCTATTTAGAAATTGGTCGGGAGGCAATGGAAAAGAAAAAATCTTTAATTGAAATCATTGAGGAAAGAAAGAGGCAAAATTTACCAACTTTGGAAATTTCTGAATTTGAGGCAATTGTAGAATTAAATAGAAAACTAAGATTCTAAAATAAATTTTAAATAAGATATGCGTTTTACTATTCCCCAATTTATTGATATTGAGCCAAAAATTATTGGGCCAATTACTCCCCGACAATTTATTCTTTTAATTTTTGGTGGCGGGACAATTTTTCTTTGTTATAAAATTTTTAGTTTTTGGACTTTTATCGCCATTACCCTTCTTCTTATTATTCCAATTTTTGGTGCCTTTACTTTCGTTAAAGTTAATGGCCGACCATTTCATTACTTTGTTTTAAATTTTATTCAGGTTCTCAAAAAACCAAATTTGAGAATTTGGCAAAAAGAATATTTACTAGAAAAAGAAATTGTTCATAAGAAAGAAAAAATAACTATTGAACCAACAATCTTAAGAAAACCCTTACCCAAAGGTAGGCTTTCTGAATTGGCCCTGCAAGTTGATACTGGGGGAAGGTATACGGAAGAAGAATAAAATTAACCTAATTTACCTAATTGCTCTAATTAGTCTAATCAATTTCTAATGTCTAATGATTAAATGACAAAAAACTTTAGGTATTGGATATTTAGATATTGTGATTTAATTAGGTCAATTAGAAATTAGAATAATTAGAAATTTTTAAATAAGATTTAGGTTTAACATTTGATATTTAACATTTAAGATAACTATATTATGTCCAAAATCGCATCAACGCAGAAGTATTTGCCTATCTCCGGTATTAGAAATGATTGCGTTATTTTAAAAGACGGTTCAATCCGGGCGGTGATTTTATGTTCTTCGATTAATTTTTCCCTAAAAAGTGAAAAAGAACAAAATGCAATTATTTCCGGTTATATTAATTTTATTAATTCTTTAGAGTGGCCAATTCAAATTGTTATTCAATCAAGAAAATTGAACATTGATCCATATTTAGAAAACCTCAATCGTTTAGAAAAAGAACAGACCAACGAGCTCTTAAGGATTCAGATGAGAGATTATATTAATTATATTAAAGAATTGGTCCAACTTGGCCAGATTATGACCAAAAAATTTTTTATTGTTGTTCCATACAATCCCTTAGGTGATGTGAAGAGAAAATTCATTGATCGGTTATTTGATGTTTTTCAGACACCATCTTTGATTAAATTGAAAAGAGAAAAATTTGAAAGATATCGGAGCGAACTTTTCAAAAGAGTTGACTTTATCATCTCCGGACTGGCTGGGATTGGGGTTAATGCGGTGCCACTTGATACCCAAAGTTTAATTGAACTTTTTTATAATATTTATAATCCAGTTGAATCAGTTTTCCAGAAAATAGAAAAAGTAGAGAAATTGAATATAGAACAGTAGTCTGTTTTAAAAATTATTCTAATTATTCTAATCTTTAATTAACCTAATCAAAGCCAAATTCTTAAATGTCTAATTTCTAAAGTATTTTGTCATTAGTCATTGGAAATTGATTAGATTAATTAGGTTAATTAGAGCAATTAGGTCAATTCTAATTTATCATTATGGTATTTCAACCTTCAAAAATTGAAGAGAAACTTATTCCCAGCAAGACGATAGCGGGTAAGGGAAAAATTAGCGAAAAAGAAAGGATAGAAAAAGAAACTGTTGAATTAGAAATAGCCCTTCAAAAAGGATTGGTTTCAATTCGCGACTTGATTGCGCCGGCTTCAATGAAAATTACCCCGTTTAACTTAATGTTAGGCACCACTTATGCCCGAACACTTTTTGTTATTACTTATCCAGCTGAAGTTTCAGTTGGTTGGTTTAATCCGATTATTAATTATCCAGCTCCTTTAGATATTTCAATGTTTTTCTACTATATTCCAACTGCCCCAGTTTTAAAACAACTTCAAAGAAGAGTTGGGACATTAATGGCTGAAATGGAAGAGGAAAGGGAAAGGGGTTTGCCCCGCGATCCATTAAAAGAGATTGCTTTAAAAAATATTGAGAAGTTAAGAGATGATTTAACTCAAGGAACAGAACATTACTTTCAATTTTCTTTATATGTGACTTTATATGCTGATTCAGAAAAAAAATTAGATGAACTCACAGAAAAAATTGAAGGAATTTTCGGTTCTTTAGCGACTTACACAAAAAGAGCATTTTATCAGACAGAGCAAGGATTTAATTCAACCTTGCCTTTGGCTTTAGATGAACTAATGATTGGGACTAATATGCCAACCTCAGCGGCTGCTTCATCATTTCCTTTTATCTCAGCTGACTTAACTTCTGACAATGGGATTCTTTATGGGATTAATCGTCATAATAATAGTTTAATTTTATTTGATCGATTTTCTTTAGAGAACTATAACTCAACAATTTTCGCCACTAGTGGTGCGGGAAAAAGTTATTTGGTTAAATTAGAAGTTTTGCGTTCAATGATGCTGGGAACTGATGTTATTATTATTGATCCAGAAAGAGAGTATAAACATTTATCTGATGCGGTTGGTGGAACTTATATTGATGTTTCTCTTGTTTCTGAAAGTAAAATTAATCCCTTTGATTTGCCCCGGCCAAAAGAAGGGATGGAAATGAAAACTGCCGATATTATTCGTTCGTCAATCGCTATTTTGAAGGGACTTTTAAAAATTATGATTGGCAGAGAAGAAGCCGGACAAAAATATTTTACCCCCGAAGAAGATTCTTTACTTGACCGGGCTCTTCTTGAAACTTACGCTAAAAAAGACATTGGTCCAGGAGCAGATTTAACTCGAGTAGAAATGCCAACCTTGGCTGATTTACAGGAAATTTTAGAAGGAATGAAAGGGGCAGAAAATATTTTGGAAAGATTAAAAAAATATACTGAGGGAACGTTTTCTGGCCTTTTAAATCATCCAACTAACGTTGAATTGAATAATCAATTAGTAGTTTTTTCCATTCGAGATTTAGAGGATGAACTTAGGCCAATTGCTATTTACACGATTATCAATTATGTTTGGAATGTCGTTAGATCAGAAATTAAAAAAAGAATTTTGGTTATTGACGAAGCCTGGTGGATGATGCAATATAAAGAAAGTGCTCTTTTCTTAAGAGGACTGGTGAGGCGGGCAAGAAAATATTATTTTGGTGTAACCACCATCACTCAAGATGTAGTTGATTTTCTGGCCTCCGAAGATGGCCGTGATATTGCTACGGTAACTAATTCGGCTTTAACTTTTCTTTTAAAACAAACACCAGCCGCGATTGAAACTTTGGCAAAAACCTTTAATTTAACTGAAGGAGAACAGTACTATTTGTTAAATTGTTCGGTGGGTGAGGGATTAATTTTTGCTGGTCAAAAACACGTGGCGATTCAAGTTGTTGCTTCTTATACCGAAGACCAAATAATTACTTCCGACCCAAGACAACTTTTAGAAATTGAACAGGCGAAAAGAGAATATGCAGAAAGTCTTGGGGAAACAGAAATTATAGAAGAAAAATAATAAATTTCTATCAGTTTCACGAAACCAATTTCTATAGATTTCTGAAACTTATTGAAACTTATAGAAATAAATAGAAATAAATCGTATGAAAAAAATTTTAATCATTGCCATTATTCTAGTTTTAATCGGTGGGGTTTTGTTGTTTCTTGCTTCAAGAAAAACACCAAGCCCAAAATTACCAACTACCAACTACCAATTACCAATTAATCAAGCAATGACCAATCAAGCAATGATTCAACCAAGAGAATTAACCCCGGAAGAAAAATTGGCATTGCTAAAAAATGAATTGAAAATTAAAGCGCGAAATTTTGTGGAAAGGTATGGTTCGTTTTCAACTGATGCTCGATTTGCTAATTTAAAAGAATTAAAAGATGAAATGAGTTCTCGGCTTTGGCGAGAAACCGAAAATTATATCTTGGCAAAAGAAAAAGAAGAGATTAAAGAATTTTATGGCGTGACAACTAAAGTTTTATCTGTCGAAGAAAAAAGTTTTTCTGAAAATGAGGTTGCTTATCTTATTTCAACCCAGAGACAAGAAACAAAAGGTCAAACACAAAAAGTTTTTTATCAAAATTTAGAATTAAAGATGATAAGGGAAAATAATGTTTGGAAGGTAGATAGAATCCAATGGAAGTAGAAAATAGAAACTTATTGAAATTAATAGAAATTAATTGAAACTCATAGTTTTGACAATAAATTTCTAAAATTTCTAATTAAAATTATGCCCAACGGTGAAGAAATTTTTGATGAAACTCAAGCGGCTGAGGAATTAGAGGAAGAGAGGGGGATTTCGCGTTTAGAGCAAATGCGAGGGGCAGTAAAAGAAATGGCAAAGGAAAAAGCCAAAGAAGCAGTTAAACAAGCCGCTAAAAAAGCAGCTGAAAAAGTGGCTGCTACTGTAGGGAGGGGTCTTTTAGCTGCTCTTCAATCAATTTGGGCAATTCTTGGGCCGGCCTTAGTAGCTGCTGCCCCTTATATCTTAATCATCGGCGGAATTATTATTGGTGTATTTATTGTCATCAGTGTTTTAATGAGTGGAGATACAGCAATTTGTGATAAACTAATAGAAGATCGAGGTTTGTTTAATGCTGTTAAAGAAATGTATGAAATTGGAGGAATAGGCAAAAGCTTTCCTTGTGTTGTGGCTGGTATTAAAGAATTAGGTCCTGGCCGGGCTGTAGAAGAGGCTCCTACTAGAGAAAAAGAAATTTACTCAACTATTCAAGGTGGTTTTTGAAATTTATTAACATTAAATTAAAATGAAAATTTTTAAATCTAAAAATTTAATAAAAAATAACCCCAAACTATACAAAAGTCAGGACCATCAAACATCTCGAAAGGGAGATGGCCAAAAAATAATTTTAATTTTCTTATTATTGGTTATTGGTTATTGGTTATTGGTTAGTTGGCCTGTTTATGCCCAAGAAAATATAGGGGGAAAAGCAATAAAATTTTTTTCTCAAATAAAAATCCCCGGTTTTGAAGAAACAGAAATTAAAGGAGGAACCTTGGCTAAATATATTAGTTCTTTTTATAAATGGTCAGTTACTGCCGTGGCTATTTTGGCAGTGATTATGATTATGATTTCTGGTCTGCAGTGGATTTTTGCCGCTGGTAACCCGCCAGCCATTGCCAAGGCAAAAGACCAAATGATTTCAGCCATCCTTGGTTTGATTTTGATTTTACTCTGCATTCCTTTATTAAAAATGATTAATCCAGCTTTGGTTAGACTTTCAAGTTTCCAAATTTCAGAGATTAGGAGAATAGAAGAAGAGAGTGGTGTTGATCTGCGTCTTTTTTTAATTCCCAAGGCCAATTTTACGAGAGATGTCTTAAAAGTCGAAGAATTTCAATCTGGTCGACACTTCTGTCTTGGAGACTTTGGTTATCCTGGTATAACAGACAGTGGAATTATGGATTATATAGGAGGGAGTAGATCAATCGTGGCCATTATTTTCTTTAAAGATAATAAAAAACACGAGATGGTGGCGATAAAAGGATTTTGGGAAAATTTGGAAGACCCTGGTGAAAGATTGAGTATATGTATGAATGAAAATGGTTGTGGCAATGGGGAAGATGGTTGGGTCTTTACAATACATAATAATCTAAATCAAGACCAGTGTGACCTGGTGGGGTTTGCGGCACCATGTAGTGCAGTGATAGCAAGTAAAGAAGATGCCATTAAATGGGTTGGACAAAGAGGTGTATTAGGAGATCCAGATGTTGTGTCTCAAAAGAAAGGAAATTTCATATTAAAAGTAACAATGTTTAGTCGTCAACAGGAATTTTCAGAACAGACGGATTGGCTTGGCTTTACCCAGACTTGTGGGATAGGAGTTGAGCAAGAATGTCGTGGTACTGGAACAAAGTATTGCTGTAAAGAAAAAAAAGAAACAGAATCTGGCTGGCAGGGATATTATTATGACTTTCATTGCTCATTAGCTTTACCTTGTGATCGCAGAAATGAAAATTGGGAAGAGCAGAAAGATAGGAAAAAGGAATATTGTAATATAGATTAAAATGATTAATTCTTTTACTGGTTAATGACAGTTCGGAACTGTAAAATCGTTTATTGATGCTGGTTATCTTTCAGAGTCAATTTCAAGTTATGTAAAATTAAAATAAAAATATGAAAAAGGTTTTAGTCATTGTTGGTTTTGCTCTTGTGGTAATTGCTTTAGGCTTGCTTTTGTATTTTGCTTTTTTCAAACCAGTACCAAAACCACCACCAGTAGCCGTTCCGCCAACTGAAGTTCCACCACGCTTGCCAGTTAGCCGCGAGGCCTGGGAGAAAATGACCATTGAAGAAAGGGGGCGGCTTGGCTTACCTTTATATGAATGGCCAGAAGTAGTACCCCCAACGCCACCACCAGTTGAAGTTCCGCCAGCCGTACCAGAAATTTCTGAAATTGCTCAGGGAACTACCACTTGGGTCAATCCTGTTTCTGAAGAAAAATCAGAAGCAGTTGAACTTGCGCCTGATGGTATCAATGCTATTTATTATAACCGAGATACTGGTCGATTTTACAAAATCACCCCTGATGGTCAGAAAGAACTTTTAACTGATCAAGTTTTTCGCAATGTTCAAAAAATTACTTGGGCGCCAACTAAAGACAAAGCCATTCTAGAATATCCTGATGGCTATAAAACTGTTTATGATTTTGAAAAAAAGAAACAAACAACACTCCCTTTTAACTGGTATGATTTTTCTTTCAGTCCTTCAGGCAAAGAATTTGCCTTTAAATTAGATTCAAAATATCCGGAAAATCGCTGGCTTTCAATTGCTAATGCTGATGGTACTGGGGCGCGAGCCATTGAGCATATGGGCGAGAATCAGGATAAAGTAATTGTTTCTTGGTCGCCAAATCGTCAAGTGATTGCTTTTTCAAAAACTGGTGAGCCAAGAGGTGCTTGGGAAAATTCAATTTTGCCGATTGGTCGTTATGGTGAAAAATTTCCGCCAATTATTGTTGATGGTTTAGGTTTTGAAAATATCTGGTCACCAAATGGTGAGAAAATTGCCTACAGTGTTTATGCGCCAGAAACAAATTATAACCCAACTCTTTATGTCATTGGTGCTTATGGTGATGAAATGGGTCGGGGGAAAATCAACACTGGTCTTCAGACTTATTCTTATAAATGTACTTTTAATCAAGTTGGCGACACTTTGTATTGCGCTGTACCAAGAAACTTGCCTTATGGCTCAGGTCTAGTGCCAGAATTGGCAAAAGGAATTCAAGATGATTTTTATAAAGTTGATTTAAAAACTGGTCGGGCTAGTTTTTTGGCTGAATCTGCTTTTAGTAGTTATGAAGTAGAAAAAGTTTTTCTTTCTGCTGACGAATCACTTCTTTATTTTGTTGATAAAAATACAGAGAGGATTAGATACATTAGATTGAAGTAAATTTCTAATTTCCAATTACCAACTTCCAACAAAAATTAAAATATTTAATAATCAGTTGGAAATTTAGGCATTAGAAATTTCATTGGGAATTGGAAGTTGGGTATTAGGAATTTTGTTTTAAGGTAGGGTATTTATGAAAATTTCTGGGCGAAAATTAAATTATAAATTGTTTTTTGTTTTAGCGGTAATATTTGTTCTTTTTTTTGTTTTAACGCCAAGTGAAACTGCTTTTTCTCAAGTTATCCCTCCAAGTATAGAATTTAGATGTTGCTATAGTTTAACAGCCGGCCCTCAACAAAAAATTTGTCAGGATTTTCACGAAGATATAGGATGTCAACCGCCGTATTGGGCAGAGGCTTGTCCTGGAGTAAGGGGGAGATGTGAAGATATTACTAATTTATCCTGCTATAAGGCTTATTGTCCGGAATGGACAAAACTGCCGATTATTCCTCAAAAAGAGGAAGTTTCTCAAAAAGAAACATCATTTGTCCCACCAAAATTACAAATTTCAATTCCGGGATTAACTTTAACTACTGAAGAAAGTAAGTTAAAAATTTGCACAGAATGTGCTGATCCCGACATTATTGATCCAGTTGATTGTCCAAAAGAAAAATGTAAAAATTGGGCTTATCGTATTCCTTGGATTGGCGAGTATTTAGCTGCTTTTTATAAATGGGCAGTTGGCGCTTTAGCAATTTTGGCGGTAATTATGATTATGATTAATGGTGTCAGATGGATTTTAGCCGGTGGTTTACCAGATAAAATTTCTGAAGCAAAAAAAGGGATTTCTTCAGCGATAATAGGTTTAGTTCTTGTTCTTTTAGTTCATCAAATTCTTTCTTTAGTTGATTCGCGTCTAACCATTTTTAAGCCGATTGTGATTGGGGTAATAAGAAGAGTGGAAATTTTACCTATGGAATCTGACGTTGAAGAAGCTCAAGTCGGTCGAATTGAAGATAGAGGAATGTCTCCGGTAATTGGAGGACAATGTTTTCCTATAGCCGAAGGAAGCATTGAAACAATAAAATGGAACTTTGGAAGTAGAAGAAGTAATGGAAAACGTTGTCATGCCGGAATTGATATATTTACCAAAGGAAATGCTGATGTTGTTGCTATTAGCAGTGGCAAAGTAATTGCTATTCAACGTTTTTATAAATGTTCAGGGGGAATGACGGATGCAATTTTGATAGATCATGGAAACTTTGTTGTTCTTTATGGGGAAATTAATGAAGGAACAATAACGGTTAAAAAAGGAGATTCAGTTGTGGCTGGTCAAGGATTAGGTAAAGCAAGTTATTGTGGTATGTTACATTTTGAAATGTATGAAAAAGGAACTTCACAAAATTATCGATGGTTTCCTCCAGAAGGAAAAGAGGTAGAGACTGAACCAAATTATTGTCGTAAATATTTTTTATCTACTAAACCAAAACCTTTATTAGATCCAACAGAAACACTTAAAGATTTACAAAGTAAAAAATGTAAATTATAATAATGACTTGACCCGGTGAATAATGATTTGACTTGATAACTTGACTTGGTGACAGTCACCGAAAATGGATGTTGTTAAAACCGCATTAACTATAAGTTTTAAGGCCAAAAATTAAAAATGGCATAATTTTATGCCAAAATTTAAAAAAATCTATGTTTGCTCAAAGTGTGATGCTCAGTTTCCGAAATGGTTTGGGCAGTGTCCGGAATGTGGCAGTTGGGGGACACTTGAAGAAAGAGAAGTCAAAAGTCAAAAGTCAAAAGTCAAAAGCATAGCTGAAATTGGCGAAGTTTTAGAATTTGAAAAAGTAAAGGCTGAAGATTTTCCGAGAATTAAAACTAAAATTGAAGAATTGGATCGAGTTTTGGGTGGCGGCGTTGTGCCGGGCGGTGTTATTTTATTAGGTGGTGAGCCAGGCATAGGAAAATCTACCTTAGTTTTACAGATTGCCGAAAGGATTTTAAATTCGAAATCCGAAACCCCAAATCCTAAAAAAATTCAAAATTCGGTTCTTTATGTTTCTGGCGAAGAATCAGCTGAACAAGTAAAAATGAGGTTTGATCGTTTGGGGGTTATGGCAAAAAACTTAAAATTTTTAGGCGAAACGAATATCGAGACGATTTGTGCGACAATTGAAAAAGAAAAACCAACTTTAGCCATTATTGATTCAATTCAGACAATGTCTTCGGCTGATTTTCCTTCAGAGGCTGGCAGCGTGAATCAGGTTCGGACCTCAACAATTAAACTTTTAGAAGTAGCCAAAAAAGAAAAAATTCCGATTTTAATTACTGCCCATGTGACAAAAGAAGGAATTATTGCCGGACCAAAAACCTTAGAACATTTAGTTGATACTGTTTGCTATTTAGAAGGTGATTCTTATCATCAATTTCGTTTACTGCGAACGGCTAAAAATCGCTTTGGCTCAACTAATGAAGTTGGCGTTTTTGAAATGAAAAGTAATGGTTTAATTGAAGTAAAAAATCCTTCCGAAGCATTTTTATCTCAAAGAGAAGAAAAAAATCCTGGTTCGGTGGTGGCAGCCATTTTGGCTGGCGGTCGGTCTTTCTTGGTTGAAGTCCAGGCCTTGGTGGCAAAGACATCTTTTGGTTATCCACAAAGAAGGACACTCGGTTTAGATTTTAATCGAGTTCAACTTTTAATTGCGGTTTTATCAAGACGATTAGGATTTCCTTTGGGAAATTATGATATTCATCTAAATGTTGTTGGCGGAATTGAGGTAAAAGAACCAGCCATTGATTTGGCGGTTTGTTTAGCCATTGTTTCCGCTTATAAAAATAAAGCCCTTGAGTCAGGCTTAGTTGTTTTTGGAGAGGTCGGGCTTGGCGGTGAAATTAGGACGGTTTCTCAAGAAGAAAAAAGAATTAAAGAGGCAGAAAAATTGGGATTTAGGAAAATAATTAAACCGGTGTCAAAATCAAAAGTTAAAAGTCAAAAATTAAAAATAATTGAAGTAAAAAATTTGGAAGAAGTACTTAAAATTTTAAATCTTTAAAAGATAATAAATTTGAAACTTATAGAAACTTATAGAAACTTATTGAAACTTGTTGTTTTATTCGAGGTGAGTAATTTTTGTTATTTCTTTTATTTTTTCCTGGAGTAAAGGAAAATTTTTTAATTCCGGATCAAGAGTTAAAATTTTTTTTGCTGCCTCTTGAGTTTCTTTGATAATTTCCGTATCAGAAAGACGAGCAATTTTTAAAGATTCTAAATAACCAGATTGTTTTAAACCAAAAATTTCACCTGGTCCGCGAATTTCTAAATCTTTTTCGGCTAATTCAAAACCATTCTTGGCAGTTAAAAGAGCTGAAAGTCTTTGTCTGACTTTTTCTGAATAATTTTCTGAAAACAGGAAACAATAAGATTGATATTGAGCCCGGCCAACCCGGCCTTTAAGTTGCCAAAGTTGTGCCAACCCAAATCTTTCTGCCCCTTCAATAATCATTATTGAAGCATTTGGCACATCGATACCAACTTCAATAACAGTGGTGGAGACTAAAATTTTAATTTTATTGTTAAGAAAATCTTTCATTATTTTCTCTTTCTCTTTTGCTTTTAACTTTCCATGAAGCATTGCTAATTTGAAATCTGGAAAGATTTTCTTATCTAATTTTTCGTATTCTTCTTTAACTGATTTAACACCCAATTTATCAGAAGGATCAATGAGTGGGCAGATGACAAAGGCCTGACGACCGTTTTTTATTTCTTTTCTAATGAAATTATAAATATCTTCTTTCTCTTTTGGTTTGACAATTTTTATTTTAACCTCTTTTCTTCCTGGTGGCATCTCATTAATAATAGAAAGATCTAAGTCGCCGTATAAAGTCAAGGCAAGAGAACGGGGAATTGGGGTAGCAGTCATACTCAAAAAATGTGGCAACGAAATCGCAGACCGACGCTGACTTGACGCAGACCGACGCTGACGGGCAATATCATAAACTATTCTTTTTATTTCAACAACCTGATGAGAAAAATTTACCAGTAAGGCTAATTTATAAGGCGAGCCTTTTAGATAATTCCAAACCTGTCTTTTCTCTAGATTACCAATAAATGGCAGGGCTTTTAATTCTAAGATTATTTTATTTTCTATAATAAAATCTGGTTTATAAATACCCAATTTTTTATTTTTATATTTTATATCTATCGTTTTCTCTCGTTCAAAATTAATTCCAGAACTTTTAAATTCTTCTTCTAAAGCTTTTTGATAAATAATTTCTTTGTGTCCAAGTCCCACCCTCTTTTTAACATCAAATATACATTTTCTGATATTGTAAGTAAGTTCTTGATATAAAAAATCTTCTTGACCACTTTCTGCGTTTGTCTGCGTTTCAATCTGCGTTTGTCCGCGAGCAGCGAGTAAAGCTCTCTGCTGAACGCCAAACCTATGTTGTTCGTCAACAATGATAAGACCAAGATTTTTAAATTGAACTCCTTCTTGAATTAAAGCATGAGTACCAATAACTAAATCTAATTCACCGTCTTTAATTTCTTTCAAAAGTTTTTCTTTTTTTATTTTTCTTTTCCTGTTTTTTGTTTTTACCTCTTTTTTTTCTCTAGTCAAAAGAGCAATTTTTATTGGCCAAGATTCTAAAAGTCTTGAGATGTTATTAAAATGTTGATTGGCCAAAATTTCAGTTGGCGCTAAATAAGCGACCTGATAGCCATTTAAAACAGCATTTAAAATCGCCATTGTTGCCACCACGGTTTTGCCGCTGCCGACATCACCTTCAAGAAGACGATTCATTGGCGATGGTTTTTCTAAATCTTTTAGAATTTCCCAAGCCGATCTCTTCTGAGATTGAGTTAATTTGAAAGGCAGATTCTTTACAAATTTTTTTATCTCTTCTAATTTTATCTCCATTTTCGGTCCTTTTTGTTTTTTTAATTTTTCTCTAATGAGCTGAGTTTGAAGTTGAATCAAAAATAATTCATCAAATTTTAAACGATGTTGAGCCCTCTCTAAAAGATTATCACTGGCTGGAAAATGGATCTGCTCTAAGGCAAAACCAAGGTTCATTAGTTGATAATCTTTCTTTATTTCTTCTGGTAAAAAATCTTTTATTTGTCGAGAGAGCGGCAAAACTTCTTTGATTAAAAAACGGATCTGCTTTTGAGAAAGTTTTTCTGTTGAAGGATAAATTGGCACGAGCCGACCCAGATGAAGCAGACCTTTTCCTTTTGAAAATTCATAAGAAGGGGAAATAAGTTGGAGGCCAAAAACCTCATCGTATTCAACTTTGCCAGCCAGGTATATCTCTTGGCCTGGTTTTAAGACATTAATTAAAAAAAGCTGGCCAAACCAGACAACTTTAATTGAATCACTTTGATCAGAGACGATTGCCTCAGTAATAATCATTCTTTTGCGGGGGGTGCGGCGACTGTGGATTGTTTTAATTTTTGCTTTGATTGTGCCAGAACCCCTGTTTTTTAATTCTTTGATGGTGATAATTTTACTCCAATCTTCATAACGAAAAGGAAAATGATATAAAAGATTTTGACAATTTTTTAATCCGATATTTTCCAATTTTTTGGCGGTGGTTTTACCAACTTTTGGGATTTGGCTAATGGGTGTGGTTAGCTCCATAAAAAGAGGATAGTTTATTTTTGCCTTTTATTTTAGCAGAAATTTTTGTCTTGACAAGAGAAAGGAAATATGTTAAACTAAAAGCAGTTAAAAGCCAACAGAGGGAATAATCCCTCTGTTTTGGCACAGAAAGTCAATTAAAATAAAAAGCGCGTTTTAGACGCGCAAAGGAGACTAACTATGATACAGTCAAGGGGTTAGTCAGAGAAAAGACTTGAGAAGTATTTAATGTGTCAAGCCTTTTTTGTTTTAAGAGATGGTAAATGCGAACAAGAATTTTTCTGGC
>Ga0078972_1007746_pt1 | contig 23463 bp, 22 predicted proteins | sample YelNatPaOPGAMG01_FD_67568 | JGI IMG/M metagenome (GOLD analysis project Ga0078972, IMG submission 67568) | Hot spring thermophilic microbial communities from Obsidian Pool, Yellowstone National Park, USA - OP-RAMG-01 (SPADES assembly) (version 2) | ecosystem: Environmental > Aquatic > Thermal...
CTGAGCTTGATGAAGCAATGGAACTCAAAGATGGGCTGAACGAAGTAAAGTCTGAACTCCGCTCGGCTGGTGTTCCGTTTGATGAAGATATTCCGGTAGGAGCCATGATTGAAGTGCCGGGGGCCGCGGTAATAATCGAAGAGCTGATTCAGGAGCTGGATTTTGTCAGCATTGGCACCAACGACCTGATTCAGTATCATCTGGCGGTGGACCGGGGAAACGAGTCAGTATCTTATCTGTTCAAGCCCCATCACCCAGCAGTGCTGCGATTATTAGCCAAAGTCATAAAGACCGTAAATCAGGCCGGCAAAGAAGTGGCCGTCTGTGGGGAAATGGCGGCTGACCCGCTGTCAGCTATTATTTTGCTTGGCCTGGGGCTACGGAATTTCAGCATGAACCCCATTTTTATCCCGAAAGTAAAGAAAGCTCTGCGAGCTGTGGAGGCCAAAACTGCCGAGGAGGCTGTGGTTGAAGCCATCAAGCTAAAGACATCGGCCGAAGTGGAAGAGTTCATGATTGAAGCTATACTGCGGAAACATCCGGAAGCTTTTTTGATGAGTCAGATAACGGCCTGACGCCTCTGTTGGCTTACTTAACCCCGCCCGTAAACATCTTCTAACCTGACGATATCATCTTCGCTGGAAGGACCAAGCCAGAGCTCCAGGACCCGGGCCGGCGAGCAACCAACGTTTTTCAGCCGGTGAGGGGTGAGGGCAGGTATGAATATTTCTTCTCCTGGGGCTGGCTGCCAGACCTTTTCCCCGAGAGTCATCTCCAGTCCAGAATCCAGCACGATCCAGTACTCGCTTCTTTTCTTATGAAACTGCAGCGAAAGCATCTGGCCTGGGTTGACGGTAATGATTTTCAAGCTGGAAGCTAAATGATGGGGATAAGCGCGAAACTTACCCCACGGCCGGTGTTCTTCATAGATAAGCTTAAGGATGGCTTCCTGATTAATTTTTTCATCCATGTTACGAAATCTTTGCCTGGGTTTATTTAAATTTTTTTTGAGCTAATAATTCTGCCCTGAACCCGACTGACAGATTTTTCTCTTAGGTGGGGCACTCAGAAAGGCACATCATCCTCATTGTGGCTTCCGGGTTCATTTCCCGGGAAGTCTTCAGCCGGTTCCGAGAGGTCAGGAAATTCTTCTGTTGATGCGGCGTCACTATAACCAGTGTCAGCCTGCTGTTCTGGTTGGCCAGCAGTCCTTTTACCCAGCAGCACTACGTTGATGGCTTCTACTTCTGTGGAATTCCTGCGGTTGCCATCCCGGTCTTCCCAGAAGCGCCACCTTAGTTTTCCTTCCACCAGTATCTGCCTGCCCTGGTCCAGGGATTTTTCGCAAAACTCGGCCAGTTTGCCCCAGGCCACGATACGATGGTATTCAGTCCGCTCAACTGATTTCTTGGTGTCCGGATAGTAGAGTTGTTCGTTAGTGGCGACCTGAAAGCGAGCTACAGGCCGGCCTGATTCAGCCAGGTACCTGATCTCGGGTTTTTTTACCAGGTGCCCGATAAGAATTACCCGGTTCAGACTGTTTCTTTCTCTCATTTTTCCACCAATTCTTTAATTTTTTGCTGGGCCAGCCGGCTTTCTTCCTGTGACGGATACTTACTGACCAGTAGTTTAAAGGTGGCCAGGGCCTCCTCTTTTTGTCCGAGGTTGAGCTGGCTCATGCCTTTTTTCAGGTAGGCTGCCGGCACTTTATCCCCTGAAGGATAGCTCAGCAGAAGTTCATTGAAGGCTTCTATGGCTTCATTGTATTTTCCCTGACTGTAAAAACATTCGCCAACCCAGTAGAGGGCATTATCAGAAAGTGGAGTGTTCGGGTATTGCTGCAGGAAGAGCTTGAAGCTTTCAATGGCCAGGTCAAAATTTCCTTTGAGATAATCGCCGTAGGCGTTGTTGTACATTTCCTGAGCAGGAATAGTAACGGTCTGGGACTTGGCGGTTTCTGGCTTGGGCTCTTCAGTTTTGGCGGGTGTCTTCTTAGTTGAGGATTTTGACTTTTCTTCAGGCCGCGGCTGAGAAGCCTGGTTTTCCAGCCGCTGCAGGGCCTCCTGAAGACCAGTTAACTGGAACTGGATTTCTTCCAGTTTGCCCTGCAGCTGCTGGTATTGAACTGGCAGGCTGTTGCGGAGCTCATCCTTGAAACTGCTCTGTTCAGCCTGGTTTTTCCTGACCAGTTCGCCCAAAAGCCTGACCTGTTCTTTGATATCCTGCAGGTCTCCGGTAACCTTTTTCATGGAATTGGTTAGCTCTTGCACCTGGAGCTTCAGCGCTTGGATGTCCTCGTACATCAATTCGTAGGCTTTTTTATTTTGTTGGGCGTCAGCTGGCAGAAAGAGCAGGCTGAAGGAAAGAAAGAGTAATAAGGCTACCGGAAATTTTTTCACTGCGCTCAATTTATTTCTCTATTATTAAAAATTGAGCCCGTCTGTTCTTGGCCCAGGCTGTTTCGTCATGACCCGGGTCCAGAGGCTGGCTCTTTCCGTAAGAGATGATTTTCATTCTTTCGGTCGGGATGCCCAGGGAGATAAGGTACTCCATGGTGCTCTTGGCTCTTTTTTCGCCCAGGGCCAGGTTGTATTCTTCTGTGCCTCTCTCGTCACAGTGACCTTCAATCAGAATCTTAGCGGAAGAGAACTTCTTCAACCACTGGGCATTTTTTTCCAGCACGGGTACCGCATCCGGTCTGATGTTGTACTTGTCATAATCAAAGAAAATAAGGGCCAGGGGTTTTTCCTGGTTAATTTCCTCCAGGGATTTTTTCATGAAGATTTCTTCTTCACTTAGCACTGGTTCTTTGACCGGTGGCTGTTCAACTTTTTCGACCTTGGGCTGTTCCTGAGCTTGTGGTGGTGGCGGGGGAACTTCCTTGGCTTTTTTCTTGCAGGAAGCAGTGAAAGAAACCGCCAGCAGCAAGGCGAGCGTTATGATGATAACTTTTTTCATAAATATACCTCCTCACTATGATTAGAAATTTTGGCTTCTGGCCACTCAATTTATATCAATTTAGCTTAGGCTCTGTCAACAACAAGAAATGAGAATAAACCATCAATTTGTCCAGTTAGGCAGTTTGTTTTCTCCAGACGAAGTAAGACACTTTAGGTTGCTTCCATCATAATCTACGGAATAAATCTGGATGGTCCCGGACATGTTGGAAGAAAAAACGATATGCCGACCGTCTGGCGACCAGGAAGGAGATTCATTACGGGCGTTGGATTCGGTTAACTTGGTGATCTTATTGGTCTTAAGGTTTAAGATGTACAGGTCAAAAAAATTGTTAACCCGGGAAACAAAAACAATTCTCTCACCATCAGGTGACCAGACTGGAGAATCCAGATAATCTCCCCCGAAACTCACCTTGCGGACGTTTCCGCCTTCAGCATCCATGATGTAAACCTGCGGCATGCCGGTTCGGTCAGAAGTAAAAGCTATTTCCCGGCCGGTCGGTGACCAGGATGGGGCCGTGTCAATAGCCGAGTTAAAGGTAACCCTCCTGACGTTGCTTCCGTCGGCGTTGGCCACGTAGATTTCTGCGTTGCCATCACGGGTTGAGCAAAAAGCTAATTTCTTGCCATCCGGCGAGAAGGCTCCGGAAAAATTGGTGCCTTTAGTGGATACCGGAACCAGCTTGCCTTCGTAGGGGTAAAGAAGGTAAAGGTCCGGATTACCCGCCCGGTAAGAAGTAAAAACAATAGCCCTCTGGTCCGGGGACCAGGCCGGCATGTAATCGCGCCACTTGTTGAACGTTAACCGTGTCTGGTTAGCCCCATCGTAGTCCATCATGTAAAGCTCATCATTTCCATCACGGTTAGAGACAAAAACAATTTTGCTGGTGAAAAAAGGTTTTTCGCCATAAATTTTCATCAGTTCATCGGCCAGGCGGTGAGCCACCAGGCGGTAGACCGCGGGATCAGCCTGGTATCTTTTCCCCAGGATTAACTTTTCACTCTTTACATCATAAACCCCGGCTTCAAGAACTATTTTGCCAGCCGATTCGGTTATTTCTCCGACCACCAGCATCCGAGCCTGGATTGATTCCCAGTCTTTGAAAAAAATTTGCTTGGGGTCCAGGGGACGAATGTAGCTGAGATGTTCCCTGGGAATAAGGGTAAAGACCCGGCTGTACTTCAGGTCATCAGATAGCACCTGGTGGATGATTTCCGCGGCTTGCCGGGCTGTGGCTGAAGAAGCCTCAGCCACGAAAGGTGGCAAAGCAACTGAGATAGCCGGAACTCCTTCCCTGATAGTCAGGACGATTTCCTGCTGGGAGGGCAGGAAATTGGTCAACGAAATCAGAAAGGCGACAGTTAAACAGAAAATTAAAAGCTTGTTTTTCATTTGCTCCGCTCGAAAATTAAATGTATGGCCAGGTAATCATTTTCATAATCTCTCGGTAAAGGGGGAAATGGCGCGGCCAGCTCAACTGCTCGCCTGGCGGTTAAGTCCAGGGCTGGCAGGTTAGAAGGCTGTTCTATCTTCAAGTCGGCAACCTGGCCGTTCCGCAAAATCTTGAAGTAAATAACTGACTGGTATTCTCCGGTAAAATCAATGTTGTTGATGGCGGTAAACCAATTTGATGACACCCGGTCGATTATTATCTGGAGATAATAAGTGTAAGGAAAGGAACTTGTGCCGAGCGGGTCCCCGTAGCCGTAGCCAAACCCGCCGCCGCCACCGCCACCTTCGCCCACGCCGATTCTGAGCCCGGAGCCTCCGCCGGCAGTTCCGCCGCTTCCTGAGGTCTGGCCGGTCCCCTGAGTTCCGGAAGGTGTTGCACCGGGGAGAGGTGCGGAGATTTCAGCTTTTTTCGGTGTTTCCTTGGGTTTTGAGCTTTTCTGCTTTTCCACTGGATGTCTTAAAGAATTGCTGGCTGGCTGACTGACTTTCTGAGGCACAGTCAGTTCTTTCATGGTTTCTTTTTTAGGAGTGGCCGCCGGCTGACCTCCTGGTTCACCCGGGCTTCCACCCGGGCTTCCGCCACCACCTCCAACACCGCTGCCACCGCTGCCTCCGCCGGGCAGGCCAACAAAGTTCAGGTTAACGTAATGAACCATTCCCTTTTTGCTCGGGGCCGTTAAATAATTGGAAAACCCGACCAGGGCAAAAATGATGACGTGCAGGAAGAAAGATAGGATTATAGCTCTTTTGAACGGTCCGCTTTCGAGCAGAAAAGATTTCATCAGCCTGTCCGTTTCTTGGCTGCCGGTTTTTCCAGTGGTTCGGTCACCAGGCCGACAACTTCGATGCCGGATTTCTTAATGATGTCCAGGACCTGGACGAGCTGGCCATAATTCAAGTTGCGGTCAGCCCGGAGGTAAACGATTTTCTTGTTTTTATTGAAAAAATATTCCTGGAGTCTTCTCTCCAGCAGGTTGATGTTGATGACTGATTCACCGAAATGTATGTAGCCGTCAGCCGTTATGGTCAGGGTCAATCCTTCTTCAGCCGGAGCCGATTCGGTTTCTGCTTGGGGAAGGTTGAGGCCAATTCCAGATTGCATCATGGGGGCGGTGACCATGAAAATAATCAGGAGGACCAGCATGACGTCCACCAGCGGAGTAACGTTTATCTCGGACATAGAAGTCCCCAGTCTTCTCCGCCCGTTGGCTGAAGGTGCAGGACTAAGATTAACTCCCATAGGCTTTTTCGATAAGGTTTAAAAATTCAAGGCTGAAATCATCCATCATGGTGATCAGCTCTTTGATTCGACCGAGGTAAAAATTGTAGGCAATAACCGCGGGAATGGCAGCGAAAAGGCCAATGGCGGTGGCGATAAGAGCTTCAGCTATCCCGGGAGCCACGGTTACCAGACTGGCCGAACGGACCACCCCAATTCTATGGAAGGAATCCATGATACCCCAGACCGTGCCAAAGAGACCGATAAAAGGAGTAACGCTTCCACAGGTGGCCAGAAAGCTCATTAATTTTTCTAACCTGGTGATTTCAGCGTTAGAAGCTCTGAGCAGAGCGCGGTTGATCATTTCCAGCTTGTCCCGGTCTAAAGCACCCTGAGGTTGCGGGTTAGAACGAGTCAGATGAGCCAATTCCTTGAATCCGGCCTGGAAGAGGTTGGACAACGGGCTCTGCCGGTATTTCCTGGCGGCTTCGTTTACTTCATTAAGGGATTTGCTGCGGCGGAAAGCTTCCAGGAATTTTCCGGAGGAGGCTTCAGCGGCTTTAATCGTTCTGTGTTTATAAATGATTATTGCCCAGGAAAATACGGAAAAAAGGATTAAAACCAGAAGAATAAACTTAACGACGATGGTAGCCTGAGAAATTAATGCGAATACGTTCATAGCTTTTTCAAATTAACACACGGCCACGATGATGTCAATCAAAGCCTGGCTTGACTGTTCAGGGGAAAAGGGTTTTAATTATAAGCTGAATAAGAGGCTGACTTGAATAACTTTAAGAAAAAAATTATTCATCCTCCCCGTCTGCTGGCTTTGAGTTTCCTGGCGGCCATCATCGCTGGCAGTCTGCTTCTACTGCTGCCAGCCGCCACTTCAAGCGGGAAGATAAAAATAATTGACGCCCTTTTTACCTCCACCTCGGCTATTTGTGTCACCGGACTTATTGTTGTTGATACGGCTAGCTATTTTAGCTCTGTGGGACAGGTTATCATCATTGTTTTGATTCAGCTTGGCGGTCTCGGGATAATGACTTTTTCCAGCTTCATCCTGGTGACGGCCGGAAGGAGGGTGAGCCTGACCGATAAATTAGTGGTGGAAGGTTCGTTCAGGCCTTCAGCTATCTCCAATTTTCAGGAGTTGATCAGAGATGTGTTTGTTTTCACAGTGGCCATTGAAGGTCTGGGAGCTCTCCTGTTACTGATCAGGTTCGGCCAAAAGTGGCCCTTTCCGCGGGCCCTGGCCCTTTCTGTGTTTCATTCCATTTCGGCCTTCTGCAATGCCGGTTTTTCTCTATTTTCTGAGAACCTGATGGGCTTCCGGGGAGATGTGCTGGTTAACCTGGTAATGATGTTTCTTATTGTGCTTGGCGGGCTGGGTTTTTTTGTGCTGCAGGAAATTAAATGTGCCCTTAAACATAATTTCAAAGGAGAAAGGTCTAAATTTTCCCTGCACACCAAGCTGGTGGCTTCGGTTACGGGTGGCGTGATTATAGCCGGAGCGGCTCTGGTTTTTCTGTCCGATTATAAATTAGGCCTGGCCGGGTTGTCTTTGAAGGAAAAGATTCTGGTCCCCATTTTTCACACCGTTTCAGCCAGGACAGCCGGGTTTAATACCATTGACCTTAACCAACTATCGGTGGCTTCTATCCTGATTCTCGTTCTGGTTATGTTTATCGGTGCTTCGCCCGGGTCCACTGGAGGCGGGGTAAAAACCACTACCTTTGGCGTTCTCTTTGCCTTTATCAGGTCGAAAATTAAAGGATATGAAGTTCCCAGGATGTTTTCACGGAGCATCAAAAACGAGGATATCATCAAGGCCTATACCCTGATTTCTCTGGCCATGGGCCTGATTTTTGCCGCCACCTTCGCTTTGCTCTTTATCCAGCCCGAATTATCAATCAAGGCGGCTTTGTTTGAGGTTGTTTCAGCTTTTGGCACGGTCGGGCTATCGCTGGGCATAACCTCTCAGCTTCATCCTCTGAGCAAACTGGTCCTGATAATTGTTATGTACATCGGGCGGATAGGACCTCTAACCATGCTCTATGCTTTTAGCCGGGTTAAACCGGCCGGAACCTACCAGTTTGTTGAAGAAAACATCATGGTGGGCTAAAATTATCCATGAACCCTGAGTTTTGGTGGTTCAAGGGAGAAAAGAGATGAAGTTTGCCATTATCGGGCTTGGCAGTTTTGGCAGTTATTTAGCCAGGACTCTTTACGAAAAAGGTCATGATGTTCTGGTCATAGATAAGGACAAGGACAAAATAGAAGAAGCCAAGGATTTTTCCACCCAGGCGGTGTGGATGGACTCGGCGGATAAAGACAGCCTGCAGGCCCTGGGTGTCCAGGACATGGACGTGGTGGTAGTCAGCCTGGGTCCAGAGATGGAACCTTCCATCCTGACCGTGCTTTACCTACACGAGCTCGGAGTAAATAAAATTCTGGCCAAGGCATTAAGTGTTGACCACGGGAAGATTCTGGAAGCCATAGGCGCTACCGAAGTTATTTATCCTGAGCGTGATATGGCCATCAGGTTGGCTCAGAGGTTGAGCTCCAGGAATGTGCTTGAGTACCTGCCGTTGGCCGAAAACATAAGCATCCAGGAAATTGTCCCGCCGGAAGCCTTTATCGGCAAGAAATTAAAGGACCTGGACCTGACCAATAAATACCGCATTCAGGTAATCGCAGTGAGGCAACTGGTACCTGAAAAGTTGATCTTTATCCCGGGCGCTGATTTTGTTATCAAGGACAGCGATGTTCTGGTGGTCATGGGAGAAGAAAGTAACGTCGCCGAATTATGTGCCAGCAAGAAGTAATTTCTGAATAATCTCTTTGGCTACCTGCCTGGCTTTTTCTCCAGTTTCTCGTACCGGGCCAACGCACGAAGGGCAGCCTTCCTCGCAGGGGCAGGCGTTTATCGTGTCAAGACAGGCCTGAAGCAGAGTCCGGTGAAGCTCAAACAGAGCCGGGCTCAGTCCGATGCCTCCCGGAAAATTATCGTACAGGAAAATGTTCGGGGAAAAATCCGGGGTTAAGACCTGCTGAAACCTCTCGGTAAAAGGCGCCTTTCGGCTCGGCAATTCCCTGGGGGGAATGGATTGCCCGGTCAGGTTGTCGCCGATGGCCACACCCAGGTCATGAAGGTCGCACATGAGAAACAGCGGAGCCACGTGGTGCAACAGGTAGGAAAGACCAAAAAGACCGTTAATTCGCTGCTCGGCCGTAAACGAAAGGGTCTGGTAGATTTCTGCCGGAATAGTCAGCCAGAAACTGGTGGTGCTCATCTCGTTTTGGGGAAGCTGCAGGTCGCCGGCCCCGACATTTTCCATGGTATGGAATTTAATCTTCTTGAAGCCAACGACCTGGGTGGCCACGTGCACTTCACCGTGTGAGGTCCAGCCCTGGGGCAAATCCCGGCGGTCAAAAACGTCCAGGATTTTAACGTTAGTGTAATCTATGGCATCGGTAAAATAATCAACGTCAGTCTTGCGGACGTAAGCTTTGCGCTCTTCGTAATCAAACTTTTCCACGAAATACTGTTCACCTTCGCAGATGTAAATGGCTTTCGGGTGAAGAGTGGTCAGGGCTGAAGAGAAATCCACTTCCGCAATCACCCGCGGTTTTTCGGTGGTGTCCACGACCACAAAATTATCCGAGCTGATGCTGCGCAAAGAAATGGCATCAGCCGGGTAGGCTTCAGAGGTCCAGAACCATTTGTTCTGCGTGTGATGAAGCAGATGTTCTTCTTCCAGGACCTTGAGTATTTCGCCGATCTCCATCCGGCCGAACTTTTCTCCGTCTTCAAACGGTAGCTCAAAAGCCGCGCACTGGATATGGCTGACCAGGATGGAAAGGTTGTCCGGGTTGATAAGAGCCATTTCTGGCGGACTGGAAAAGAAATAATCGGGATGGTTAACTATAAACTGGTCAAGCGGGGAAGAAGAAGCTACCAGCACAGCCGCAGATTTTCCAGTCTTGCGTCCGGCTCGCCCGGCTCTCTGCCAGGTACTGGCAATGGTGCCTGGATAACCGGCCAGGACGGCTACGTCAAGCGTGCCGATGTCTATGCCCAGCTCCAGGGCGTTGGTGGAAACCACACCGAGTATTTTCCCTTCTCTCAAGCCCTTTTCTATTTCCCGGCGCTTGAGCGGCAGATAACCGCCGCGGTAGCCGCGGATAAGTCCTTCATCCTTCAGGCTTTTTTCTAAGCCTTCCTTTAAATAAGTGACCAGAACTTCAGTCAGGAGACGGCTCTGAGCGAAGACAATAGTCTGCAGGTTGTTCTTTAAAAAGATGGTAGCAATTCTCCTGGTTTCGTTTACGTACGACCTTCTTATCCCTAACTGAGGATTGACTACCGGTGGAGTGTAGAAGACAAAATATTTTTCCCCCCGCGGGGCGCCGTTCTGGTCTATTAACTCTACCGGCTCTTCAATCATCTTCTCCGCCATGTCCACCGGGTTGGCGATGGTGGCCGTGGAAAGGATGAATTGGGGTTTGGAACCGTAGAAGGCGGCTATTCTTTTAAGCCTTCTGATGACGTTGGCCACGTGGCTGCCAAAGACTCCGCGGTAGTTGTGCAGCTCATCAATGACCACGTACTTGAGGTTCTCAAAAAGTTTTATCCACTTCGTGTGGTGCGGCAAAATACCAGTGTGCAGCATATCCGGGTTGGTGATGATGATGTGTCCCTGGGCTCGAATGGCCTTGCGGGCATCCTGGGGAGTGTCGCCATCGTAGGTGAAAATGCGGATGTCTTTGCCAAGAAGGTCTATGATTTCGTTGAGTTCAGCCATCTGGTCCTGCGACAGGGCCTTGGTAGGGAAAAGATAAATGGCTCTGGCGGAGGGGTCTTTTAGTATCCGGTCAAGCACGGGCAGGTTGTAGCAGAGAGTTTTTCCTGAAGCGGTGGGCGTGACCACCACTACGTTTTTCCCCTGGTTAACTTTTTCCCAGGCCTGTTGTTGATGGGAAAAAAGAGCAGCAAAGCCTTTTTTCTTCAGAGCTTCAACCAGAGCCTGGTTTGCTTCTTCTGGATAACTGGCAAATTGACCCGCCTGGGGCGGCAGGTATTTTATGGTGGTAATGCTGCCATGGGGCTCAGCTATCCGGCGCAGCTGGTTGATGGCTGTGACCAGTCTTTCTTCTTTTTCAAAGGCATCCATGATTATCCTTTATTATAAATTATCGGGTAAGTTTGTGAAATGTTTTTTTGTCGGCTCCAGCCGAAATCAGGGCTGGACGTGCTAAAATATAGACATGTTGCAGGAAATAAGAGTAAGAAAAGCGGCCCAGCACAACCTGAAGAAGATAGATGTGGCCGTGCCCAGGAACAAACTGGTCATCATCACCGGGCCAAGTGGCTCCGGCAAATCTTCACTGGCTTTTGATACCATTTTTGCTGAGGGCCAGAGGAGATACCTGGAGTGCCTTTCAGCTTATGCCCGGCAATTCCTGGAACAGCTGGAAAAACCTGAGGTAGAATCAATAGAAGGGCTATCGCCAGCCATTTCTGTGGACCAGAAAACAATAAGCTACAACCCGCGTTCCACGGTGGGTACCATAACCGAAGTGTATGATTTACTGCGTCTGCTTTATGCCCGGACCGGGACGATTTATTGTCCGGATTGCCAGGTGGAAGTGAGCGCCAGTTCCGAAGAGCAGATTATTCAGCAGGTAAGAACCAGGCTTTCCGGCCAGAAGATAAGAATTCTGGCTCCAGTGGTCAGAGGTCGGAAAGGCGAATACCGGGATTTGTTAGAAAAGTTCAGGAAGAAAGGTTTCTTGCGGGCCAGAGTTGATGGTCGCTGGCATGAGCTGGAAGAGAAAATTACTCTGGATAAAAACAAAAAGCACAACCTTGAAATCCTGGTGGACGAAATCAGGCTGAACGATAGTTCCCGGGACAGGTTTCGGGAAGCACTCGGCAGATGCCTGGAAATGGCTGACGGCGGGCTTTTGCTTCTTGACCAGAATGAAGGCGAACATTATTTTTCCAGCAAACTGAGCTGTCCGGTCTGCGGGAGGAGTTTTCAGCCGCTGGAGCCCAGGAATTTTTCCTTCAACAGTCCTTACGGAGCCTGTGAGCGCTGCAATGGATTGGGCTATCTCACCACTTTTAATGAATGGGGAGAAGTGGAACTCACTGAGGACCTTTGCCCTTTATGTCACGGGCAAAGGCTGAAGAAAGAAAGTTTAGGGGTCAGGATTGCCGGCCTTAATATCCATGAGCTGTCCTCGCTCAACGTGGACCAGTTGTTAAAAAAGCTGGCCGGGCTGGAGTTTCCGGGACAGAAAAAAGTAATTGCCGAGAAAATTTTAAAAGAAATAAATGAGCGGCTGGAAGTTATGAAAGAGCTTGGTCTCTCCTATCTTGATTTAAACCGGACCGGCGCTTCTCTTTCAGGCGGGGAAGCCCAGAGAATCAGGCTGGCGGCCCAGGTGGGAGCCAAGCTTAGAGGTATCCTCTACGTTCTGGATGAGCCGACCATCGGACTTCACCAGCGAGATAACGGACAGCTGATCAGGCTTTTGCGGCAGTTGCGGGATTCCGGGAATTCCATCCTCGTGGTCGAACACGATGAACAAACCATCAGGTCAGCAGATTTTCTGGTGGACTTAGGACCGGGGGCAGGTGAGAACGGAGGTTTCGTGGTGGCTCACGGCTCACTGGATGAGGTTTTGAAATACAGCCATTCGCTGACCGCTCAATACCTGCGAGGAGAAAAGCGCATTCCAGTGCCTGAGAAGAGACGGGAGCCTAAAGGCTGGCTGGTGATCAAGGGAGCCAAAGAACACAACCTCAAAAACCTGGAGGTGAAAATTCCCCTGGGGGTAATGGTGGCCGTGACCGGAGTGTCCGGCTCTGGTAAAAGCACCCTGGTGTATGACATCCTTTACCGGGCGCTTCTGAAAAAATTTTACCGGGCTAAAGTTCATCCTGGTCGGCACGACGGGCTGGAAGGGTTGGAACTGATTGATAAGGTTGTGTCCGTGGACCAGAAGCCCATCGGTAGGACTCCGAGGTCCAACCCGGCCACCTACACTCAGATTTTTACTCATTTGCGCGAGCTCATGTCCATGACCCCGGAAGCCCGGAGAAAAGGCTACTCTCCCGGTCGCTTCAGCTTTAACCTTTCCGGCGGCCGCTGTGAAGAATGTGAAGGTGCGGGTGTAAAAAAAATAGAAATGCATTTCCTGCCCGATGTTTACGTCACCTGTGACCGCTGTCACGGCAGCCGCTACAACAAGGAAACTCTGTCGGTCACTTACAAGGGGAAAAATGTGGCTGAATATTTGAACCTGACGGTTGATGAAGCCTATGAACTGCTCAAAGCCCATCCGGTTTTAAGGAGAAAGCTGGAGCTTTTACAGAAGGTCGGGCTCGGCTATCTCCGGCTAGGCCAGCCGGCACCCACGCTTTCCGGCGGAGAAGCACAGAGGATAAAGTTGACCAAAGAGTTAAGCCGTCGGGATACCGGGAAAACTCTTTATCTTTTAGATGAGCCGACTACCGGCCTGCACTTTGATGATGTAAGCAAACTTTTGCTGGTGCTGGAGAGACTGGTGGACCTCGGAAATTCGGTCATCATAATTGAGCACAACCTTGAAGTTATTAAGTTTTGCGATTACATTATTGACCTGGGACCTGAAGGCGGGGAAGAAGGCGGACTGGTAGTAGCGGAAGGAACGCCAGAAGAAGTGGCCCGGGTCGAGCCTTCCTACACCGGGCGGTACCTAAAGCAGGTTCTGGAGATAAAATGACCTGACGGCCGAAGGAAAAGAAAATGAGTTTTAAGGATATCATCGGTAATGAACAGATTAAAAAGATCCTGAAATTATCGCTGAGTAAGAACCGCCTGCCCAATTCTCTTCTTTTTGCCGGGCCACCGGGCGTGGGCAAATTTCAGATGGCCTTAGCTGTGGCCCAGGCGCTGAATTGTTCAGAAATGGCTGATGATGCCTGCGGAGACTGTGATTCCTGCCTGCGGATTATCAGGAATCAACATCCGAATGTAAAGGTAGTCCAAAGAGAAAAAAACCGGGAACAGATTGTCAAGGAACAGATAGATGAGATTAATTATTTAGCGAAGATGAGACCCTGGCAGCAGGGCAAGCTGGTTTTCATCATCAATGAAGCGGAAAGAATGAATGACACCGTGGCCAACTCTTTGTTGAAGACTCTGGAAGAGCCCAGCTCTTATGTCTATTTCATACTGATTACTGAAGACCTGCAGGTTATTCTGCCAACCATCCGCTCCAGGTGCCAGCTCCTTAGATTCCAGCCCATAAGTGAAGAGGATATAACCAAAGCTCTGGTAGCCAGAGGGATACCTGAAGACAGAGCAGCTCTTATCGCTGCTACCTGTGACGGCAACTTAGAGAAAGCCAGCGAGGTTCAGTGGGAAGAGTTTAAGAGCCAGAGAGACCGGGCCTGGTACCTTTTCCAGGAAGTGGTGGAAAAGTCCCAGGCCGAAACTCTGATGAGCCTGGTCCACGGCCGTTCGCGGAAAGATTACCTGGATGAATACCGCGAGCTGCTGTCTTTTTTTTCGGTGTTTTTTCGGGACATCCTGGTCCTTCATGAAGGGAAGAGTGAGTTTCTCTTGAATCCAGATATAAAAGCAGAGCTGCAAAACTTATCGGCCAGAATAGTTCCGAAAAAAGCAGCGGCAGGAGTGAAATTTATGGAAGATTTATTGTCTGGCTTAAAGAAAAACCCAAATTTAGCTATAATGAACAATGAACTTTTCATTTTTCTGAGGGAAATTAGCCATGGCTGATATAGTTCTGGTGTTGTCCGAATCAACAGGTAAGATCATTCGGGCCATTAAAGGCGAGGAGCCGCTCGAGGTGGGAGACTACTGCCTGGTTGAATCTGAGTACGGCGGAGATTTAGCCATGGTTATTGATGATTCGAGTGAGCTGGTTCAGTGTCCAAGGGCCGCCCGCGGGGCTGTAAAAATTATCCGGAAAGCCACGGACGATGACCTTAAAAAATTCCAGTGGCTCAAAGAAAGGGAAAATAAGGCTTTTGAATTTTGCCTTGAAAGAATAAAAGCCCGCAACCTGCCGATGAAGCTGGTGGCGGTGCGTTATTTTTTCAACGAGAAGAAAGGTATCTTTTATTACACGGCCGACGGTCGTATTGATTTTCGTCAGCTGGTCAAGGACCTGGCCAAGGAACTGCGCATGAGAATTGAGATGAGGCAGATAGGCGTGCGGGATGAAGCCAAGCTGGTTGGGGGGCTCGGGGTTTGCGGTCGGCCGCTCTGCTGCTTTTCTTTTATCAAGAATTTTGAGCCCATTACCATTCAGAAAGCCAGAAAGCAGCAAATAGTCATCAACCCAACCAAGATTTCTGGAGTTTGTGGACGGCTGATGTGTTGTCTGGCTTTTGAGGAAGAATCCAAAGGGCGGCTTTACATAGAAGATTTTGATTCCGGTTTGATTGAAGATTAAGCTGGGTCCTGAAAAGGGGTACTCGCTGTCTTATCTGTCGGCGATTTTAAACTGAACCTTACTGGAAACAGCGATCAGGGTGCCATCAGCAGAGAAAGCCTTGACCTGCCAGGAATATTTTTCACCCGGGACCATCTTGGCTCTGACTTCCTCCGGTAGAGTAATGCGGTTTTCCTTGGTGGTTGCCTTCCAGAGCAGTTCGTGGTTGTAAATAGAAACCTGGTATTCTATGTTCTCACCCAATTTTTTCCATTCAAAAGAAGCAGGAACCTGTCCCATGTCTATGACTGGAGAAATCAGAGTGATGGAAGAGCCACGCACGGTTTCTTCATCAGTAAGAGAAAAGCTGGGAGCTGGAATTTGCTGCCTTGGCACCAGGGCAAAAATAACCACCAGCAGCAGCACCGCCGTGACACCGGCCAGTACAAATTGCCGGGGCGTGAACATGGCCGCCAGTTCAGTTTTGAGCCTGGAGAAGAAAGGTACTCTAACCTCGCTTTCCTGGGTGAGAGCTTCTGGATGATTTTTAATTGTCCTGATAATCAGGTCCCTTTCCTGCAACTTTTCGAAACAAGAACTGCAATTAAAATAATGTTCTTCGAAAAGTTCTCTATCCCCCTGACTTAGCCTGTTAAGCAGGTACCCATCAATCATGTCTTCAAACTTGCATTTTCTCATGTTTCTATGCCTTCCCTTTTATCCACAATTTTAGTCGTGGATACCCGCTAAAAATGGAATATTTTTCATAATTTTATTTCTTTTCTTATAAGCTTCAAAGCATAGTTAACCAGTTCGCTTACTTTACGGGGAGAAACCCCTAGGGTACGGGCCACCTCTTCCCGACTAAGCTCTTGATAATAATAGAGATAGATGGCCTGGCGGTATTTTGGCTTCAGGCGGCTAAGAGCTTCCCTGATTTTCTGGCTGTTTTCCTGGGATTCAAGCGTTTCCTGGGGATCAGGATAGGGCTGGGCTTCGGGAGCGTATTTTATGGCCTTGGTCTTTTCCCGGATATAATCCACGATTCTTCTGGAAGTGATGGTATAGATAAACGTGCCCAGGGAGGATTCTCTTCTGAATTCACCAGTCTGAATCTTTTCCAGGACCTGGGAAATAATTTCCGAGACCAGGTCATCGGCTTCTGGGTTCTGGGCGCCGAGAGCTTTCCGGACTCTGAAGGTAATTATCGGCCGGTACCTGATTATCAGTTCCTGTACGTCTTCTTCTTTCTTTTTTACAGTCATAATTAAACTCTGAGTTTTTCAGCCTAAAAATAACACATCTCAGAAAAGCTTTCAATTTTTTCTTTTTAAATCCGACTAACATTTTGCGGGAAAAGGAAGTGGAGGCGAGAGTGAACCCAAAAGAAAAAATTATACAGACCCTGACTTTTTACCGGGAAGAAGCTTTCTATGAATACCTGGACCGGCTGCTTGCCTCTCAGGGTTATGTCCTGGTAGAGACCTGCCCGTTAAAAAAGGAGAAAAAGCCGAGACAATTAGCCTTTAGCGCAAGAGAAGAAAAGCCTTACCCGGTCGCTTGAGCAAAATGAAACAGGATAGAGAAAAGCGGCTACAATTTCGAGAAGGGCAGTCTGCCTATTTACGGGAAAGTGATGAGCAACCGGTCAACCAGAAAATAAAAATTTTCGACTTAGACTGGCTTCGTCTGAACTGGAACATTAATTCTGTTCCCAGTCCATTACTTAATTCTTACCAGCGGTACCTGCCCGAAGCCTACAGCAAAATTGAATCTTTTTTGAAGGCCAGCCGCATCCTGGAAAAGCTGGAAGATGTAATTCAGGAGGACAATTACGGGAGCGAGCCTAAGTTCAAGAGACTGTTGCGCGGAAGAAATTTTTTAAACTCTGAGCTCATTTACTTTCTGGCCTCGGCTGACAGCAACGGAGAAAACCTGGGGCATTCACGTTTTGTGGCCGCCTACACGCTTTTTCTGGCCCAGGTCGCTGGTCTGAGCGACAAGCAGTCTTTAGCCGATATTGAGCGTGGAGCTTTGCTCCATGACCTGGGCAAAATAGGCATTCCGGAAAGAATCCTGCAGAAAGAAGGCCCTCTGACGACTGAGGAAATGGAGATAATTAAGTACCATCCATTGATCGGCTTCGCCATGATTGAGGAATTCAGCTTCCTGCAGGGTGCCGCGGAAATTGTCCTTTTCCACCATGAGAGGTATGACGGTTCTGGCTACCCCTTTGGCCTGGAAGGGGCAGAAATTCCATTAAGCGCCAGGCTTTTTGCTCTGGCTGATACACTGGATGCCATTACTTCCAACCGGCCTTACCGGCGGGGAAGGGACTTTAAAGAAGCTCTGCGGGAAATTGAAAGATGCGGGGGAGCACAGTTTGATCCAGAGCTGGTTAGCATGATGCTCAAAATTCCCGAAGGCAAATGGCAAAAAATAAAAGAAAAAGTCTTGTCTTCTCTTAAACAACCGATTATTAATTAAAGTCCCTTTTATTTTCCCGGTCTTGTCTTTAACCCTTTGCCGTAATCAGGCAAATACTACTAAAATAGTAGTAATTAGTGGCCCTGGCCGTTTTCCTGGGCTGCTCAGCTTTGAACCTTAAAGCCTGTGGGGAAATATAGCCGGCCTAAAAACAAAACAAAGGCGGCTCCCCAGGGGTTAAAAATCAGGTTTTTGGCCGCCTCTGGTTTATTCTTTGCGGCTCTGGGCTTTTTGTTTCTCTTTAAAATAAGTCTTGGGGTCAACCAGGATTTCTCGCGGTTTGGCCCCTTCAGGCGGGCCGATTATCCCTTCGCGCTCCATCTGGTCAATTATCCTGGAAGCGCGGGCATAGCCCAGTTTCAGCTTGCGCTGAAGAAAAGAAGCCGAGGCCTGGCCAGTAGCCAGCACCAGTTCGACGGCCTTGTCGAAAAGCTCGTCTTTTTCACCCAGATCTTCATCAAGGGAATAATCGCCGGTCTGCTTGAGAATCTGGACGATTCTATCATCATACTCAGGAATTCCCTGTTCCCGGACGAACTTTACTAACCTCTGCACTTCGGGAATGGACACATAAGCACAGTGCAGGCGGATTAAATGGGGATAATTCGGAGGCATGAACAGCATATCTCCCAGGCCAAGAAGTTTATCGGCCCCGACAGTGTCTATGATGACCCGGGAATCAATCTTGGAAGGAACCCGAAAGGCGATGCGGCTGTTAAAGTTGTTCTTAATCGTTCCGGTGATAACGTCAATTGACGGTCTCTGGGTAGCCATAACTAAGTGGATGCCCACAGCCCTGGCCAGCTGGGCTAAACGGCCTATACAGTATTCCACGTCTTGAGCGCTGGTCATCATTAATTCGGCCAGCTCATCAATGATGATGACAATGTAGGGCAGTGGTTTTAACTTCTCCTTCTCTTCCTCAGTCAGCTTACCCTTTTTCTGGGCCAGGAGCGAACGAACCTGCTGGTTGTACTGCTCAATGTTGCGCACCTTCATCTGGCCGAGTTGCTTAAGCCTTTCTTCCATTTTTTTCACCGCATCCATCAGGATGACTCCAGCCTTCTTGGCATCATTTACTACTGGAGCCAGCAGGTGGGGGATGCTATCGTAAAGGGCAAATTCCAGGCGCTTGGGGTCAATAAGAATTAGCTTGACCTCGTCCGGGGTGGCCTTGTAGAGGATGCTGGCAATCAGGGCATTCAGGGCCACGCTTTTTCCAGTGCCTGTGGCTCCGGCAATCAGCAGGTGGGGCATGATGGCCAGGTCCGTTATGTAGACATCGCCGTGGACCGTCTTACCCAGAGCAAAGGTCAGCTTGGAAGGCGAATTCTGGAATTTTTCTGATTGGATGATGTCCCGGAGCTTGATTATTTCTCTTTTGTTATTGGGAATTTCAATGCCCAGGGATGATTTTCCCGGGATGCGCTGGATGCGCACTGATTCAGCCTCTAAGGCCAGGGATAACTCTTCGCTCAGGTTAGCCACCTGGCTGACCTTGATGCCAGCATCCGGGAAAAATTCGTAAGTAGTAATGACCGGGCCGGGATGGTATTCCCTTACTTCGCCCGAAACCTTGAATTCTCGGAGCTTTTCTTCGATTCTTCGCTTCTTTTCAAAAAGCTCGTTGCGGTCAATTTTTTCACTGGGTTTCCCAGGGTCGAGCAGGCTGAAGGGCGGGAAACGGTAATCCCCTGATTTACCGAGGTCTGGGAGCAGCAGGTTTTGGGCTTCTTCTTCTTCCGGGCGCCGGGGCGGTTCAAAGCCTACGGCCGGTTTTTTCCCCAAGCGAAGACCTTTCTTTTCAGATGCGGGCTTGGGTTTTTCTTCTTCGGCTTTTATTGTTTTCTCTTTTATTTGTTCTTTTTCCTTTGCTGCTTCCTTCTCTCTGGCGTATTTTTCTTCCAGCTTTTTCCGCTGTTTTTCCTTTTTCCTCTCTTGCGTGTTGCCGATTACTTTTATTTTTATGGTGCTGGTAGTTGAGCTGAAAATCTTGGCCAGGTAATGAACGGTCTTAGACAGAGTCCAGCGAGTAGTAAAAAGAGAGAGCACCCCGAGCAAGCAGAGAAAAACAATAAAGGAACCCGTATGGTTGAGGTAACGGCTGGTGAAGCTCAGCAAAAGGTCTCCAGCCAAGCCACCGGCAGGAAATTCCTTCCCCTGCCAGGGAATTTTTTCAGGGAAAAGGATCAGGAGAGGAGCCAGGAGAAAAAGGTAAAGAAAACCTATCAGGAGACGTTTGGCCAGTTTTCTGGCCTGGTCAGGCAAAAGAGTCTTAACCCCGATAAACCCGGTGTAAAAAGGAAACAGCAAACCTAACAGGCCCAGACCCTGGAGCAATGTTTCCGCCAGGTAGGCTCCAACCCGACCGCCGAAATTCTGGGTTTTATGACCTTCTACTGGAACATTGGCCCAGGAAGGGTCAGCCGGGTTGTAACTGACCAGGCTGATAAAACTGAACAGAGCCAGAAAAATAAAAACCAGGCCTATAATTTCTATCCAGAGTTTATTCTTGCTTTCTTTTTGGCTGTTGTTTTTAGCTTGGTTCTTTTCTTTTTTGTTTGAGCCCATTTTTTTCTGATTATATCACATAAATCTTTAGATTTTCATCCCGGCGAGTTTTTTAATTGGCGAAAAATTTGGACCAGGACTTCGGGCGGCAATTCCTCGGCTCTTGCTCCGGGCTTCAGGTGTTCTCTCTCGAGTACAGCCTGAATGAGTTCCCGGTTAAAACCAGTGCTCTTCAGGTTGCGAACCAGGGTTTTCCGTCTCTGGCCGAAAGCCTGCCGAAGGAAACGATGGAAAGAATTTTGCTCTTCCGGCCGAAAGTAACGAGGTGACTCCCTTTTAATTAACCGGATACAGGCGGAATCAACTTTTGGCGGCGGCTTAAAGGCACCGGGCTTTATCAGGAAAAGGATTTGACTATCAAAGTAATTTTGGAGAAGGACAGAAAGAGGAGCGTATTTTTTCTGGCCAGCCGGGCTGGCGATTCTTTCGGCCACTTCTTTCTGGAAAAGGAAAACTGCCCGCTCGATTTTCTCCCGGACGTTAAGAAGGACAAAAAGTACCTGGCTGGAAATATGGTAAGGCAGATTACCGGCCAGCTTAACCCGGCTGAAACCGCTTTTTTTCTCATCTATCAGGCTAGTCAGGTCAATTTCTAAAATGTCTCCGGCAATTATTTCCAGGTTTTGAAGACCAGAGCTTTCCAGGGCCGGAATCAGGGAGAAATCTTTTTCTACGGCCACTACCTTTCCAGCCCTTTCAACCAGGGGAAAGGTCAGGGTGCCTGGTCCGGGTCCAATTTCTATAATGAGGTCATCAGCTTGCGGGTCTACGGCCGCCACAATTTTTCCGAGGATTTTCTTTTCATGGAGAAAGTGTTGGCCCAGCAGTTGTCGTCTGGTTTTTCTGGCCATGGGATGTTTCTGACCTCTGCTTCTTTTATTCTAAAGAAAACTTAACTGGATGCCAAGAAATGGCCAAAACAGTCAGGCGGCCGGCGATTTCTTTTCTTCAGAAGTGTGGATAAAAACCGAAGCCGCCATGTTGCCGATCATGTTGACGGCTGTCCGGCACATGTCAATTAACCTGTCAACTCCGAGTATCAGAGCGACTCCTTCAAGAGGTATTCCAACCTGCTTCAGGACCATGGCCAGCATGATCATGCCTGCTCCTGGAACGCCAGCTGTGCCGATTGAAGCCAGCAAAGCCATCAAGACAATGGTAGTCTGAGCCGCCAGGTTGAGTTGCAGGCCGTATATCTGGGCGATAAAAATAGCCGCTACTCCCTGATAAAGGGCAGTGCCGTCCATGTTGATGGTGGCCCCCAGCGGAATGACAAAACTTGAATATTCTCTTTTCACGCCTATATTATCCAGACATTCGAGAGCGACCGGAATGGTGGCGTTGGAACTCGAAGTGGAAAAAGCAATCAGGGTGGCATCAGAAGTTTTCTTGAAGAAATATCCTGGTTTTATTCTACCCAGGAACTTAACGAGCAGTCCATCCACCACCAGGGCGTGAAAGAGGAGGCCGATGATGGTAACCAGCACGTATTTTAACAGGGTAAGCAGGATGCCAGCCCCGAACTGGCCGATGATTGAAGCCAGGAGAGCCAGAACTCCGTAGGGAGCAAATTTCATCACCAGGTTAATAATTTGCAGAATGGTGTCGTTAGCAGCCTCAAATATCTTGAGCAGCGGGCGAGACTTTTCCTCGGAAATAAAGGTCAGGCCCAAGCCAAATATGATAGCGATAAAAATAACCTGAAGCATTTCTCCTTCAGACATAGCTTTAATCGGGTTGGTCGGTATGATGTTGACCAGTACGGAAACGAGAGAGGGTTTTTGCTGAATCAGGGAGGTTCGGCTTTGAGCCGTCTGCTGGTAGTTTTTGAGCAGCTCCTGTTTAACCTGGTCGTTGAGCCCGATTCCCGGCTTCAGTAGATTAGCGGCCAGCAAACCGATGATGATGGCCAGGACCGTGGTCGCGGTAAAGTAGATAAATGATTTAAGCCCCACCCGGCCGAGCTTCTTGATATCTCCAAGACTGGCCGTTCCCAGAGCCAGGGAGAAAAAAACCAGCGGAACAACAATCATGGTGATGAGGCGGATGAAGATAGTCCCGATAAACTCAATAGCCCTGGCCTTTGGTCCGAAGACCAGGCCGATGACCACGCCCAGGACCAGGCCGATGAATATTTTCGTATGAAGCGGTATCTTTTTGGCCAATTAAGCTCTCCTTGTCTCCTGCCTTAAAGGTAACAGAATGATTTATATGCTAAAAGCCCTCTGCCTGTAAAGTGTATTCTGGTTGACAAGCCCTGGCCGGATAAACTAAAATTCAACAGGAAGATGTCAGAAAAGAAAATCTTAGTGGTTGATTTTGACGCCGGCTCCCGTGAGTCTCTGGTCCGAATACTGAAAAATCTCAAAGGGCAGATTATTGAAGCTTCTGATGGAGCCCAGGCTTATGACCTTTTCAAGGAGGAGAAGCCGGACCTGGTTATCTTAGAAGCTATTCTGCCCAAGCTGCATGGTTTTGACCTCACCAAGAAAATCTTTCAGGAGTCAAAGGGGACTGTTCCGATAATTATTGTTACTGGCTTATACAAGGGGCCTCAATATAAACATGAAGCGCTGACGAACTTGGGGGCCTCTGAGTATCTTGAAAAACCGGTCAACCCGGAGACTCTGCTGGAAACAGTAAACCGGCTTTTAAGTGCAGAAGAAGATATTGAGGAGGCGCTTCCTGACCTGGATACCGTGGTTAATCTCCTTTCCACCAAGACCAAATAATCAATAGTCTGGATTAAAGAAACCTGAGGAGGACGTTATGAGCGAAGGATTGTGGACGAGGTGCAATAATTGCCAGAAAATTCTCTACAAGCAGGATATTGTTGATAATCTTTACGTTTGTCCTTCCTGCAATTATCATTTTCGACTGAGTGCTAAAGAGAGATTAAGGCAGCTTTTTGATGAGGGGCAGTTTGAAACTTTTGATGACAACATCTACCCGGTTGATTTTTTAGATTTTGAAGACCAGCAGAAATACGAAATTCGTCTTAAAGAAAGCCAAAAGAAAACCGGTCTGGCGGATGCTATTATTTCGGCCAGGGGAACGATGGACGGCCTTCCAGTCATAATTCTGGCCATGGAGTTCGGTTTCATGGGCGGCAGCATGGGTTCAGTGGTGGGTGAAAAAGTTGCTCGGGCCGCGGAAAAAGCCATCGAGGAAAAGGTGCCCCTGGTCATTGTTTCCTGCTCGGGCGGGGCCAGGATGCAGGAAGGCATGATGTCCTTGATGCAGATGATTAAGACTTCAGCGGCTCTGGCCCGGCTGGGCGAGGCCCGTCTGCCCTTCATTTCTGTCCTGGCTGACCCCACCAC
>Ga0078972_1007747_pt1 | contig 23462 bp, 24 predicted proteins | sample YelNatPaOPGAMG01_FD_67568 | JGI IMG/M metagenome (GOLD analysis project Ga0078972, IMG submission 67568) | Hot spring thermophilic microbial communities from Obsidian Pool, Yellowstone National Park, USA - OP-RAMG-01 (SPADES assembly) (version 2) | ecosystem: Environmental > Aquatic > Thermal...
AAATTCCTTAAAGCCGAATGTGGCTTTTTTACTCTTTCTTAGTTCCAAAGGTAATAAATTTATCTCAATCATCGCAAACCTAACCCCATAACTACAGCAAATTGTAATGCAACCTGCCTAAGAGTTTGGCTATCTAAATCCTTGGAAAATTCAAATCCTTCCAAAGGATTATAAATTTCCGCCTTTACTCCTAAATAATGCGTAAGAATCTCTGCTATATTTGTCAATAAAGTTTGTCCTCCGCAGAGGTATAACTTTTCTACTGTAAAAATGCTTTGGCTCTCATAGTAATCAAAGGAGATTCTTATTTCCTGCGCCAGCAAAGACAAAACACTTTCCAAAGAAGGCTTTATTTTCTGAAAAGATGACTCATCGTGACTGGCTAAAATTTTTATCTTCTCTGCATTCTCCCAATCGCAATTTAGGTCGGTAGCGATGCGCTGGCTAATTTCATTTCCGGCGATCCGGATATCCCGGCTTAACACCGGAATTCCTGATTCCAATATATCGAGGTTGCTATACGAAGCTCCAATATTAAGAACCGCATAGGATTTGTTTTCTAAAGCGATATTAAAATTAAAGCAATTCGCTAAAGCCAAGCAATCAACATCGATCAGATTTACTGTATAACCAAGGTTATAGATTAAGTTCAGACGTTCGCTTATATATTCTTTTTTTGCCGATGTCAATAAAACCAGCATTTTATTATTTTTAGCATCCTCCTTAAGGATTGTGCCATCAAAATGTATTTGGTCTAAAGAAAAAGGTATATATTTGCCAATTTCAAATTTTAAAGCGCTCTTAAATTCCTCCCCTTTCATCAAAGGGAACTCCACATAACGACAAAGAACATTCTGCCCGCTTAAAGAGATATTTAAAGGAAAATTTTCGATATTTATTTTTTGCAGGACTTCTTTAAGAATTGAAGACAGGTCCTGTTGGGGAGAAATTTTTAACAAAATAAAATCTCTTATTAAGGGATGTAGATTATGCTCTACCTTTACTGTCTTGATATAAGAAGAACCCACGTCCAAGCCAATACTTAATTTTGGTCTTTTAAACATATTTATAATTCCCGCCATCCCACCACTACACGCTCTGTTTCTGTTGCTGGCAAAGCAGAATCCAAAGCATTCTGTATAATTGTTTCATTGCGGTTTAAAGCCACATTACCTTTAATATCCGTGTCTGTATGCGCCTTACTTTCTGCTAAAACACTACCATTAATTTTTACTGTACCAGTAATGGTAAGCTCTCCTATTACATAGATAATCCCATTAAAGTTTATATTGCCACTAAAATGCGCATTTCCTTCAACAATTAAAATTGCCGTTTCTCCAGCTTTGGTAGAAAGATTCTGTTTGGAGGCGATATTTAAATCACCCTCTACCCAAACCAAACCACTTACCTCATCAGGCAAGGTACTGGGAGTATACTTTTTACCTGTTGTTTCCGCATATGCCTCTAAATCAACTTTGTTTACTCCAAATAAAGCAGGAAAGTTAAGGAAAGAATTTTCCTTACAGCACTGAGGCGCCAAACAACTACAACTGTTTCCTGAACAACTCGTACATCCATTATCTCCGGTGATATCCACACTTCCCTTTACTTCTATATCCACGGTGCTTTCTAAACTATAAGGGAAAAAATTACTATTGGTATTTTTCTCAATAGTTCGGCGGACAATTGTATTTAACTGCCGAGAACTACTTCCTGCATAACCCGTAGAAGTTATATTATAAAAATAATAAGTAACCGTGGTATTATTTACTATGGTATTTATAGAAGGAAGTTCCCCTACCGTTACATCATAATCGCCATATCCTTCTACCGTTTCATTAACATTATGCAAAACATCCATTGCTTTTGCAATGCCTGCTTCTGCTAACCAAAAAGCGCGCATCCTTTCTATGTATTTTCTTGTCCAGATACTGTTATTTACCGTGGCAACAAAAAATCCTCCCAGTATAACAGATAACACTAGCAACACGATTAAAGTAAAAATTAAAATTACCCCTTTATTATTCATTATTCCTTATGGCTATCTCTTGTGTTAACTGGCAATCTAAAATTTTATTCCTTACAATTTTTTGCGCGGTCAAATTAACAATTAATTTTGCTGAAGCCATTAAATCATGTCCATTTAAAGGCACTATCTCATCGGTAGTAGCATTATAAGTATAAAAAGGGGCTTGTACAAGACCGGTATCAAAAAACCAACTTTTAGTAGCGCCATCAGATTCATTTATTATCCTGCGTTCCATACTACCATTAGTATAATATAAATATTGCGTATAATTCTCTGAGAATAAAAGGGGGCTGTTAATCTGGGAAGTATCTGCGCCAATTACTTTTTTAAATTTTATCTCTTCAGGAGTAGAGTTATTTTCATTAATTCTATAAGCAGTGCTCTGGCGCACATCCTGAGAAATCCAATCCATAAGTCTCCTTAATTCTGATTCTAAATAAATCCTTTCTAAACTAACCTTTTGGGATACTTGTCCAAGATTTAAAACAGAAAATAAAATGCCAAAAAGAACGCTTATTATCAGAGAAACTATCAATATCTCTGCAAGGGTTAAGCCCCTGTTATTGGTTTTTATGCCGATAAGTAATGAGAGATAATTTTTTTTCTTTTTCTCTTTCATACCAGGTAACGTTAACCGTAAAAAGCGTAAGATTGTTATTGATATTTGCTCTGTCTAAATTAACATTAAAATAAGGACTTAAATTATAACTGCCAGTGGTGATATTATCAAATGTCTCTTTTTTCATTTTTTCAAAAACATACTGGGCGTAAGTGGAGGCAAGTAATAAATTATGATTTGATTGTATTGAAAGGTTACAAGCAATAAAACTTGCCATTAAACCTGTGATTGTAAAAGCCAAAATTCCTACTGCCACCATTACCTCTAATAAACTAAAACCAAAAGAATATCTTATTTTCATTGTTTACAGGTTTCTTCTGTAAGTATACTCGTGGTAGTAATAGTATAAATTTTATTTCCACTTAATCCGCAAATCAGAGGGCTGGCGGTGATATGATATCCAGTTTCAGTTAAATTTAAAGCGTAAGTATAGCCCTGAATAGTTTTGGTATGATAAGGATATCTAAGATAAGCGGGTTTGATATTGATAAGATTTGACTCCTGCGCTGGATATCTACCTTGATGGTCTTTGGCATAATTTTCGCAGGCAGTAGCAATATTTCTTAAAATTGTCTGCGCGTTCTCTTCGTTTTGGCTGATATTTATTTTTATAAACTGCTCAAGACCAAAACTTAAGATAAGCGCCACCACCGCAATAATCGTAATTATTACTACAAAACTTTTCCCTTTTTTCATTAAAATTTATTTTAACACAAAAACCCTTTCTTACAAGAAAATTATTAAATAAACCATAAAAAATTGGGATAAAAAAATACCCCGTCTCAGAAAGAAACGGGGTAGGCGTTAAAAAAATTGTTACGAGCAAGACGCAGAACTTAAAACTCCGCCCGTAGTAATAGTATAGGTTTTGGTCCCGGTAGTACCACAGTTAGTCGGAGTAGCAGTGCAAGTATAACCAGAAGAACTCATGGTTCCGCATGCAAAAGTATAACCATTACGCGAGCCAGAAGTATAATCCTCATTTAGATAAGGAGGTGTGGCTGAGGTTAGGGCAGCAATATTTGCAGGATAATTTCCATTATTAGCAGCAGCATAACTTTCGCATGCCGTAGCAATTGTCTTTAAAGTTGCCTGCGCATAACTTTCATTAGCATTAACTCTGGCTCTTAGTAAGTTAGGTATCGCAATAGTAGCTAACAAGGCGACAATAGCAACTACGATCATAATTTCTACCAAAGTAAAACCTTTTTTCATCTTTTTTCTCCCTCCTTTCCGGGTAAAATTTGATTTTGTGCTTATTATAAATAGATAAAACCACCTTTTTTGCCCTGCACAAAATCAACCCTTACTATATTATATACAATATATATAATATATAAAAACAATCTTTGTAGGTAACTTTTCCTTCTTTTATAATTATAGCATACTTTGGGAATTTTGCAATATTTTTTAAAATTTTTCGCGGATATAATCTCTTAAAGCATCCTTCCAATGGCGCATACAATTAATTTTTAAATCTTTAAGGCGCTTGTTTTCTAATGCTGAAAAATGCGGTCTTTTTACTTGTTGTTGAAAGTCCTGGGCTTTTGCCGGAATAATTTTTATTTTTATTCCTAAAAAATCAAAAAAGGTCTTGCCAAATTTATACCAAGAACAAAATCCTTCACCTGCGGCGTGAAATATACCGTAGTGTGTGGTTTTAATTATCTCCTTTATCTGTTTAGCCAAATCTAAACTATAAGTAGGAGAAACAAATTCATCATTGACTATTATGATTTCTTTTTTTCTTTTATATAAATCGAATATCTTATCTAAAAAATTGCCTCCTTTCCCCCGGCAAATATGTGTTCCAAATAAAGCAGAGGTGCGAATAATAAAAAATTTTTTTAACTTATAACGGATAATATACTCTCCGGCTAACTTGCTTAATCCGTAGACATTTACCGGAAAAGGCAGATCTTCTTCGGTATAGGGCTTTTTCTTCTTGCCATCAAATACATAATCCGTACTAATATGCACCAGAATAGTATTATATAAAAGTGCGTACTCGCTAAGATTCTTTACTCCTAAGGTATTGACCTGAAATGCTTTTTCTGCTTCCTCCTCACATAAAGCCACATTATTAAAGGCAGCGGTATTGATAAGTAGATGCGGATGATATTTTTTAAACACCTTTTCTACGTTTAAACTACAGCTTAGCTCTATGTCCTGGTGGGTAAGACAGATAGGCTTATACTCTGCCAAAACCTTGCTTAAATCACTTCCTAACTGGCCATTTGCTCCTACAATCACTATGCGCATAAAATTAAGATGGATTTTTTATTTCGTTTTTAAACCAGGCAATGGTGCGTTTTAGCCCTTCTTTTAAATTTATCTTGGGTTGCCAATTCAAAAATTTTTTTGCCCTGCTTATGTCCGGTTTGCGACGTACAGGGTCATCCGCAGGCAATGGTTTAAATGCAATTTTACTCTCGCTTTGGGTTAATTCTATTACCAGATGCGCTAATTCTAAAACTTTAAATTCGCAAGGGTTCCCTAAATTAACCGGTTGATTTATCTTGGAAAAAATAAGTTTAAATATCCCCTCAACCAAATCCGATATATAACAGAAAGAACGTGTTTGCTGGCCCCGCCCATAAACTGTCAAAGGTTGATTGTTTAGCGCTTGAAAAATAAAATTGGGGATTACCCTTCCATCATTCAAGCGCATCCTTTCTCCATAGGTATTAAAAATGCGGATGATTTTTGTATCTATTTTGTGCACGCGATGGTAAGCCATAGTCATTGCTTCTGCAAAGCGTTTTGCCTCATCATAGACACCCCTTAAACCTATGGGATTGACGTTGCCCCAATAATCCTCTGTTTGGGGATGCACTAAAGGGTCGCCGTAAACCTCAGAGGTAGAGGCAAGCAAAAATTTAGCTTTTTTTGCCTTGGCTAAACCCAATGTATTGTGGGTGCCTAAAGCACCCACCTTTAATGTCTGGATAGGAAAACGCAGATAATCCTGAGGGGAAGCAGGCGAAGCAAAATGTAAAACATAATCTAATTTTGTCTTGATATCAATATACTTGGTAACATCATGTTGGATAAAACAAAAATTCCTGCTTTTTAATAAAGAAGAAATGTTTTTTAAATTACCGGTAATAAGGTTGTCCAAACAGATTACCTTAAAACCCTCAGCCACCAACCTTTCGCAAAGATGCGAACCGATAAAACCTGCTCCGCCGGTAATTAAGGCGATTTTCTTTGCCATTTTTCTTTAAAGTATTCCACGGTTTTTTTAAGGCCGGTTTCAAAATCTACGTAAGGCCTGTATCCGAGTTTATTTTTTGCCAAAGTTATATCTGCATGTGTTTTAAACACATCCCCTGGCCTTTTTTCCAAAAAAACAGGTTTTATATTTTTATTCAATATCTTATTTAAAATCCTCACCAGTTCTAATACCGTATAATTTTTTCCGTTAGCGACATTAAACACTATTCCTATAGGATAATTTTCCATTTTTTGTACGGCTAAAAAATTTGCCCTTACGACATTTTCTACATAAGTAAAATCCCGCGACTGATACCCTGTGCCGTATATGGGAGGCGCAACGTCCTTAAGCAGGCAATCTATAAATTTCGGGATTACTACCGCATATTCATCATCAAGCGCCTGCCGCTTCCCAAAAACATTAAAATACCGCAGAGAAACCGTCCTTAATCCGTAATTTAGAGAAAAAATCCGGCAGTAATATTCGCCGGCCAACTTGCTTAAAGCATAAGGAGAAATTAATCGGGGTATATCGGTCTCTCTCTGAGGAAACTTTTTTGCTTCGCCGTAAATAGAAGAGGAGGAAGCAAAAACAAAACATTTTACTTTATTCTTTAAAGATGCCTCCAGCATATTCAGGGTCCCGTCTATATTTACCGCATTGTACTGATGGGGTTCTTGCAAAGATTTAGGCACGCTCCTTAAAGCTGCCTGATGAAAAACATAATCTATCCCCTTGGTAGCCTTAAGACAGGCATCTTTATCACGAATATCAGCGGTTATCAGTTCAGCTCTATTGATAAAACCCAGAATATTTTCTTTTTTCCCGCTAGAAAAATTATCTAAAATCCTTACCTTAAAGCCTTTTTTTAACAGATACTCTGCTAAGTGCGAACCGATAAAACCTGCTCCACCCGTAACAAGGGCTCTTTGTTGTTTCATCATATTTTTATCACCTTTTTATCCTTTATATTTTTATAAACATTGTGGAGATCAAAAATCATATTTGCCTCTTTTAAAATATAGTTATAATCAACAGTAGAATGGTCGGTAACAATTACCACGCAGGCAAACCTCTTTAAATCTGTGTTTTTTAAATCTATGGATTTAAGGTCTAGGGAGTCGATTTTAAGATATGGGACAATGGGATCAAAATAAAAAACCTTAACCTTTCTTCTTTTTAGCTCATTAATAATTTCTAAAGATGGCGCCTTTCTTAAATCTTTAACATCCTTTTTATAAGTAACTCCGATAATAAGCACACTTTGATTCTCTATCTTTTTATAAAATTTATCAAGGATCTCGCAGATTCTCTTTACAATATAAAGAGGCATACGAGAGGTGATCTGCGAAGCCAGTCTAATAAATTTAGAATTAAAACCTATCTTTCTTGCCTTCCAGTAAAGATAAAGGGGATCCTTGGGGATACAATGTCCGCCTACTCCCGGACCAGGATAAAACGGCATAAAGCCAAAAGGTTTGGTTTTGGCAGCGTCAATCACTTCCCAGATATCCACTTTCATCTCTTGGGCAAGCATAGTTAACTCATAAATTAAGCCGATATTCACCAGACGGAAAGTGTTTTCCAATAATTTTATAAATTCAGCGGTACGGGCAGAAGAAACCGGGATTACTTTTTTAATTATATTTTTATACAAAATAACCCCCAGTTCAGTTGCCTGCGGGTTAAGCCCCCCTACTACCTTAGGTATATCCGACAAAGCATAAACTTTATTGCCCGGGTCAATCCTCTCAGGAGAAAAACAAAGATAAAAGTCCATACCGTGCTTTAAACGATAACTCTCCAATAGAGGAAGGATAAATTCTTCTGTGGTTCCCGGATAAGTGGTGCTTTCTAAAATAATCAAAGAAGGCGGTTTTAAATTTTTAGCAATTTTATTTATTGCTTCCTCTATGTAGGAAATGTTGGGCGTATATTTGTATTTAAGGGGCGTGGGTACGCATACCAGTATTGCCTGCGCATCAGAAAGAGAAGAAAAATTGTCGCTTACTTTGAATCTGCGGGAATCCAAAGCGGATTTTAAGTTTTTACTACTGACATCGGTAATATAAGATTCCCTGTTTTTAATATGTTTAATCCTTGTTTTATTTATATCTATCCCCGCTACTGAAAAACCTTTTTTCACAAAACTTATTGCCAAAGGCAGGCCCACATAACCTAAACCCACTACCGCTATTTTAGCCTTGCGTTTAATTATTATATCTTTTAATAGATTAAATTCTGTCTCCATACCAATAATCAGGATGAGCCTTATGCCAGGCAATGGTCATCTCTAATGCCTCAAGAAAATTATATTTTGGTTTCCAACCCAAAGCGGATATCTTTTTTGTCTCCATCGCATACCGAAAATCGTGGCCCGGTCGGTCTGCCACGTATTTTATTAAAGAAAATGGACGGTTTAATTTCTTTAAAATTATACGGCAAAGTTGGATATTGGATAACTCATTTTTTGCCGAGATATTATAAATCTGCCCCTTCTTGCCTTTATGCATAACTAAATCGATTGCCCGGCAGTTATCCAAAACAAATAACCAGTCCCTTCTATTTAAACCTTTTGCGTATACCGGCAGGGGTTTATTTTTTAAGGCATTGGTGATAAAAAGGGGGATGATTTTTTCAGGATACTGATTGGGACCAAAGTTATTGGAACTGCGGGTAATTACGATATCCAAACCGTAAGTAGAAAAATAAGCGCGCGCAAGATGGTCGGCAGAAGCTTTACTGGCAGAATAAGGATTGGTAGGGTTAAGTTTTGTCTCCTCATCCGCAAAACCCTTTTTTATACTTCCATAAACTTCATCCGTAGAGATCTGCACAAATCTTTTTATTTTATATTTTTTTGCTAACTCTAATAATATGTAAGTTCCGTATATGTTTGTCTGGATAAATTCTACCGGATTTTTTATGGAGATATCTACATGCGTAGAGGCAGCAAAATTGACTAAAACATCGGCATTCTTTATAATCTTTTCCGCTGTTTTATAATCAGCGATATCTGCCTTTATAAATTTATAGCGGGGGTTATCTTCTACTTCCGAAAGATTTTTAAGATTTGCCGCATAAGTAAGCTTATCTAAATTAATTATCCTGTAAGCAGGATATTTTCTGATAAGGTAACGGATAAAATGCGACCCGATAAAACCCGCACCGCCGGTAACCAAAATAATCATCTTTTTCTATAATAATTATGCGCCACTAAATTATTTGCTTTGAGCAGAGACTCAAAAGTCCCGCAATCTTTCCAGTAACCATCAAGGATATCGTATTCTAAACATCCCTTTTTTAAATAAGCATTATTTACATCTGTAATCTCCAATTCTCCCCGCCAGGAAGGCTTCAAGGTTTTAATAATATCAAAAACCTCCTCATCATACATATAAACGCCAGTAACTACATAATTTGATTTAGGACAGGAAGGTTTTTCTTCAATGGAAATTATTTTTTTATTCTTCAGCTCTACCACACCGAATCTCTGCGGATTATCCACTTTTTTTATAAGAATTCTTGCTCCGCGTGGCTGGTTTAAAAAATGCGCCACATATTTTTTTATGGATTTTTCCAAAATATTATCCCCTAAAATTATCACACTGCGGTTATTTGCGACAAAATCCCGCGCATAACTTAATGCGTCAGCGATCCCGCCTTCGCCTTTTTGATAAGCATAATGTAGCGATTTTAAGCCAAACTCCTGCCCATTGCCCAAAAGTCTTAAAAAGTCACCCGCATTATTTCCACCGGTAACAATCATAATATCTCTTATGCCTGCCTCTACCAGAGTATACAGGGGGTAATAAATCATCGGTTTATCCCAAACCGGAAGCAGATGTTTATTGGTTACGCGGGTCAGCGGCTCAAGCCTTTTCCCTAATCCGCCTGCTAAAATTATCCCTTTTAAATCCTGCGATTTAAGTTTGCTCATTTTTTCCAATCGTAAGGAATATCATTTAGATACGGGTCCACCCGATATTCATCAGGTTTTATGCGATTATAGTGCATTGTAGGGATATTGACCACTATCGCTTCATGCGCAGAAATACATTTAAATCCATGATATACCTGCGCAGGAATGCGAATAAGTTTCGGTTCATTCATATTTAAGATAAACTCCATAACCTCTTTAAAGGTGGGTGATTTTTGGCGGGCATCGTAAAGCGCCAACCTAATCTCTCCATGTATGCAGGTAAAATAATCATCCTGCTTTTTGTGATAATGCCAAGCTTTAACTATCCCCGGCAAAGCAGTGGTAATATAAACCTGGCCAAATTTTTTAAATATTTTATCATCGCAGCGCAAAATCTCCATTAACCTACCCCGTTCATCCTTTAAGACCTTTAATTCCTTTATCTCTACGTCTTTAATCATCTGCCTACCCCAATATAACGAAATCCCATCTCCTTTAAAACAGCAGGTTCAAAGATATTTCTTCCATCTACAATAAGCGGCTGATGCATCAATTTTTTTATCTTCTTAAAATCTAAATCCCTAAATTCCCGCCACTCGGCAAGTATCAATAACGCATCAGTTCCTTTGGCTACCTCATACGGATTAAGACAAAATTTTATTTTATTTTTAAATATCTTCTTAGCGGCGGGTATTCCCTTTGGGTCATAAGCTTTAATTATTGCTTTTTCTTTCTGAAGTTTTCTAATGATATTTAACGCCACGGAATTTCTTATATCATCGGTATTAGATTTAAAGGTAAGCCCCAAAACCCCTAAGGTCTTTCCTTCCATAATCCATAAAGCATCAGATAACTTCTTTATAATGAAATCTTTCTGCTCTTCATTTATCTGTTTGACTATTTTAAGCAGTTGAAAATCGTAACCTACCTTCTCGGCAATACTGATAAAAGCATCCAGATCTTTAGGAAGACAGGCGCCTCCATATCCTATGCCTGCTTTTAAAAAATCTTTGCCAATTCTTCTATCCAAACCCATTCCTTCGGCAACCTTTATAACATCCGCGCCGGTCCTCTCGCAAATTTGAGAGATGGCATTAATAAAAGAAATTTTAGTGGCTAAAAAAGAGTTGGAAGCGTGTTTAATAAGTTCGGCGCTCTTTATATCGGTAATCAAAATCGGCGCCTTAATGGGCTGGTACAATTTAAGCAGCAGTTTCTTTGCGCGTTCCGAATCTACGCCAATAACGATACGGTCCGGTTGCATAAAATCCGATATGGCGGTCCCCTCTCTTAAGAATTCCGGATTGGAAGCCACATCAAAATCGGTTCCAAAATAGTTATTTATTTTAACGGTGTGTTTTACCCATTCTCCTGTCTCTACCGGCACAGTAGATTTTTCCACGATTAGCCGGTATTCTTTTAAATTTTTGGCGATCTGGGTGGCTACATTTTCAATCCCGGTTAAATCCGGCTGACCATCCGCACGTGAAGGAGTGCCGACAGCAATAAAAATTATCTCTGTTTTCTCCACTGCCTCCCTTATATGTGAAGAAAAAGATAATCTCTTTTTCTTAACATTTATTTTTAAAAGTTCCTCTAAGCCGGGCTCGTATATAGGAAGAATATTCTTTTTAAGTTTATTGATTTTCTTTAAATCGTTATCTATGCAAAGCACCTGATTCCCTAACTGGGCAAAACAGGTGCCGGTAACCAAACCCACATATCCACAGCCAATAATGGAAATCTTCATCTTCTATTCGCTTTGTTTAGGACCATGATAAGACTGTTCAAATTCCATCTCCATCTTAGGAAATGCCTTCAGACGAAAAATAACCCAGAAAGTATGGCCGTGCTCTTTGCTTATATTATAGGTAAAATTCATTATCCAGCAATGAAGGTCTCGCGAAAACCCATATTCCTGTTCTTTTAATCCTTCCCCTTTTATTTTAGCAAATTGGTAACGTTCATAAATGCGCATACTCCATTTAGGATTAAAGCACCAGTTAAATTCCGAGGTCAATTCTTTGCCGCCTTTTCTCTCATAACGATGCCCCAAACCAAAAGAACGCCCCTTGCCTAAATTATTTACAATATCAAAATTAACAATCTTAAACTTCTTCTGCGGTATGTCAAAATTAGCATCGGATTCTACCCTCAGCCAAGAAAAAGGAACTAATTCCAAATCAATCAAAAAATCGCTAAACCCCTTAGAAACTGCGCTGTTTCTTTCGAGGTTATAACTTGTATTTAATTTTAAAACTGCAAAATCCACGCTTTCGTCATTTCTTTTGGTCTGAAACTTATTAATCAATTCAAAATCCATCCGGTGATTGCGCTCTATAGTATCTAAATCATCGAAGACCTGCAATTTACTTTTAGGAACAGTTGGCTTATGGTTATAAAGGTATTTTATATTCGGGGTAATAATATGCTTTATCCCATTTATATCAAATATACCGTTATAAAAATTAAAAAAACGATAAAATTTTGTGCTTACATCTATTCCGGTATAAAAAACTGTGCGCGGATCTAAAGAATTGCCATCTTTATCTTTTGAGTAATAGGTCTGGCGGCTAGCCACAAAAGGCCGGATATTAAAGATGAAAAACTTGCTGGGATAAAAAAGTTCGTTATAGATATCAAATCTTACTACATCATCATCCTGCGCAGAAATATCATTATTTAAAAGATTGGCGAATTCCATATGATTTTTTAAATAAAGATTGCCTACTCCCAAAGAAAAAGAAGGCAAACTATAAGAAACCTGGGGTAATTTCTCATCCGGCACAAGATACTGATGGGTATACCAAGAATTTATGCGTTTCTGAATTAAAAGGTTCAGATAAGAATTGGGCAAAGCATGATTTAAGGAAAGATAGGTCTTGGGTTGACTGTCCTTCTCATACTCTCTATAAAAATAATCCTTAAGAAAATTGTAATTATCTCCTAAAATTATTCTTTTGGTATCCTGAATTTTATAAAATTCTAAAACGGCATTAGTCTGCGGTTGTATCTCCCACTGGTGTCGCCAGCGCACTAAATACCGTTCAAACTCCGCCGGGCTTTCCTGCGGTAATTTTTTGGGATGTTCCTGGGTATAATAAAATTTATAATCTCCTTTGCCTAAATTATGGGTAGCGTAATTTAAACCAAAACCTTCTGCAGTACCTAATTTTTCCCGATAATCTAAATAGACCCTTGCCATTTGGCTGTCCGTAAGAGACACTCTCCACGCAGAAAGCAGATATGGTCCCCAATCACCGCTTTTGCCAGGAATTAGTCTTACATGCATAAAAGGATCCTTAAGACTATGCGTATAAGATGGCAAATAAAACAAAGGTAACTTGCCTACCTGAACTTTTGCTTTTTTTATTATAACCTTATCTTGCGGATAAATTTGGATATTATTTGAAGATACCAAATAATGAGGATGATCAAAATCACAGGTAGTAAAATAACCGTTTTTAATCTCGTATTTATCTTCGCTTACTTTTTGAACGGTCTTTCCTTCTGCGTAATAAGGAGGAGCAATCAAACTTGCATTTATAATTCCGCCAGTTTTAAGAGAAAAATTGTATTTGGCTCCTTCGGCATAAAGGATTCCCTTTTTGTCTTCTATGCGCACATCTGTTTCTGCCTCTGCCTCCTGGTTTTGCAAATTAACCTTTATTTTTTTACAGGTAAGTTTTGTGTCTTTATAAATAACAGAGACATTTCCTTCGGCACTTACCTGCCTTTGGTCTGCAGAGTATTCCACCCTGTCGCCATTCACCACAATGGGTTCCTTAATCGATTCGTTAGTCGGTTGGGCATAAACAAAACTGGTAAAAATAAAAAATACCAAAAAGAATATCATCTGCATTTATTTTTGAGGGATCTTTTTATAATCTTCCAAGAAACGCTGAATTCCGATATCTGTCAAAGGATGTTTAATAAGCTGGTCCAAAACCAAAAACGGAACCGTTACAACATCTGCACCCAATAAAGCAGATTCTAAAATATGCAAAGGATTGCGAATAGAAGCCACAATTATTTTTGTTTTAAAATTATAATTAGAATAGATCTGCTTTATCTTCTGAATCAAGTCCATACCTTTCTGACTTATATCATCGAGTCTGCCGATAAATGGGCTGATATAATCGCATCCTGCCTTGGCAGCCAAAATAGCCTGTGTAGGCGAAAAGCATAGAGTAACATTTGTCTTTATACCCTGACCGGAAAGGTTCCTTACCGCTTTAAGCCCCTCTTTGGTAAGCGGAATTTTTATCACGATATTCTCTGCAATTTTACTTAATTTTTTCGCTTCTTTTATCATTCCCTCAGCATCTAAAGAGATTACTTCTGCGCTTACCGGACCATTAACGATGGAACAGATTCTCTTTAAAATAATCTCTACGGGTTGTTTTTCCTTGGCAAGCAAAGTAGGGTTGGTAGTCACCCCATCAATAAATCCACATTGTTGGGCTTCTGCAATCTCTTTTACATTTGCGGAATCAATAAAAATTAACATTTTTTCTCACGCCCATTTTTACTAAAAGCGCTGCGCCGGTTATACCTGCATCATCCTTAAAATATGACTTTAGTATCTTCACCCTTCTTGCCGCTACGGGCATCGCCCTTTCTCTTATGGTTTTGCGGATACCTTCAAATAACCATCTACCTGCCTTGCTAACACCGCCTGCAATAACTACTGCCTGTGGATTGAGCAGATTTGCTACTCCGCTTAAAACAATCCCTAATCTTTCTCCTACCCTTTGCCAGATCTTTATGGCTTTTGGATTACCCTTTTTGGCCAGCATACTTAACTGTTCTAAACTAACCTCTTTTTTAAAAACTTTTTTTGCCTCCTGCATTATCTTGGCGCTACCTATATAACTTTCCAGGCATGCTCTCCCTGTACAATTACACAATGGACCTTTTTCATTTAAAGGGATATGGCCGATTTCTCCAGCTACAAAATCTGTTCCCCGGTATATTTTTCCTTCCAGCACCAAACCTCCACCTACACCAGTGCCCAAAGTCACGCCTACCACATTATGATAACCTTTGGCAATGCCTAAAAAAGTCTCTGCCAAACAAACTAAATTAGCATCGTTATCTATAAATATCTCCAAACCCAATGCCTCCTTTAATATATCACCTAAATAGACATTGCGCCATCCCTTTATATTGGGGAAAAAATGCACAATCTGTTTTTGATAATTTACCGGTCCTGGCAAACCTAAACCCACTCCCCATATCTGGGATAACTTAAGCGCGTTTTTATGAAGTATTGCCTTTATAGAATCTATGATTGCTCCGATTAATGCTTCTTTATCTTTAAAACTCTTGGTAGAAAAAATATATTTTTTTTTAAGTTGAAGTTTTTCGTCAAATAGGCCCACCCTTAAATTTGTGCCGCCCAAATCTATGCCAATAATATAATGCATAGAAAAGATTTTATATTAAAAATAATTTATTTGCAAGGTTTTTTATGTATTTCCTGATAAGCACTTACCTGATTCTTGCCTCTTCTTTTTGCCAGATATAAAGCCTGATCGGATTTCTCTATAATCCCTTCTACCGTATGGCTATCCTGCGGGAAAGAAGCGACTCCCATACTTACTGTAATCGCTATCTCCTCATCATATACTTTTATTTTTCTTTCTTCAAAACTTTTACGAATGCGCTCTCCTACAAAATAAGCCTTATCTTTCTCTATCTGTGGCAAAAGTATGCAAAATTCCTCCCCTCCATATCTACAGGCAAGATCGATATGCCGGATATTCTGCTGAATAGTCCGCGAAACCTCTTTTAATATATAATCTCCTACCAAATGCCCAAAGGAATCGTTATAGGTTTTAAAATTATCGATATCCATCATGATAAAAGAAAAACTAAATCCTAACCGTTGTGCGCGTTCTATCTCTTCTTTAAATCTCTCTAAAAAATAGCGCCGATTAAAAAGCCCGGTAAGCTCATCAACGATCGAAAGCGCCTCCACTTTTTTGTATAACCTTGCCCTTTTAAAAGCAACTAAAAATTGTTGCGCCATAATATAAAATTTTTCCTGCTGGGAAGGCGAATTTACTCCGCGAGCAACCAAAAAACCACTCTCAGAAGAATCTATCCGCAAGCTAAATACCAAATCTCCTTCATCTAATTTTATATCTAATGCGGATTTATCGACAATAAAGCATTCTTTAAAATTAACAAAATTAGAGAGGATATCTTTAAAGACAGGGAAAATATCATCTTCATCTAAAAATTTATATAATTGCCTGCTTACCTCATAAAGTTGCCTATGGTCTTCCAATTTCTGGTTTAACTTTTCTTTTTCTTGGATTACCCCTGACAGATCTTTGTATAAAACTTGGTATTTCTGATGCGCCTCTTGATAAATAGATTCGATTTTTTGGATTTTTTCTTTTAAAATGTTCCTCAATAAAAAATATAAAACAATATAAGATAAAATTAGCAACAACAAAATTAGATACAGCATACCTGATTTCTCCCTTTTTGCTTTGCCTGGTAAAGACAATAATCTGCTTTAAAAATCAATTCATCTTCATATTGGGCATCCGGGGGATACGTGGCAACGCCAATTGAAACCGTAATTGAGGTCTTGGTCTGGCGCAAAAAAATAACCTGGTTTGCAACCTGCTGACGGATACTCTCGGCTATCCCCAGGGCTTTCTGTTTAGGGGTGTTTGATAAAAGTATACAGAATTCTTCTCCACCAAATCTAAAAACCATCCCAGAAATTTCCTTGGCTATGGAGTTTAAAAGTTGTCCCAATTCCTTTAAAACAATATCTCCGGCAATATGCCCGAATTGATCGTTGTATTTTTTAAAATGGTCTATATCTAACATTAAAAAGGAAAGACTTAACCCTAATTTCGCACTGTGAGCAAATTCTTCTTTCAGTCTCTCCAACAAATAGCTCTTGCTGTAACAAGAGGTAAGACTATCCCTTATGATTAATTTTTTTGTCTCTTCAAATAAATGCGTATTTTCTATAGCAACCGCAGAGAAGTCGCAAATAGTATTTAGCAATCTTAAATCATCATAATGATACATCGCTGCCTGCGGATGGTCTATCCTTATCAAACCCAAAAACCTATCCTGACTTAAAAGCGGACAAATAATTAAAGAACCGATGGGCCGAAAATACTCCTGCTTTAGTAATATCTCGTAATCAAAACGAAAATCTTTTCGCAGGTCTTCTATTAAAAGCGGGGCGGTATGTCGGACAACCCAAAAATCAAAAATATCGCCTTCCTTGGCTTTAATTACGCAATGGCTATCTTCTTTATAGGAAGCAAATAGATTCAATTTATGAGTAGCATGGTCCGCCAGATAAAGCAGGCAATTTCCCTTTTGGTCGGCAATTAACTCAAAGAGCGCCTTAAGCAATGTATCAACTAAAGGCTTAAGTTCACAATACGTATTTAACTTGTCGATAATTATTTTAAGATTTCTATAGTCCTGGATCCTGTGCTCTATAGATTTTATAGAATTACTTTCTTTATCAATATTTAATTTGCAAAGATTTATGTCTTCTTGCAGTTTTTGTATCTCCAACAATAGGGCGATTTTTTTACGGGAATAAAACAAGGTTAGATAAATAAAGGTAAGAATAACTGGTGCAAAAAATATAAATAAGAATATAATCGGAAGGCGGGTTTTTAGTATAAAAAAAAGAGATAGCAAAAAATAAGAGAAAAGCGCAAAAAATAAAAGGGCTATTTTATATAATTGTCTTTTCTGTATCTTTATCAAAAAAGTGCACCTTACTCATATCAAATACCAAATCCATCTCTTGGTTTGTCATAGGACGGTCATGCGCGCCTACGCGTGCCACAAATAAATGCTTGCCGGTATTTAAATATAGGTATACCTCTGAACCCATCGGTTCTACTATTTCGCATACCACCCTTACCACATTTTCCGGCGGCGCCTCTGAAACAAATAACTTATCATAGATATCTTCCGGCCTTATTCCAAAAATTACTTCTTTGCCCACATATGGCTGCATTTTGTTATATGTTCCCCCTACCAACTTAACGCGTATCCTGCCTTCATCAAAATACAGACGGCCATCGTCTTTGATAATTTTTCCGTGTATAAAATTCATAGGCGGAGAACCGATAAAACCTGCCACAAATTTATTGCAGGGTTTATCATATAAAGTGATGGGGTCGGCAATCTGCTGGATAACTCCATCTTTCATTACCGCGATACGATCCCCCATCGTCATTGCTTCTGTCTGGTCATGAGTCACATAAATCATCGTCGACTGCAAACGAAGATGTAACTTATGAATTTCAGTACGCATCTGTACCCGCATCTTAGCATCAAGATTGCTTAAAGGCTCGTCAAACAGAAAAACCATAGGTTTTCTCACTATTGCCCTTCCCACTGCTACGCGCTGCCTCTCTCCACCGGAAAGCTGGCGCGGATAACGCTCAAGGAGATGTTTTATCCCTAAAATATCCGCCGCTTCTTTAACCCTTTTTTCAATCTCATCCTTGGGATAATGACGTAGTTTTAAACCGAAAGCCATATTTTCATAAACTGTAAAATGCGGATAAAGTGCATAGTTCTGAAAAACCATTGCGATATCCCGGTCTTTGGCGGGAACATCATTGACTCGCCGGTCGCCAATATATATATCACCCATACTTATTTCTTCTAATCCGGCAATCATTCTTAAGGTGGTGGACTTTCCACAACCTGAAGGACCCACCAATATCATAAATTCTCTATTCTCCACCCCTAAATTTACATTATCTACCGCTTTTATGCCTGATGGGTATATTTTGGTAACATTTTTTAAACTTACCTGTGCCATAATATTTATATATTATATTCAATTACGCGAAATAATCAAGAAATTTGCTTAAAGTTGATTTTAAATTTTTACGTTCCACAATCATATCAATTAAACCATGTTCTAATAAAAATTCCGAGCGCTGAAATCCTGCCGGCAACTTCTGTTTAATCGTTTGTTCGATTACCCGAGGCCCGGTAAAACCGATTAATGCCTGCGGCTCCGCAATAATTATATCCCCTAACCCCGCAAAAGAAGCCATCACCCCTGCCATGGTAGGGTTGGTAAGCACAGAGATATAGAGCAGCCCCTTGCGATGGTGATAAGATAAAGCAGCGGAAGTCTTTGCCATCTGCATAAGGCTAAAAATCCCCTCATACATCCGCGCTCCGCCACCTGAACCTGAGACGATAATCAAAGGAAGACTCTGTTGAGTAGCACGTTCGATAGCGCGGGTAATTTTCTCACCTACTGCCGAACCCATTGAACCCATAATAAACCTTGAATCTGTCACTGCAAAAACTATTCTTTTTTTATCCAGAAGCCCTTCTCCAATAATCGCTGCCTCTCTTAAACCCGTTGCTTCCCTATCTTGCTTAAGTTTATCTAAATACGTTTTTGGCCCCTTAAAATTCAAAGGGTCGGCAGAAGATATATCTGCATCATATTCTTTAAAACTATCTTCATCAATAAGCAATTTTATCCTTTCATAAGCAGAAAGCACAAAATGAAAATTGCATTTTGGGCAAACCTTAAGATTTTCCTCCAAGGTTTTATTATAAAGAATATTACCGCATTGTTCGCATTTCGTCCATAAACCATCAGGAATTTCTTTTTTCTTGACCCTTACAATTGTATATTTAGGTTTGCCAAAAAGCGCCATATCTATTCATGTTTATTTATTATTAAGCCGGAAAGTACTTTTGGATAAAAATATGTGCTTTTAGGCGGCAAACGATGCCCCTCGCAAGCAATGTTGAGCATATCTTCTATCTTGACCGGGTTAAGAAAGAATACAAATGAATTTTCTTCTTTGTCTGCCTGCATAATCAATTCATCTGGTTCTACCCCAAAAACAACCTTTTTTTTATCTTGGGTATCAATATTCAGTGCGTCTTCCAGAATAAACGAATTAAGTATGGCAGCATCTAGCCGCCGATATGCCCGCGGTTTATCATGCATTATTTTATCCAAAATAGCTATATTCTTCAAGCGCAGAATAAAATAATGCTGATTTATATACAATCCTAACGTAGGCTGGCTAAGCCCTGCTTTCTCTAAAAAGAAGAAAAATTGGTTCTTGTCTTTTATCTCTTCTAAAGAAAAATACTTTTCTACTTTTTCCTTAAGAGTCTCTAAACTTATATCAGTGCCTCTTATCAAACGATGGATAGGCAAGATTAAAAGCCCCCTTGATTCAATAGGGGTAAAATAAGCCATAATATAATCAAAACTTTTTTCTTCTTTGGAGTCCAGTTTTTCTTTTTCCCTCATCCGTTGGCGATAATTAAGCGCCACCTCATAGCGGTGATGCCCATCGGCAATAAAAATCTCCCTATCTTTTAACGCTTCCTGAAATAAATTTAAATAATAAGGTTCATCGATTCTCCAAAGCTTATGATAAATGCCTTCTGTATCGGTTAATTCCATAAAAGGTTTTTTATCCTTTAAATACTCTTCATAAATGCGCATAATAATCCTTAATTTATCCCGGAATAAAACAAAGATAGGGCTAAGATTTGCCTTTACCGCCTCTAAAAGGCGCAGACGGTCTTCTTTGGGCTCAATGCGGGTATGCTCATGAGAAAAGATAGAATTACTCTCTGCTAAATTTAACAGAGCGATAAAACCGAAACGACTACGCTTTTCGCCCTTTATCTTATATTCCTGCAAATAAAAATAAATAGAATATGAGTCATCCTGTATAAGGATTTTATCTTGCAACCATTTATGAAAATATTCCTTTGCCTTTAAATATTTGTCCTGTTGGGGGATATCTTTGCCTAAAATAAGCTGAATAATATTATAAGGGCTTAGGGAATGGTAAAATTCCTGTTGGCGGGCATTTATCACATCATACGGAGGGCAAACTACACGCCATAATTCTGGTATCTTTTGTGAATTATAAAAAACACCCCGAAAAGGTTTTATTTTAGCCATCTTAAGATATTTATTTTATCATAGATAAATTTTTGTGCAAATTATTTATTAACTTTTGTTAAAATTTTATGTTTTTATTTTACGCAGAATAATTCAAAGGAAAACTTAGAAAAATGCCAAGAGAATATCTGGGAAAGCTCTGCCACTAAAAGCCATAAAAAACGGGGATTAAATCTAATAGTAGAAAGGGTACGTCCAACATAATCGTTGCGGTCCTCGCAGTGAAAGTCTTTTCTAAAAAACTTAAAACCTCCTAAACCGATTACCTTAAATCCTAATTTTTTAAAGTCATCTACATTCCAACCTGAACGATGTGCCTGTAAGGAGGTATCGGGTTCATATATCTGTTTAAGATAACCGTTGGGTGTAATAATAATAACTTTTTTCTTAGCAATCCGGGAGATCTTATTAAGTAAAGATAAGCCTTCTTCCTTTTCTAAATGTTCAATTACACTTAAAAGTAAAACCGCATCAAAAGAGTTTTCCTTAAATGCTATATTCTTTAAATCTGCCTGTATATAATAACGGTGGATCCTCTTTGCCCTGCTTTCCACCAAATACGGATACCAAAGGTCTACGCCTAAAGAAAACTTTTTCGGGATATATGAAAGAAGCGACTGCCAACCGCAACCCAAATCCAAAACGCTATCACAATCCTTTAGTTCCTTTATTAAAAAATAAAGCTGGTTATGTAAGATAAAACGTATAAACCTACTATAATAGATAGAAAGTGCTTTTTTTATAAAAAGACCAATGATCTTCATCTTTTACTTTTTCTTTAAAAAATTTTTATTAAAAAACCTTATGGCGGTAATAATTTTATTAAATAGATCTTTAAGATTTTCAATGCGGGTTAATTGTTTAAAAATAAAATAGGGACTAAGATAATAACTCATATAAGCGTAGGCAATATATCTCTCTAGATCCCTTTTGGAAAGATGCGGATAGGAAATAATGGAGTTTTTAGCAGAATCAACAGGAATATAATCACCGTAATAAAGCCAACCCCTGCTTTTAGCAATTTCATAAAATTCGGTTCCTGGAAAAGGATTAGCGATACTAAATAAAACATAATCGGGTTTAAGCTTTTTTAATTCTTTAAGGGTATATTTTATAGTATTTTTGGTCTCATTTTCTGAGACACCCAAAATGATATTTATCTCAACTTCTATACCGTATTTTTTAAGCATTTTTACTGCCCGTCGGGTATCCTGCGCAGACATCTCTTTTTTAATATCCTTTAGAATCTCATCACAAAAAGATTCTGTCCCTAGATCAACATAACGACAACCCGCATCTGCCATAGCCTTTACCGTCTCCTCATCCAACATATCTGGTCTGCTTAAACAGGACCATTCTAAACCCAAATCCTTTATTGCCTGACATATTTTTACCGTGCGTTCTTTTCCCCAAACAAATTCATCATCAATAACTGAAACTGATTTAAAACCTAATTTTTTTATCTGGTTAAATTCTTCGATTACTCTTTCTACTGAATGTAGGCGGGCTAAAGGCTTTTTGCCATAATACCTTTTATATTCTAATTCTCTGGCGTATGATAAAGAGTTAGGTACACAAAAAGTGCATTTACCAAAACATCCCCGTGAAGTAAGTATAGCGGTATGGGGTATTTTTTTTAATTTTGGATTAAAATAGGGTCGATGGTCAAGAAGAAGACGATCAGGAATAGGTAGGTCATCCAAATTAGAAATAAAACCTTGCGAAGGATTATGCACTATTTCTTTACCTCTAAGGAGAGAAAGCCCTGGAATATCATTTAAATCTTTTCCTTTAAATACGGCATCTATTAATAACTTCAGGATAAATTCCGGCTCTCCCCTTATTGCAAAACTATCCTCTTTATCTAAAAATGCTTCTGGATTATAGGTTGCCTGCGGACCGCAAAAGATAAATATGGCTTTTCTATTCTCTCTAATTAAATCCCTTGCGCGCAGATCGGTATTTTGACTTAAAAATACTGAATAGAACACATAAATGTCGGAATCATCATCTCTTATAAAATCTACAAAATCTTTTTCTTTCTTCCTTAAAGCAGCAAAATCAATTATCTTTACATCATATCTATCTTTCAATAATGTAGCACAATAAAGAACTGGAAGAAGCGGTAAAAAATAAATCCCGTAATTGCAACCAAAACACCGATCCACATCATAAGTTTTATCCAATACCGGAGGAATTAAAAAAGTAACCTTCATTATTTACCCTTTATATTTTTTAAGGGAAAAAATAACTCTCTCCAAAAACCTATACTCCAGCCAAAAAGAAAAAGAAAAATTACTATCAAAAAGTTTAAGAAAAAATATAAGGACCTTTTCTTAAGCCAAGAAAATAAAAATAGAATAAAAAAAGTTATCCAGAAAAAAAGGAAAAAGCCTATAAAAAATGGAAGCCCCGAGCCTACAATTATATGCCAAATAGAAAGTAAATTAGTATTTCTTTTCCCTACCTGAAGCCGACCAATAGAAAACCGGTATATTTGACGCAAGAATCTTTTGGGATTGCTTCGACGGTAGTGCCATACCAAAACATCATTAGCGTAAATAAGTTTATATCCTAATTTTCTTATACAATAATTCATCCAAACATCCTCGGCAGTCAAAAAGCTCTCTTCAACCGGCATAACCTTTTCTAAAATTTGCCTCTTATAGATGGCATTACAACCGGGTATATCCTTAACCTCTT
>Ga0078972_1007749_pt1 | contig 23452 bp, 27 predicted proteins | sample YelNatPaOPGAMG01_FD_67568 | JGI IMG/M metagenome (GOLD analysis project Ga0078972, IMG submission 67568) | Hot spring thermophilic microbial communities from Obsidian Pool, Yellowstone National Park, USA - OP-RAMG-01 (SPADES assembly) (version 2) | ecosystem: Environmental > Aquatic > Thermal...
CCATTAGTAAGTACAATCAACGGGAAGAAACGTATGGAATTCGTGAACCGGGACTTAAACGCCGCTATCAATGTAAGGAAATGTGCGGTGCTGGAGAAGAGACCTCCAGAGTCAACAAGAATGAACTTTATTGGACAACCTCTCAAAGTCGAACTATATGAGAAGAAGTTGGAAGCAGTAGTGGGTGACCCGTCGAAAAAGACGGGAGGCGTCTGCACATCAGTTGGAGACTTCTTGTCTAGGGCGGGTTTCTCTCCTCTACTGTAAACGGTCGGCGTCGTCCGACTTTAGAACGGCGTTCGGTGAACGCTTCGACGCTATCATGGATGCAGTTGGACTCTGGTTACTTTTGGGTGGCGGTGTATTTGTGCTGGGTGCGCTTCGCTTGATGGGTAACCACGTTGAGAACCCTGCAGTGCAGCCGCCGCCACGGCACCATGAACGGCCGGCACCGAGGGCGTTCACTGGCGAAGAGCTTGCTCAGTACAACGGAACAAAAGGGCAGCCGATCTACGTGGCCGTACAGCCACGGCCTGGGGCGCGGGCTGAAGTTTTCGACGTCTCCGATGCGAGGTCTTTTTATGGGCCCGGTGGGCCGTACTTTGTCTTTGCTGGGAAGAACGCGAGCAGAGGACTCGCAAAGATGAGCACGGAACCTGGCGAAGTCTGTGGCGCTATTGATGATTTGACGGAGCACGAAAAAGAGACGCTGTACCAGTGGTTTGAGAAGTTTCTCCAAAAATACGAAGTAGTTGGTCATCTGCGCGAGGATCCGTCGGGCTCTGGCAGTTCAACGAACTGCACAGCTTGAGAACTCTGTTCATTACTTTTTTTCGTGCCAGGAAAGCACCCTTGTCAAGGATACGGCTACCAAAAACGCGCTTGTAGTATATGTCCATCGTGCGGAAAGTGGGATACGGTTTTGAGACCAGGTAAATTTCAGTGTAATAGACAGCGGCTGTTGCTGCATTGCAATGGTGTAGCGTCGATCTAAACTCCAACGGTATCATGCGTCCCGTGCGAGGGCTAGTAGCTGAGCCAGACGGGCACGCTGACGGGGCGCCCACATATCCCTCGCCGTGTGCAGTGAAAGCTCCAGTAAAGGCATGAGGAAACTTTGTCAGATGTTGAACACGGTCATCATCATCTGCTGCTGCTGCTGCTTTCCCTTTGTATTCCAGTGCTTTATTGCGATCACATCGAAGGCAATGCGTCTTCGGCTGGACAGAAAGGATGGTTGTGTACAGCGGCCCCGGGGTGGAGCAGCACACACTAAATACCGAAAGTCAGAATGGGGAACAAGTTCCTAGGCGTTGCGCGGCGCTTTCATTAGCTCTCAGCCCGCGACGAGGTTCAGGTGTTTCAAAGATTCAGGACTAGGCAACGCGCGCGTTTCGATGCAGCCGTGTTACCGAGCGCGGATGGATATTGCGGGTTTTGGCAACCCCGAGCGCATTTGGATACATACGTAGAATCACAGTGACACGTGTGCTACCCGAGCGCTGTCCGGGGTTTGCAGGGTTGGCGCTGCCGCGTTGGATACCCAGCCACGGACAGGGCGCGTCACTGAAGGCTGGCCACTCGACGTCATGTCCGAGTCGCTTGCCGCGCTGCCGTCGAAGCGGCCTCGCGAGTGCGTTTCCCTTCAGCATTCTTGCAGATCCAGGGGCCCTGCGGATTCTGCCCGAGGGCATTTGGTTTAAGAGCTTCGGCCCGACACCCGCAATGGCACGGCGGGGCTGCTCTGTTCCAGTGCGGTCACCGTGGTGGCGTCGCATCCAACCTCGGAGCAAGTAGTATCGGTAGACGCGGCGCTATACGGACACATGCCGCTGGATCGATTGAAAACCATGCCCCAATGGAAAGAAAAGTTTTGGGCCACTGGAACGCAGACGCATCTGGAGAGCAGAGCTGCTCCCTCCACTAGTTATTGGCTGCTCTCGCACAACCGGAGGAGTCAGGCTCTACGCAACAACATTGAAGCAGGTGCCTAAGATAGCTTGGCTCCCGGTTGTTCACTGGGTCGAACAAGCCTCTATGCCGTGGGCATTTCACAGTACCGTGGCTGGCGGAAGGTCCAAGCGTCCGCAGCGAAACGATTGTTTCTAAACTGACCGCTGGTAACGTTCGCGCACCCGTGCGAGTCTGGTCAGTTTCAGCAAGCCTAGACCTTAGCAACGAAAGCAACCTCTGGAGCGTTAGTCGCCCCCGCTAACAACTCCATTGAGTGCAGTATGCGCGGTACACAGCTCTGAGGCTGCGAACCGCAGGAAGTGTCCCCGAGCGTCTTGCTGCGTAGTGCAGTACCTCTAGTGCCAAAGCGGCACGAGCTTGCAAAATGTGAGGGACACCGGATTTGAACCGATAACCTTTTGATCGCCACTGCGGACTGGAGTCAAACGCGCTACCGTTGCGCCAGCCCCCCGAAATCGTATGAATCAATTCGCGAATCAGTATATAAAGACTTAGCAAAAATCTCCATGCGCGCTGTTTTCGCGCGCTTCCCAACGGTTGCTTCGCTGGGTGGATACAAGCGACTAATACAACGCCCATGTCGGGCGTTTCTACGTATACGTTTTATGGGAGGGATTTCACACCGACGAACCAAGCCCGACTCCTGAGCCAAGCGCGCAATCAGAGCACCGGGAGCGCTCGTGCACTTTTCCGGCACTTTGAAGTGCAAAGTTCCGCACTAGCTTTTTCGGAGGAACGTGAGCGGGCGCTGCGGCACTCTGGCCTCACGGAGGCTCTGTTTGTTTTCGCTCGTGAGCTAGACGCAACGGGCAGACGGGACTACTTCGTCGGCACGCTCGACTCGTTTCTTTACAAGAGCTGGCGTTACGTTCCGCGTTGCTTCAGCGAAGTACTCAGAGAGGGCTTCGCGTGCAAGCTCTTCTTTGACCTGGAACAACGCCTTTGCCCGGACTGGGCGGACGAGCACCGCAGCCGAGTTGTTCAGCAGCTTGATGCTGCGGTTGAGCGTCTCGTTCGAGTTGTCCGAGAGGCTGTGCGAGAGTGCGCAGGCGCGGACGTTGGGAGTCGGTTTCTCGAGGTTCTGGAACTGGACTCTAGCATACCGGCGAAGTACTCACGGCACCTGATATTTCCCGGAGTTTTGCTGCATGATAACATGGCTGTTGGCTGTTTTGTGAGGACCAGAGTTCTTCCGCGGCTTGAGAACGAGCTGCCAGAGGGTTTCATTGATATCAGTGTTTACTCGCGGAATCGGTGCTTTCGACTACCGTATTCTCAAAAGTTTGGACGCGATAAGGTTTTCGAGCCGACCGCAAGATGGATGGGCTCGATATTGTGTGCCTTGTCCACCGAGGACCAGCGGGCCCAAGTTCTCCGCACTGCAATGCTGACGAATGCATTTTATGAAACGTCGTGCTCGCTCGAGCTGCCGCTGCCGCGGACGGGCGGCACTGCCCCGCCCGTGCACTCTGCGAAGCATACGCCGAGTGCACCAATGCCGGTTTCTGGTCTGGAACCAGGCCGTCTTCGCTCTCTTTTTCCAGCAATTGAAGACTATGTCATCGAGTATGCGCGCTCGAAGGATACCTCCACGTGGCCCCGTATCCGGAACTGGATGTACTTCGCCTCCTCACGCACGCTGCTACTTTCGATGGCGAATCATCGCTACTGCGCACGCGTTCGTCGGCAGCACCAATCGAATCATGTGATCTATGTTGTTGATCTGAATCAGAGCGTAATGTTTCAGAAGTGTCTTGATCCGGAGTGTGCAAACTGGCGTTCCGAGCTGCATGCGCTCCCGCTTGTCGTGCTTGGGCCCAGCTGCGCTGCAGAAGCTGCTAGTGCAACCGGAGCTGAAGACGCGCTTGATCGAGCTGCGCTCGAAGCGCTCACTATCGTCGAGGCCTGCTCTGGGTCAGAAGACGCGTTGCTCTACGATTTGGTGACTGCGGCGGAGGTGCAGTACGGGGGAGCAAAGCAGTGGGAACGCGCGACCCCTGTGAATGATGATGGGTTTCTTGGCCTCGTCGAGGTGTGCGAGTTGAGCGAGGATCTCTGTGCCATACAGATGCACGTGAATGCTGATGAGTTTTCGTGAATTTGTGGAGGAGTGCGAAATCTGCCAGAATCCTTGTGCCGTACAAATGCTTACGGATGCTTGCTCTTGACCTGCGCTGTGTGCATCGCAGGAGAAACGGAGGAAGTTGAACGTTTCTTCCAATATCTAGAGTTCGCCGTTTTATGGGCCCAAATGGGGCCCTAAAATTGAGACTCCGCCTCACGAGCACTGGCTTGTGCCGACGAAGAGATCTCCGCAATCGGTTGACCGTGTGCTCGCTGAGTTGCTTTTCGGCGCGGTGGAGCGCACTGAAGCGGGGCAGAACGCGCGAGTGGCGCCCCTTTTGATGATTGCCTCGGCACGGCATTACATGCCAGTGAAGCGCGGGCCTTCACCTATGGCCTTAGCTCGCAAGTTGGTTAGTGGATTTGTGTGGTAGGCAGCAGTGGACATTCAGTACGGCTGAGAGGCATTCACGTGCCATTGAGACTCGCGCGGTGGGCATGGTGCTCCATTGTCGAGGATATATCTAGAAGCGCTCAAAGCAGAACTTTATGGCGGACGCCGCGAGAGTGCTGCGCGTCTCCAGCACAAGCCGCACCAGAGGATGATCAGGTACAGCACACGTTGCTCGATAGATGCCGCGGATAGACTGCGTACCGATTTGTTTAGGGCCTATTCCGGAGAATACTTCGATCTAATCTCTTTCAAGATTGTTCGTTCTCCTGCACGAAGGCCACTGACAGAGCATGAAGAGCCGTATACCACGCGTCGGAGTAGTTCGATCGTATGCACAAGATACGGAATCGGGACGTCGCCCCTCTCGTTTCTTTCACGCCGAGGCTGCACGATGTGATTCAGAGCGGCTCCCTCGTTGGCTTTACGTTCACTGTAGGTTGGCTTGTTCCGAACAGTACGCATTTTCTTTGCACTTCGCGTCGAAAATGAGTGCATCTACATCGTTGGACAGTTGCAAGATCGATATGCTCGCGCGCCGGGGCGAAAACGAACTGAAACAGCATGTGCACTTTGGCAGTAAATTCTGGCGTACCTGTAACAGCACGCCCTTTCCGATTTTGTTTGTTTTTCTTGCACTTATCCAATACAAGGAATGTATCATGTAGATCGGACAAAAGTCGCGAAAAGACTCTTTATGCTCACGGAGAGCTTACGAAAGGCGGCCTTAATGGAGCACGTCGGTCACTCACAGGGCAGCAGGTGGATGAACCATCCTTCTCGGAGAACAAGCATTATATGTCGTGTGCCTAGAACAGAACGTAACAAACTCTATGGACAAGTTAATCTCTTCGTCAGTCTGTTCCACTGCGTATTTCTCTCAGAAAAGCTTCCAGAGAAGCTACAGGATGTGAATTTTTGGGACCTTAGATGCGAAAGGTGACGAAGGGTAGATAAACAACAGAGAAACGTGCGTCTCTGAGAGAGGATAGCTTGTTGTGCAGTATACTCTCCATTTCGTGCTGGAAATCGAACACTCTCTACTGGAAGCAAGGGAGCTCGTCTCACTCGATGCGACTTCACTCGGATGAAATGGTACACCTTTGCATACGGGTACGCGAAGATGGGGCAAAAGCTACTCTTACAGAAGATTCTAGCGCGAATGTCGACAAGATCAGCCCCAGCGGCGACTCAGATGTGTGTTCAATTTAATATCGCCAAAGAGACGGGCTTTCTACATCTCATCGTTCGCTGGAGCACGCCACGTGCTTTCATCATCCCGTATTCTTTTGTTATGCACTTAGACAACGTCGCTTTGTAGAGATCCAAGGCGGTCTGGGTGTATGCTGCAGCAATAGGTAGTGAGCTGTTCTTCGTGCTAGCCTGAACTCCTCGGTCCACAACAGTTGAAGGTAAATTTTCTGTCGGCAGACTCCGCTTTCATGCTCACAGATCAGTCGAGAAGTCGTTCGCTCGACCGTTCTCGGACGAGTGTTTTTCTATGGTAACCAGCTCTGAGCTGATGGTTTGCTCCTCCGCTCGAGCGCATCAGGGAGGGGAAAGCGTGCCCCGCACCGCGAGCGCGCTGCCCGCAGAGACGGTGGCAAAGAGGTGCTTCAGGAGAAATCGACACTCACGCAGAATAGATGAGCTTCATTGCCATCTATCGCCGAGACTGTTTCAGCCCAGAGAAAAAACAGATATGAAGTATATCGACCGCATCGGTACCAACACCGCTTTGTGGAGAGGGAGAGGAAACCACTAGACGAAGAGGGGAAGGATCCTTCCGAAAAGTGGGCGAGGAGGGACAAGAAGAAAAAATTGTGGTAGCGGATAGATCAGTCTGCACTCGTTGTCGAGGCTTTCCACAGAAAACGTATCAAGCTGGTGAGTCTTCCAAAACGGATGAGGCAGCTGGCCGTTGAGGTTCGCGCAGCTTCCACCTCGGCGGAAGCTCGCCATGCTTACCTCTCCTTGACACACCTCGCCAAGCAACTGCTCAGGGGCGCTGCGGACGCTCGGCTGCCAGTTGTCCGCATTCCTCAGGAAATCTTCTGTCAAACCTCCTTGCAGCAACGGATGCTTCGGATAGAGGATGCCATTCGGCTTGTTCATAGGATTAGAGATTTGTACACACGCTTCCAAAACTACCCCGACGCCTCGCCGTTACACATCATTCATCGGAACATGTACGCCGCAGTTGCCAGAAAGTTTCAAAACAACCTCAACAAGCAAAACCATGTTCAAGCCAATGACCGGGGCTTCATGAAGCGCACGCTGTGGTCATTATAGCGTCACTATTGAGGCTCAGAACAGTGAGGATTACATGAAGGGATTCTTCGGGTGCGGACGTAGGCAAGTGGCTTGCTGGCTACGGACGAGATGGAGTTTGTCGCGAAGTTCAAAGAGATGCGTTAACGAGAGCAAGAGACGCTTCATGCTGTCCAAGCTCATCGTGTTGCTCTCTGCCTCGCACCAGCGGACGTCGTATCCGATGTATAATTGAGACGTGATATCTACCTACCTACATTCCATCTTGAAGCACTACGTGTTCCTGAGCAGAGCCATCCAGAGCGAGGTCGACTCCCTTCCCGAATTCGAGAGTCCTCGTCTCCTCTGGTGTTTATTTTGGATGTGGTTCCCATGTGTGACATCAATGCTCATTACATCGCCATAGATGAGTGTCTACAATGTTGTGTGGCCTCCTCAGCGGGTTAGGGCGGACACCCGGAAGCAAATGTGAAGAGTTCAAACGAGTCCGCGAAATGTATTGGTAGAGCTCGCTCAAGATTTCTCCTAGACCGGGCGGAAACAGAACGAAGCATACAGTAACGTTGCAGACCAACGAAGGCTTAATCTCCATCGAATTCATCGGAAACCGAATCATGAGTCGAACAATGCGAGTCGTATCCAACTGTTCACGGTAGGTGATAAGAAACTCTTCGTGGTGGGCGTGCATCCAAGGTCCAGCAATATCATGAGCGTCGACGTACCTCCAAACCATAATGAAGGATCCAAAGATCCGAACGGATATCACAGGAAGCTGCTCATGGTTTCCAGCGTTCAGTATCATCTGCAGCTGGGCATCATAGATGCCGCGGGACATTCCAACAGATTGAGGGATGCCGTCCGGACCTGTGCCGACGCTCTGAGCGCCGTATCGTGCAGGGGCGTACTTTCATCACTTGATTCAGGGAGTATGCGAACGTCAAAATTGCATATGAGAATGAGATTTAGCAGGAGTTCATGATACCGTACTGGTGTCGTCAGCGCTTCGGGTTGCACGTTCGCAAGATGCGTGCATTCACCAATTTGCTCACTGTGTTGAAAAAGGAAATAACCGATACGTCGTGTCGTTTGGTAGGGGCCTATGACGCTGAACGTGCTGTTCAACACAAAGGCTGGACTCATGCTCCTTCGCTCGGAGCGTAAAACGAATGCAGGAGCCGATTGTGCAGGATTCCTTTGGACAAGTTCAGGACGACATGAAAGCACCACGAGCTGAGGTGCACGATGATGCAGCTTGAGAAACAGAGAGGAACAGGTCCGAATGTACGACATGGTGGACGTGAAGCTGACCGCACGTCAGCTGGCAAGGTAGTCTATGGTGACAGGCTTACTGCGGTGCGCATTTCCCAGCAGTCATGGGCAAAAGCACTTTCTCCACCGGGAGTTCAACGCCTCGACCAACATCCGGAATATGTCTCGTGCTTCTGCAGCGCCCAAGACTCTGTGTTAAGCGAAGTATCGAAAAAGTCGTGTCGTAGTCATTGCGGGCATTGTGCTGAAAATCGGAAGCCATGCGATGAAGAAACAGCGGCCAGGAGGGAACGTTTGGATCCAAGCCTGAAGCAAGGCACTGGTGTAGTGCGGTTCAGCAATCCAGTGATGCTGGAGCGCCGTATAGATACACCGGAATCGGTCTTCCTAGGCAACTTGTAGACGATACAGGTGTTCCATTATTCGATTTTACTTAGTGTATCTACTTCGTAATCGATACTGTTTGCAGCGTGCAGTGACTGGAGCCGATAAAGCTCTGCTCAAGCGATTCTGCTCTGCCACCTGGAACGTCTTTTGCTGGGCAACAGAACTTGATGGCGGACGTATCAGTCTTTCGGCCTAATTATGACATTGGATAAGGAGGACGCTACGAATACAGCATTCGAGCTGAACACGTATGTGAAGGTTTCTTTCGGATGACGTGGAGCAGGCACCAGGCAGGCCTCGAGACGGCGTCCAATTCTTGAAGCGATCTGTTTCACCGAAAGCACGCGCTCCGCTGGGCGCTCTGACGACTATGACTCAATCTTCACATACACACACACACAGTGCGCTGGCGTGCGAACCTGCGCCCGACAGCATCCACGAGCGGTTTAGATCACAAGCGACCCTGCGAAAACGCTCTCTGGGTACGAATGAAAAAACCAGAACGATACTTCCCCACGTAGTATCCCAAGCAGTCGCAGATGATTTGCTAGCGTATCCGAACGGCTCTTGGGACGAGCACAGGGCCTGCGTTCCCAAGCACTGTACACGAGTCGAAAAGACTTGCACTGGGAGCAGTTGGAGGCACTGCGGGAACGAATAACAATTTTGCCGGCAGCAGACGGGGCGAAGATCTGTTTGCATACGCGACTCGAACACGGCAGAGCGTCGGGAGCCATTATCGTGCCACACGTATGTCCCCCAAGCACTGAAAAAGGCATCGCATTTCGCTCTTGACGACTACTAGCTCATCTGGGCCGTGCGGCGCCATCTACAAGCTTGAGCACACACCGCAGCAAGCGTCGCGAACGCGGCAGTCGATTTTCGAGCGATGCCGAAGAAGCTCTAGTGCAAGGCGCTGTCTGCTGCTGCTGCGGCGGCGGCGTGTAAACCGCTGGTGGAAGCACCATGTGGTAGAATTCGAAAAGAGGGGCAGTTCTCGCAGATGTAACCGGACCCCACGCGGGACTTTTTTATCATGGATCGGAGTGAGAAATTGAGAGTCCTGGTGCAAATGACTGTTGAGGAGAGGTCGCTGAACGCCGGCGGGATTGTATCGTCGATGCCTCTGTGAGGTGAATCGCTGGGTCGCGAGCCCCAGTTGTCTCACTTGCTCGGCTTGGGCGCCTTCTTCATGGAGACTTTCTTCACCGGTTTCGCAGCGCTCTTCTTCGTCACAGCACCGCTTGCTTTCTTGGAAGGCTTTGCCAGCTTTTTCGCTTTCGGAGCCGAAGTCTTCTTCATAGACGGCTTGATGACTTTCTTAACTTTGACGGCCGCCTTGCGCGGCTTCTTCGCTTTCGAAGTAGTCGCCTTCTTCACCGCCGACTTGGTGACTTTCGCCGGCTTACGGATTTTTTTCTCCTTCTTCTTCTCCATGGAAAGGCGTCCTTTGCTCGTGAGTCGGTACCGCGAGCCGTCGCTCGTCTTCTCAATTACCCCCTCTGTCGCAGCCTTCTCCAGTGTTGCTCGCAGAATGCTGTTCAGGGCCTGAATATGGTACGTCTGCTCAATAAACGACTTGATTTTCTGTCGGCTTGTGCCCTTCACAGAATAATTCTTCCGTATCGCCTCTTTCACCATATCAAGATATTTCGGATGACTCGCTTTTTCCGGCATTTTGAGCGCAACACAGGTTCAGGATATCGCAACCGCACGCGGGCTACTTCTGCGAACAAGCAAAAACACGAATCTCCGCTGATCAGGCGCCCGTTGCGCACGCATGCGCCAGGGCGCGCTGGCGCGTGCGCAGATCGATGCCGGCGATCCGACATCCCAGCGTGTGCCATTTCCTTCAAGATCGCGTACCGCTTGCTCATCGCAGGGATCGCGAAACGGACAGCACGCGTTCGACAGCGCCGCGAAAAGCGTAACGATATCGATCAGCCGTGAGGCAGACGTCCGGGGTCAACGAAACTGTGCCTGAGCGAGCAGCACGCGCTACACGTTGCTGTCCAGTCGTGCCGGGCATCGAGCGATTCGCCTCGACCGCAGCCCTCGATACGGCACTGGTGGTGCGGTTGAAGCGCGTAGTCGGGGATCCTAGTATAGCTTCGATTGTCCTACACCATTAAGACGGATACCGCGTTTCAAACGCGCACCTGGGGATCCCAGCTTAGCTTGAATTATCCTACACCATTGAGACGGATACCGCGTTTCAAATGCATTCTTGGAGATCCTATCTTAGCCCCGATTATCCTATACACTATAAAATAGATGGGTAGCGCCTTTTAAGCCGGTGCCACACGTAAACAAGTGGCATATCCGCGCGACGCTCAGAAAGCGGCATTCCTGTGGGATTCGCTGACGACCTTGCGCCTATCGCACGGTCTCCGACGCGAGCGGCACACACACCAGGAAGAGCAGCGTGCTTCACTGCAGCATGCACGCTGCGATATCGGGAGCACTTGTGAACCCGAGAACGCTGGCTACCAGCGCCCCTTGTGTGTCACTTTTAGACACCTGATTCCGCCGGCCATGGGACGTCCACAGCATCGGTCGATGCTAGTGGAAGCCGTCGCTGTCAAACGGCTCGCAGCGCATCTTCCAGTGAGAGTGATTTATGAATGCAGTTTAACTGCAGATCAAGGTAGAGCGCGAGCGCTTCCCATAGCCAGCCTTGCAAACGGTCGACCGCAGTTTAACTGCAGATCAAGGTACAGCGTGAGCGCTTCATATAGCCAACCTTGCAAACGGTCGACATAGCGTAGAGCGCTCATCTGGCCTTGTCACGCCGCTCCAAGCGCTCCGTTGCCAAACACGTTGCGTCCGCAGGCTCACTCGCTGGACCGGGCCTCTTCCGGGGGCAGTCGCAAGCGAGACAGCGCCGCCCACACACTGCAGCGCGTGACATCTAAAAGATTCTCATTACATGTCCAGGTTGGCCGCTAGTCTGCCGAAGTTAGCGCACACTGATCTGCGGTTTGCAGACCAGACTTGTTTGTCCTCTGTCTCCTACTAGTACGGACGCGTCTACAGCTGGTCCGATCCTTCAACTCCACGCCGTAAAATACCTCTATCGCGAAGCGCCCTTCAGTTACGCCGCCCGAGTCCGTCTCGAAGGAGAAGTTCTCATTCATCTCCGTTGAGACCGTCTCCAGTGCAGCGCGAAAAGCCGCAGAACTGCCCCACTTCGCTGGTGTATGTCCCCGAAGCCGTCGTCACTACGAGTAGCGTAACCTGCCAATTTCCTTATGCCCTCCGGAAGAACGACTCCAGTACCCTGTTCGAGGTAGTTGCACGCTGCTCTGTGCGTCCAGCGTCTGCGAAACGACTCCTTGGACAAAGCTGGTGCCTTCGTCACTGGGGCACACGAAGCTATCCTGTTATGTATACGCAGCGCGCTGACTGTCTGTGCAGCCTGAGCACCTCCTTGACGTTTCGGGTCGAGAGGAACCGACCCAGAATCCTCCTGATTCGCGTTCACCAACCACTGCCTGTTGCTGCTCGGGCACTATCCTCAACTGGTCCGCAGACAAACCTCTACTCTCGAGCTCCAGAGCGTGTCGAACGACTGTGTCCGTATCGTCAGACGTAGCACGCTGCGCTGTCGGGTGGCTTCGGAACCTCTCTCGAACAGTTCGGCGTTGAGGCACGAGCCAGCGACGTCGATAACCTCGACGAGCGGCTACAAGCTACCGTGCAGCCAGACGTGGAGTACCGGGCACCCGGCGTTTGCGTTCGTGCTCGTGCAGGACCAGCAGGCCTCTGGACGATCTGGGCTCTTGCACTCGGTCTACTGTAGCGGGATGTTTACCTTACAGGCAACGGACGGAAGTGCTCGGGCCGGGGTCCTCCACCTGCGACACGGCACGACGCGGACGCCCGTGTTCATGCCGGTCGGTACCCAGGCAACCGTGAAGGGCCTCACCCCGGACCAGCTTCTTGACCTCGATCTGGATATTATTCTGGGAAACACGTTTCACCTGGGACTTCGACCCGGCGGGGAGGTTCTCAGTGCGCTCGGTGGCGTACACACGTTTGCACACTGGCCGAGAAACGTGCTCACCGACTCGGGAGGGTTCCAGATGGTATCTCTGCTTCGTCTTGCGACAGTTTCCGAAGCTGGTGTCCACTTTCAGTCGCCAGTCGATGGGTCGCAGGTCCTGTTGACCCCAGAGCTATCTATTCAGCTACAAAACCAGATTGGAGCGGATATCATTATGGCCCTCGACGACGTGGTGCCAACGACAGCCAGCAACGTAGAGCGCTTTCGCGAGGCAGCTGCTCGAACGGTGCGCTGGCTAGACCGATGCATTGGCGCCCATGCAAGGCCCAGTGAGCAGCTTCTCTTTGCGATCGTTCAGGGCGGGCTCAGTCCCGAGCTGCGGCGGTACTGTTTGCGGGAGCTCGTCGCGCGGGAGCTACCAGGGTACGCCATAGGCGGGCTCGCTGGTGGCGAAGAGAAGGACAAGTTCTGGCAGGTGGTGCAACTCTGCACGAGAGAGCTACCGCACGACAAGCCGCGCTATTGCATGGGGGTTGGTTATCCTGAGGATTTGCTCGTATGCGTTGCGCTGGGTGTCGACATGTTCGACTGCGTGTATCCCGCGAGAACGGCTCGATTCGGGAGCGCCCTGGTCGATGCAGAAGCACCCGGTATGCTCAAGATCAAGTCAGCTGCCATGTTCAAGGACTCGCGACCGATAGAGCCGCAGTGCCCGTGCGAGTGCTGCCGCCACTACTCCAGAGCGTACTTACACGTGCTCGTGAACCGGGATCCGGCAGTTGTTGGGCACCTGCTTACGGTCCATAATATCTCCTACCTGACGCGGTTCATGCGCGGGGCGCGGGAGGCCATTTTTAAGAACACTTTTGCAGACTATGTACACAAATGGTTCGCCCGGCGGTACCCCAGCGGTGCCTATCCGAACTGGGTGTGCGATGCGCTTGCGTGCTGTGGTATTCGGCTGACGTGAACTGTATGAATCCACGGATGTGCTGCGAAATGCGGATCCGGATCGAAGAATAGGTGCTCGAGTGCCCGGCTGAGCTGCCAAGTTAGCCGTCGCTTGGCATCAGAGGCTTCCGGAAGGCGAAAAGTGCGGCCCCGGTACTTGACAGCTGCCACGGGGCATATCATCGCCGCAGTACCTGTTCCGAATGCTTCCACAATGCGGCCCTGCTCAATCCCCTGCACAAGTTCATCGACAGAGAGGCTGCGCTCGACAAGCCGCCAGCTCGAATGGTTCGCACCTGGTGGGAAACGGCCCTGCTCGATGAGCTGGATCACCGCGCTGCGCATGACACCAGGCAGAATGAGGCCTTTGCTCAGCGGCGCCGTCACCACCTCCCCCGAAGAAGTGACAGCGAAAAAGTTCATTACCCCTGCCTCTGTAACGTTCCGGTCTGGATCTAGCCAAAGCACCTGGTGGCATCCCTCCGCGTGTGCAAGCTCTTGAGCCACGAGACTCAGCGCGTAATTGCCTCCGCATTTCGTGTCGCCAACACCGCCTGGCCATGCGCGTACGAACTCCTCTGTAGCGAGCAAGGTGACGCCAGCGTTGTTCGCTGCGCTATAATAACCGCCCAGGCTTGGAGAGGCGATCACATAGAAGAGCGCCTCTTCCGCGCGTCGTACACCCAGTCGTGCGTCCGTTGAAATGAGGCAAGGCCGCAGGTACAAAGACACCGCTCTGAAGTTCTCGTCTGGCGCGCGTACTGGTACCCAGTCCGCCTCGATGCGGACGTACTCCTCGATTAGCCTCAGCATGGAGCCGGTGTCAAAAAGCGGGAGTGCAAGGCGCGCTGCGGAGCGATACATACGCTGGAGGTTCTCTTGGGGCCTGAAGAGCCGCACAACGTCCTCGGTCTCGGGCCCAACCGGGTCAGGCCGGTACGCCTTCAAACCCTCAAAAATCTGCAAGCCGTACTGCAGGCTCGAGCTCGCCGGATCCAGCTCAAGCGGGCGACGACTGGTTATCAGCGGATCCATCCAGTGGCCACCGCGATAACGAACAAGGAGCATATGGTCAGTGAACGTGACCCCAAACTCCTGCGAGCCAGCGGGTTGTCGAATCTGGAAGTTCGACCCCCGCGCGTAAAAGCTGTGTACCCCAAGAACTTCCCGAGCACGCACCGAATGACCGGAACTGTCGACCACGGGCGCCCGGTCTACTACGAGTTTGGACGCGTCGGGCCCGCACAGTGCTCCGTCCGTCCGTTCCGCTAGCGCGAGAGCGCGCCGCATCGTGGGCGACAACGGCACTTCGGTCGCGAACTTCCGGACCCAATGCAGGCATCCGCCGAACGAGCCGCGAACTGCGCGGAACCCACTGTACAAGCCTCCCTCACTTAGCGGCATTCGCAGTTGTTGTTCTGGAGAAACGCAAAATCGCTGCAAAGTCCCCCGCTGTACAAGCTTTTTCGCTGAGCAGCTTCCAGAGTTACTGTCTACAGAAAACGCACAATCGCTCCCCCAATCCCCCACTGTACAAGCTTCTCGCGTCGATCACTTTCCAATGTTGCTGGTAGTGGGAAAAGCACAACTGCCTGGGGGCAGCCCGCGCTACGAAATAGCCTCAACCTATGCGTGAGCTAGAGGAGCAGCAGCATTCGATATCTGCCACGTGTCCCTGAACAGCGTGGCTCCACAGCGTTCGCGACTTGGCGATCCAGACAGCAGAACGGTGGTGGTGGGATTGCGATCCGCGATCTTTTAGGCTTTCAACCCATGGTTACTCGACACGATCTGCGATGTATAGCAAGAGATGGGAATCACGTTGTAATATACTGTATATATCGAAGTCGAATTTCATGTAGGATATATTATATACTGGATATTTGAAGGAGATCTGTATTGATTCTTGATGTCAGTCATGGAACAACACTCAAACGGTCGAGGAACACTAGAGAAAGAATTAGATGAACTCCGCGAAAAGAAACGGATATTCTCGACGCGTGCATGAGGTCAGTGATAGAACACGACCCGTTGCCGACTTTGCGGGAACAAAAAGCGACGATAGCAGCCATCACCGGTGACTGTTTTTGTCTACAGCTTTTTCGTATGGTCCTGAAACCAGTGGCATACAGTCACATAAAATGTCCTAGATCGTTCACAGCCATGTCCGAACGAAATGGCGACTAGAACACAGTCCCTGAAACATCGCGCCGGCTATGAGCCACAAGAACGTTGTTTTTTTCATTCCACGAGATTTGCTCCACACAGAACCGTCACAGTGGATATGAGTATTCGCGATGAGGGGCGCCCGTTGGATATACAATCGATATCGAAAAGACATAAGAATTTCTCTACTCCAGCTGCAGTGGATTTCTTTTGCGGCCTCAGTTTCGACTCCAGAGAACGCTCATACAACAGTTTTCACATCGTCGACTCTTTGAAGACGATTCCCTGACGTCTGGCTGTGTTCTTCTGTTCGACTTTTTGGAATTTCACCATTCCCCTCGCATTGAAGCCTTGCCCAATTCTACCGGAGTAGGGCTGCATTTCATTCGTCAGTACGCTTCCGGTTCAACCACATTGAAGAAGTGTTTCCTATTGTGAAAAGTAAAGATCGCGCCACTAGGCGAATCACTGAAGCGTTCAGAACACGGTGGTACACAGAGACACATGACGTCTTTCTTCCGCAAGTCCTACGCGCTCCTATAAGGTCGTCACCTAGGGGCATAAAGAAATGTGTTTAAAAAATCTAATGGATGTGCTGGGGTGTATCCTTCATAACGTCGAGATGGAGAGAAGGCAACGGAGCACTTTGGGAATAGGAAAGCTTGCAGAGGTGATGGAGCACCAAATGGCACCGAGGGCAGCATTTCGAGGGATCCTTGCATTGGTGAGTTTAATAAGAGACAATAAACGCATCCAGTTCGTGATCCCAGACTTCAACGCTGCTATGAACATTAGACGACATACAGTGCTCAGTAGAAGACCCAAGGAGCTGGTTTGAGCCAACTTTCCGGGCCAGCCTCTCAGACTCGAAGTGAACAAGATGAGAGTGAAAGCCCATAGCAGGCACCCGCTCGTATAAGTCCTGCGGAAAGCGTGTGAGTGAGTCTATCTATTCGCTCTATGCTCATCTTAGAAGCAAACGCGCCGATGGTCCATACGAAAGCGCTGCGACGCATCGGGTAACAGAAATGGCTTCGGGTGCTCGTCAGCTGGGGAGCACTGCGACGCGCCTGGGACAGTGTTTTATCGACGATTCATTCAAACGCCCGCCGCTGGCAGGAAAAACAGCTTCCACGGAGGTAGCGGGGGTGCTACAAGCAGCTGGACCGACCGTCGGCAGCGGGGCGACACACCCCGCAAGCCCGAATTACAACCACAGGTCCGCTGGAACAGCGTGTTGGAGCGTGCGCTGCGTAGGCTTTAAGGAGCGGACCTGCTAGGCCCTGCGAGCGACGTGTACTCGGCATCGCAGCGTGCTGAAAGTCTGCCGAGCTGTGATGCGTGGCTCGGTGCCGAGCGTTCGTGAGATCGAGACGCTGCTTTCACAGCTTCCGTGGCGCCAGTTCCAGTCCCCGCGTGTGCACCTGGAGCAGTACACGACACCGGTTCATCTGGCGGCAAGAATCGCCCACCATGTTGCCCTATGCATCGACGAAGATGAGCGGAGGTCAGTGCAGGCAGTGGACCTCGGCACCGGGACTGGAATACTCGCTCTTGCACTGTGTCTCGCTGGACTCAACCACGTGCTCGGAGTGGACGTCGATAGCGAGGCCCTGGAGCTGGCACGGGCCAATGCGGCAGCGCTCTGGGAACTGTGTCCCCAGTCCGTCGGAGCAGTCTTAGAGTTTGCTGCGGTGGACGTCCAGCCCAACTCGTTGGCATTGGCACCAAAGTCATTCGACGTCGCTGTGCTTAATCCGCCCTTTGGAACGCGACAACGATCCGCCGACATCGCCTTCCTCGATGTAGCATGTCACTTGAGTCGCCGATTTGTGTACTCTCTGCACAAGTCGAGCACGCGCAGTTACTTATCGAGGAGGCTGGAGCGTTTCGGGTGTACGGCCGAGGTGTACGCTCGCTTGCGTTTCGATCTCCCCGCAACGTACGTGTTTCATAGGGAACGTGCCGTGGACATCGACGTCGACCTCTGGCAGATAGAGGTGAAGAGGTAGCACAGCGGAGCCAGGTGCGGCACACATTACTGGGCTATTAGCTGCGCAGCCGTTGACATTATCACGAGTGTTATCGGCGTGGAGCCTACGCGAGCGCTTCTCTTCAATAGGGTGTCGTGCCGGTGAATGCGAATAGACGCTGCGTTCCGTCGAGGGAAGACGCCCCGGCAAAGACACCCGCTGAGGCGGCTGAGTGGCCTTCGCCCGGAGCCTAGGTGCCCCATGTTTCCTTGCGCACTTTGCTGATCACATGGAGTTCGTAAGATATTTGTCTCGCACGATAAGAGCCATCTCTGGGTGTATCGCTCAGGTACAGGAAACCTGCGCTGTTTCACTGCACCGAGTGCGTGTGACCGCGGCTGCTGCCCCTGCACACCCGGGTACAATGAGCGTTTGTGCGCTTTGTTTGCCCGGAGGATGCGGGTGTACCACTCGTGCACGTACGTGTTGGGAGTCGCCAGGTGCGGAACCTCTGGTGACTCGTGTAATCAGGCGCTTGTCGTTACACGGCAGGCCACGCGAACCTTGTCGTTTGAAGAGACTCGCCCAGTCATGCATCTCTGCCGCCACTGGCATAAACACGAAATGGCAAACATGAACGTCCTCTGACATGGATGTGGACGAGCCCTCTCGACAATGCCCCTCGGGCTGAGGTGTGCCTTTACCGCCATCTCCCTAGCATACTCCTATTGCGTGGATGCTCCAGCGGCGAGCTACCACGGCCATATGTGACGCCTCGTCAAGTCTTGGGGCAGCGCCAGACCCAGATGCACAGCGACGCCCGCTGGAAAGCAAAGTCTCGCAAAATCTCATCCACCAGCGTGATGATCAAGTGCGAAATCGTCCCTTCATGATATCTAGCTTCCGTAGGCTGGGCAGCACCTGCAAGCGTGCAGACAGAGTTCCCGAAAGGAGCGCGCTCGTCGCGGCAGAAACGAGCGCGCTGTACCTGCACTCGACTAGATGACAGTTCTAGAGCCAACGCCCTCAGTGGTACGCAAAAGCCGCTCTATCTGCGTGCGGCGTCTGCACCGGCTCTAAAGGCGTCACACTGGACGCTCACAGAACGCACTCGGCACCTGGGCGACCGTATGAACGATCCATTATACGCGATGAAGAGTGTGGCTAGTGGTGATTCGAGGTACGTGGACGTCTGAATTCCGCAATGATCGCTGCTGCTCTCCTTGATGCTGATATCCATCGCACAACGACGGATTCTCTTATTCGTGTAAACAATCCTAGACGCTTGCCCCGCGCCCCCGAGAAAAAACACAGACGCGTCGCGTGCCGCAGCGAACTCACCAGCTCGATACGGGGACGCAAAGCGCAAACTTTTCGCATGACTCGCTTCCGATCTGAAAGTTCGTGAAAGCTCTATCGTCGCAAACGAGTCCAGATACTCTGATCAGGAACCGGCTGCGCTGGAGCCGCTGGCGAAGATGCCTCGGATGTTGTAGTTGCTGACTGCTCAGCGGGATCGCGGCGTGGAATGGCGAAGATCCCCAGACCTCGAACAGGAGCGCGCACACCGTTGCCCGATAGATGACCGTCCGCGGAACTTGAAGACGCGGTTGCCGCTCCGGCTACTGCCGCGAGCTTCTGTGACGCAAGGACGGACTCGACCTGCTGGCGACAGGCCTCAAACCGCTCGGCAAAGCTGCGGCTTGTCGTCCGATCACAGTTCCGAACGGTGGCGATGATCGGTCGTACATCAGCGACATCGTTGCGAACGACCCATTCGAGGAATGCAGTAAGACGAAGCAACTCCTTGTCGTCGGGGTCAGTGCCGTTCCACGGGGCGATTTCGATGCCGTTCTCGGATTGCAGCGCGAATACTCGAGGGTCATTATCGATGATGATGGTGCGTCGTAGATCGCGGTTGAGCTTGGCAAGGTCCTTCATGTGCAGGCCGTCGCGGTATTTGGTTTCATGCCTATACAGGCGGTGCGTGATGTACCCGTTTGGATCCATCCTGTCTAGAATGGGATCCGCATAGCCGGGAAGGGCGCTCGTGAAGACCACTATCTCGTAGAACTGCGCGATGTACGCCAGAAAGGCGTCTACGCCCGGCCTTTTTGAGGTTCGCCACCCCGTCGATCGCGTCCAGTCTGAGTGCACAAGGGTCTCGTCGAGATCCAGGACCAACGTTCGTGGCGGCAGACTGCCGGGAAACGGAGCAACTGGGTCCGGTAGGAGCTTTTCTCGACTAGGCTCGACGTAATAGCGGATGCGCGACTCCAATTCGTGCCGTAGCCGCTCGAGACGTGCTACCGTTCCCTCGGGGTCGACGACCCAGAAAGTCAGCACTGTCGCGGCTGAGCCAAGCGCAACGAAGCCGAGAAGACGTCCAGGTCGAAAGAGAGCTCTCCATCGCGAGTGCTGTGGGCGCTTGGACTCTGCCGCGCCATCCGAGGCTGCCGCTGCTCCCTCTTCTGGGTGGATCGGCCCCGAGGTCGGCTTTGACCCTGCTTCACCAGCTGCGCGGCCACCGTTGCCCGAGGTGAGGCACCGGAGCACGCGCCCAGGCCGGAGCAACGCGGACCCTATTGGCCGTAGGGCACGCAAACCCGCGTATCGATCTACAAGCATGTCCCCCGAAAGCCACTCGAAGTGGACCGCACAAGGGTGGGTCCGCGAACGCTCTGAACAAGGCACCTGGTGACGTTCGCAGCCTGCCTTGAACGTCGCTGCTGTGGAGGAGGGATCGAAGCGCTCCCGCGCAGACGGCCGAAAAAAATCGTAGAACGAAAGGGATAAGCTTTTATGGAGCTTGTATGGAGCTTTCAATGAGGTTGCCTATCTCTATACGATTGAAGGGATTAACTTTGAAGAAGCTTTCAGTGAGCTTGCTTACCTCTATACGACTGAAGGGATAAGCTTTCAATGAGCTTGCCAATCTCTATAAGATTGAAGGGATAAGCTTTTACGGAGCTTTCAATGAGGTTGCCTATCTCTATACGATTGAAGGGATTAACTTTGAAGGAGCTTTCAATGAGGTTGCCTATCTCTATACGATTGAAGGGATAAGCTTTTATGGAGCTTGTATGGAGCTTTCAATGAGGTTGCCTATCTCTACACGACTGAAAGGATAAGCTTTCTTGATGCGTTTATGGGACTCTCAGTGAGCGATATCAAGGAAAGCACTGCCGTTTACGGTGACCGTCTCTGATCTCTATCCCAGTCAGATAAGGTATCAATGTCTGTGTCCAGCTGTAACGAAGAACACGAACTTATCGGCAGCATTGCACCGCACAGAAAAGCATCACCTGGAAAATAAGGACCATAAAAGAATGATCTTGAGCGATCTAGGAACTGTGCCGAACGCCTGACCAGCACCCACTACTAAGGCCTACCCCCCGGTGTGGACGTGTCGTCGTCTTTTTGTTTTTTGGAGTGAGCCCCAGCCGCAGGGCCTCAACGCACCCGCATCGTCGACTCGAGGCGTCGCTGCGCTTCGCCGCTCCCAGCTCCAGTCCAGTCATTCGGGATGATCATCGTTGCCACTGTCGCTGCTGCACCACACTGAACTCTCGGTTACGAGCGCGTTTAGCGTGTGTATAGGTCACTGTGGCTGGTGTTATGTTAGACATTCGTCTTTTTCGTGCGGAACAGGGTGGCAATCCCGAGCTGGTTCGAGAGTCGCAGCGCCGTCGGTTTGCGGACGTGAAGCTCGTGGATCGCGTCATTGAGTTGGACGAGCGCTGGAGGCAGGCGCAGTTTCGGGTGGACGCGCTCAGGCGCGAACTGAACGAGTCCTCGAAACGGGTAAGTGGCCTCATCAAGTCTGGTGCAGATGCGAGCGAGCTCATCTCGTCTGTAGCGAACTTGAAGCGCTGTATACCAGCGGCGGAACGAGAGGCCGCTGCTCTAGAGCAGGAGCGGGATGCTTCACTGCGTGAGATCGGTAACCTTGTGCATGAAAGTGTGCCTGTTTCTGTGGACGAGGCGGACAATCGAGTCGAGCGTCTCTGGGGCTATCCAGAACTCGCTGATGAACGCGTGAAGAACGCACACCGTAGCCACATAGAGCTCCTGTTGGCACTCGGCGCTGCAGACTACGAGCGCGGAGCTCGCGTCGCCGGAAGCCGGGGCTACTTTCTGATAGGCCCTGGCGTTCGCCTCAACCTCGCGCTTGTGCAGTATGCGTTGAACTTTTTACGAGAACGCGGCTTTCGTGAAATGCAACCACCATATTTTATGACAAGTGATGCGATGGCGCGCTGTGCGCAGCTCTCTGACTTTGACGAGCAGTTGTACAAGGTGACCGTTCGCTCTCGCGGAGCCGCAGCGGGCGAACCAGAAAGCTCCGGAACTGGCGGCACGAATGCAACGGCAGCCGCGGCCGAAGACGACAAATACTATCTGATCGCGACCTCGGAGCAGCCAATTTGTGCCTACCACACTGACGAGTGGCTGGATCCGTCGACGTTGCCACTATTGTACGCAGGGTTTTCGACCTGTTTCCGGAAAGAGGCCGGCGCTCATGGACGCGACCAGCTGGGAATTTTCCGAGTGCATCAGTTTGAGAAAATAGAACAGTTTGCGGTGACATCTCCACTGGACGGGGCCTCTTGGGAGATGCTCGAACGCCTCCTGGGGAACGCGGAAGAGTTCTACCAATCCCTGGGAATACCATACCGAATCGTGAGCATTGTCAGTGGAGCGCTTAATAACGCCGCTTCGAAAAAGTACGATCTCGAGGGTTGGTACCCTGCCAGCAAGGCGTGGCGCGAGCTCGTCAGCTGCTCGAACTGCACGGATTACCAGTCTCGTAGGCTGCTCACTCGTTACGGTATGAAAAAGGGCGGTGACCGCGAAAAGAGGTTTGTGCACATGCTGAACAGCACTCTGTGCGCGACCACCAGAGTAATATGCTGTATTGTGGAAAATTATCAGCGAGAGAACGGGGTGGAGGTTCCGGCAGTCCTGCAACCGTACCTTGGTGGCGAGACGTTGCTGCCGTTTGTCAATTTGCCACAGAAAGGCTCACTTGCCGACCAGTCAGGCTGATACGCTTGTACTGAAGTCATCTTTGATGCACGATAGGCTCCACCATGTATACTCGTCTGCATGCTGCGGTGTTTCCTTGCAGACTTTAGGGTATAGGCGCCGCACTGCATCCTTTTGTGGGTCGCGATGCAGCCGGCAACTGCGAAAGCACCACCTGAGCCCACAGTGAGTGCTCAGCATGTGCGCGGGCTCCTACTGCGTACACCGGAGCCTACTGCTCATGCTTCCATTTACAACGAGAGCGGCACGTCGTCACCAGAAACGACTGCAGTGTTGCGGGCCCTTTGTTTCTTCGGAGCGCCCGGCCGATGGACGCGACCGTATCGAAACCTGTTTGGCCCCAGTACCGACGCCGACCCTCCGAGCTAGTCTATGGGTCGAAAGCGTCAGTGAAAGAGAACTGCGATCCAGTGACGAGGGTAACGCATGGCGTTGGCGGGAATCCAAGCCGCTGAAGCTTGCTAACATTTGCCGGATTATCCGTTCTCTATGCATGACCCTAAAGAGGAAAACTCGTGACCTGCGCACACCAGCACTTTTCAGGTGTTTACAATGGTTTTGCGCCAGAGCTTCCCGGAATGACGCCAGTTAGGCAGTAGACGCTCCTCAGAAGGCGGCAGCAAGCAGGGGATTGCCTAAGTGATTTCCGACGGCCGGTGCAGCCGGGTTAGCGAGCCCATAGCGCATTACGCAGGAGACCGCGGATGCAGCAACACTTGCACACATTCTATAAACGCTGATGAAAATCTATCAGCCCAGCCAGTAGGGTATCAAACGGATATACGGAATCTATACTCGTTGATCACAATCTATCAGCCCAGCGAGTCGGGTATCAAACGGATATACGGAATCTATACTCATTGATCACAATCTATCAGCCTAGCCAGTAGG
>Ga0078972_1007750_pt1 | contig 23451 bp, 17 predicted proteins | sample YelNatPaOPGAMG01_FD_67568 | JGI IMG/M metagenome (GOLD analysis project Ga0078972, IMG submission 67568) | Hot spring thermophilic microbial communities from Obsidian Pool, Yellowstone National Park, USA - OP-RAMG-01 (SPADES assembly) (version 2) | ecosystem: Environmental > Aquatic > Thermal...
TGAAGTTCCTTGCAGAACCATCGCCTGTATTCTTGATATTAATCTTATACAAAAGTGAGTCACCATGAGATGCATTTTCTTTATCAACTGTTTTTGTGATTTGAATATTCGGTTTCAAAAAGTCTATTTCCCAAATCCATGGGTGATCTGGTGAATATTCCCAGTGATCTTTTTCCCACCAGTCAAAGCCCTGTTCGTTACCTGCAGGGAAGTAATAGGTATAGTTTCCGCTACAATCTTGTCCAGATAGTCTTTGTCTATTTATATCTCTATCTTGAACTGAGCAGTCAAAATCAACTTTGAATCTCACGCGTATTTCCTGTGTAGGTAGAATATTTACCGAGCCAAGAATTGAATTGTTAGTTGAATTCCATTTAAGTTTGGTGAATGTCCCATTCCAGTTAGGATTGTTAGATGTTGTCCAGTTTATGTTAGTGATATCCGGGTCGTTCCCTGGAACCCAAGTTCCACTTTCAGGAAGTAAGAATTCAGTAGAACCTGAAACATATGTTGCACCTCTTGGAAGAATATCATATAAGGATATTGGTCCATATATAGTTGTTGCACCTTCATAAACTTCGCCATTCTTAAATCCAATTTCAAATTGCACATTCTGATCACATGCATGAATTTTATCGGGAATATTATTCAAGTAAGTTAATGCCCACGAATCAGTGTGAGAAGCAACTCTTGCATATTTTGCTTGATATATCGGACATTCTGAAATTAAACTTCCATTCCAATTATTCCATATTGATGTATCGTTCCATTGCAATAGGTTACTAACATTCATATCTGTTAAATCAGAGCATCCTGTCCAAACTTCAGAAATTTCATGAGCATCATAAGTTGTACAACTCGAATCAATTGTTGCTGTAATCTTTAGTGTAAGCGTTTTTCCAGGCTCAATGCCATGACCTAAATCGCTTTCAATGTCATTCCATATATAAACAGAATTATTAGGTTCTCCTCCATCAGATATATCCCAGGGGACATTTTGATAAGTTGATCCATCATAAGAATATTGAGCAGAATTAACAATGAGAGGATGTCTAAGTGGTGCTTTAAAGACATCACCAAAGTTAGTTTTTACTGTTGAAAGGTTTCCATTGTTTGTTATTTTTATTTCAAAAACAACACTTTTTCCAAGTTCTCTTGGGAACCATGGAGTCGGGGAAACAGAGTGTCCATCAATTTCAACTACATTTTTAGTAATTGAAAGATTTGGTGCAAATGTTGTAAAATCTCTTTCGTAAATGTTTGATGTTTCGCTTATATTGTTAACATCACAGGGTTTCGCAAAATTTGCAAATGATTTTATCTTTTTAAAATTTCCTTTAAAAAAACTACACGAAGGCGAAGAGTATGCTGAATCCGGTTCTATTTCAAATTTTAATATTACTTCATCGCTTGGTGATAAATCGGAAAATACTGGTATATTTGTTGAGTTAAAGATTAATTCCCAACCGCCACTGTAATCTCCACTTGTTACTGGATTTATAGACGGATTTCCTGCACTTTGATATGCTCCACCATTATAAGAATATTGTGCAGAATTTTCTTTATATTTGAGATATTTTGGAAGGTAAGTGTGAGATATTACATTATATATATGTGTTGAGCCTGGATTCTTAATAGATATTTCAACATTTCCTCCACCACAAAGATAAACATTTGCATTGGTTATAGTTACAAGCGCATAGGAAGTGGGAAGCCTTACTTGACCTGTATCTGTGTTTGATGTTTGGCAGTTACACCAACTTGAATATGCTTGAACTGTTAAATTATTTTCATTACAACTATTAACATTTGTTTTAAAATAAACTTCAATTTTCGTTGAAGGGTCGATAGTGAGATTTCCTAAATTCCAGGTTAATGTTCCAGTTGAGCCATCTATAGGCCATGTTATTGCTGGGTCTCCATAGTTGTATGTTGTGTTTCCAATTTTTATATAGGCGCCACTACTATTAAATGACAAATCACTCCCCAAAATTGTTGTAAGAATTACCTCTCTTGCAATTCCATCTCCACCATTTGATACATAAACTTTCCAATCAACTGTATGAGAGTAAGCAAAGTTCAGTTGTGGTGTAACTTTAGTATAAAGAACCGCCTTTTTTATTATCAATGAAGATGAAGAAGCACTTGCTGAGTGAGTCTTTCCACAATTATCAAGGTAATTTGATGAAACTGTTACAGATGAATTATCTGAGCAATCCTTTTTAATTTGAATTGTTATTGAACCATTTGAATATATTTCATTTATCTGATCTGATGACCAGGTTAGAGTGCTCCCATTAACTGCTGGTTCTCCTTTTGTTCCAGAGCACCAACTTCCGTTGTCACTATATGTCGTTGAGCCTGGAACATATGTAAATCCGTTAAAAGTTAAAGTCAAATCTGAATGGTCAACATTTGCATTTTCCCTTGTAAAATTAATTGTTAAATTATAAGTTGCACATTTTTCAACGATTTGAGGTAAACTTGTTGAAAGAGTTAAATTTGCTCTATAATCTGTTACTCTAACCCCTTCGTAATATTTTGGGTCATTAGAACATCCTCTTGGAAATCCTGGTATCTCAAGTGTTGACCAATCAATGTAATCATAATCAACAGAAGAATTGTTTGAATCATTTGTTTGAGTTGCTCTTGCAGTAAATGAAATTTTTAATTTGGCACCTGTATTAGGTGCACAAGTTTGAAGTCCGCTTAAATCAATCTTGAGTGTTGGTTGATATGATATAACGTTCCATCCTGTTACCGTTTGGAATCCACTACCACAGTCAACCTGAACTTCAATGTTCGCAATTTGTGAATTTGTATATTGATTATTATTCAATTGGTCTTCAAAAATAATTCCACTCCAATTTGATGGTGCATATGTTCCTGTATTAAAATCATACTCAACAGTGTATCTTCTATCATTATGTAAGTCAGAATTTCCAGATGGATTTGTATAAGAACCTGTATCAGTTGAACAATCAATTTCAATTGAAGAAGGATTTACAGATTTACTTGAATCAGTTATTGCATTTGCTGGGTCATTTATAAAAGTTGAAAAAGAAGCAGAAACATTTTGAATTGTGCATCCACAACAATCTGTAAGATTTTCTCCATTTGGACCAGTAAGATTAACTGTGTTTGTATATTCATATCCAGCATAACAAGGGTCGGTTGTTACATTAAAAGTGATTGTTAGGTTTTGTGGCACTCCATCTTGTAAGGTAATGTTATCCCACTTAACCTGTTGTCCGTTTATTTGTCCTCCATTTGATGCTGATTGAGGAATAAATGGGTCTGGTAATGTATCAATTATATCAACAGTTATTGAATCATTAGTACAATTTCCTTTATGATAAGTAACTGATATAGTATATGTTTTGTTTGTATCTCCTATATCAACAGGGTCTGGTCCACTCTTAGTTATTGTAAAGTAGGCACCATTGCCTGTAACAGAAATTGAACCAAGTAAAGAAGGATTTATAAATAAATTATCGCAAGGGTCATAATATATTGAAAAATATTTTAATGTTGCAGATGGAAGATTACATGAACCTTGTGGCATTGAAATAGTAAAGGTTAGATTTACTGTTTGATTTGGATTAATTGTGCCTTGAGGAGATCCACCAAGATAAGTAAATTCACCAGTGTTTGAATCATAACTCCAGTTTGCACCGATATTTGAAATTTGATAACCAGAAGGTATCTTATCTATTTTCAATTTAAAACCTTTTGCAACTCCATCACCATTATTTTTTATTGGAATAGTTACATCTGTTGATCCACAATATGGAACAGAAATATTTGTAACTGTAACCTGGATATCAGGTGTTGTTGGAATAATTTTTACTGATTGAAGTACATGTTGAGTTTGACATTTATTATTTTCATCAACTCCCCACCAGGCATCAACTATATTGTGAGCATTAGAACAGCCAGAAATTTGTGTTTGAAATGAAATTGTGTAGTCGCTCCCTGCAGGAATTTCGTTATATATCCAATTTGGAAAAGAACCAGATGATGGTTGAGGATTATAAACAAAATTTGTAGGATTTGAAATTCCATCCCCTAAAGTATCTGTTATGTGAACATTACCAATTGGATCTTGACCTGTGTTTTTTATGTGGATTGTCCAGGTTATTGTGTCTCCAACTTTACCCTCATTTGGATTTGCATCTTTTGAAATTATAAGATTCCCGCCATTAATTGAAGTAACCTGTAAATTTGTATCAATATAGTTTGAATTTGGATCTGAACAATTTGTGCTTGTTCCTTGAACCCTTATTGTAAAATTCTCAGTTACATTATGACAGATTGCACTTGATGGTTTTATCAATACATAAAAATCTTTTGTTCCTCCATTACCATTTACACTTCCAGTATCTGGTATTCCATCACCATTATTATCAACAAGTGGGCTTGTTCCATTACTGTCATTATAAAAACCTATTGTCCAGGAATTTGGGATGGTGCTGACAATTCGTACATTATAAATATTTGCATTTGCACAGTTATTTGTGACTCTAAATCTGAATGAAGCATTTGTGTTTACTCTTGTTGATAGATTTGTTGATGGAGAAATTGATATACCAAAATCAGCAGCATAAACTGGTTTAATTAAAAAATTTGGAAAATTGAAAAATAGAATCTGGAAAAATAAGATAATTATAAAAACCTTCAAAATTTTTTTCATAATTCCTCCAGATTTATAAAAATATTTTTATCTTAATTTCTATTTTATAATAATTTTTTTCTATTTCAACACTTTTATTATTTAAAAAATCTGGTAAAATTGAAGAAAATAGAAAATATAGGAGGTTTTTTATAATGGCTGATGAAAAAGAAAAAATGTTGAATTCTACTATAAATGAAATAGAAAAAAGATTTGGTAAGGGCTCCATAATGAAACTTGGAGAGAAAAGGGAACTACTTGATACAGAAGTTATCTCTTCTGGAATATTAACCCTTGATATTGCTCTTGGAGCAGGAGGATATCCAAGGGGAAGAATAATTGAACTTTTTGGTCAGGAAGGCAGTGGAAAATCAACAATTGCACTTGAGGCAGTTGCAGAAGTTCAAAGAAATGGTGGATATGCAGTATATATTGATGCAGAACATGCCTTAGACCCAGCATATGCCGAAGCAATTGGAGTTAATCTTGCAAAATTATATATTTCACAACCTGACCATGCAGAGCAGGCTCTTGAAATTTCTGAAGCATTAATTAGAAGTGGAGCAATAGATATAATTGTAATAGATTCTGTTGCAGCACTTGTACCAAAAGCAGAAATTGAAGGTGAAATTGGTGATCAATTTATGGCTCTTCAAGCAAGATTAATGTCACAAACACTCAGAAGATTAAATACAGCAATATCAAAATCTAAAACTGTTGCTATTTTTGTTAACCAGGTAAGAGAAAAACTTGGAGTCATGTTTGGAAATCCTGAGGTTACACCAGGTGGTAGAGCCCTTAAATTTTATTCAACAGTTAGAATTGAAATAAGAAAAAGTGATAGCATAAAAGAGGGAGAGAATATCCTCGGAACATCTGTAAAAGCAAAAATTGTGAAAAATAAAGTTGCTCCTCCATATAAAGAGGCATATTTTGATATAATATATGGTAAAGGAATATCTAAAGTTGGCTGTGTTTTAGATGCTGCGGTTGAATATGATATAATTAAGAAAAGTGGAACCTGGTATACATATAAAGAAGAGAGAATTGCTCAGGGTAGAAAGAATTCAATAGAATTTCTTGAAACAAAACCTGAGTTAGTTAAGGAGATAGAGAAAGAGGTAAGAAAAGTAGCTTTTCCTGGAGAGGAGAATATAAAGAGTGAACCTAAATAAAATTGAATATAGATTGCTTAAACTATTCACTTAAACTTCTTTCAAGAAAAGATTACTTTTCAAAAGAATTAAAAATGAAACTTATTGAAAAAGGATATAACTCAGATGATATCGATGAGGTTATAACACACCTCATAAAAGAGAAGTTTATTGATGATGAATCTCTCGTTGAGAGAAAAATAAATTATTTACAGAACAAGGGGTGGGGAGAATTTAAAATATATCAATATTTAATTCAAAAAGGTATTTCAAAAGAGTTTATAAAAGATTCATTAAAAAATTATTTAGACAGTGAACTTGAGATAAAAAACATAATTAAATATTCAAAAAAGAAGAAAGAATTTGATAAGAAAGTTAGATATTTAATTTCAAAAGGTTTTAGAGAATCTCTTGTTCTTAAAATTTTAGGAAAAAAGGAGGATGAGAAATGAACTTATCATTAATAGCATATGAAATTTTAGTAATTCTCGTCTTCTTTCTTGGTGGATTAGTAGGTTTTTACATTAGAAGATATATTTCTGAGAGTAAAATTGGAGGAGCCGAGAAAGAAGCCGAAAGAATTAAGCAATTAGCATTACAGGAAGCCGATCTTAAATCAAAAGATATAATTTCAAAAGCAAGAGAAGAGGCAGTAAAAATTAAAAATGATGTTGATAAAGAATTAAAAAACAGAAAACTTGAAATTCAAAAACTTGAGGCAAGATTACTTCAAAGAGAGGAATCAGTTGAAAAAAAGATTGAAGCGGTTGATAAAAGAGAGAGGGCGATATTCCAGAAAGAAGAAGAGATAAGAAAGATGAGAGAGGCACTTGCAAGGCAGTATGAAAAACATAAACAGGAATTACTTAGAATTGCAAATTTATCTGAAGAAGAAGCAAGAAGAGAACTATTTACAAAACTTGAAGAGGAGTTAAAAGTAGATTTAAGTAAAAAAATTAAAGAGTATGAAGACAGGTTAAGAGAAATTGAGAAACAGAAAGCACAGGAAATTATAGCAACAGCAGTTCAAAGGTCAGCAGTTGATTTTGTTTCAGAATCAACCATAACTGTTGTTCCTCTTCCAAATGATGAGGTAAAAGGTAGAATAATTGGAAGAGAGGGAAGAAATATAAGAACTTTTGAATCATTAACAGAAACAGAGTTAATAATTGATGATACACCAGAAGCAGTTGTTATATCATCTTTTGACCCAATAAGAAGAGAAGTTGCAAGATTAACTCTTGAAAAACTTATAGTTGATGGAAGAATACACCCTTCAAGAATTGAGGAGTTATATGAAAAAGCAAAACAGGAGATGGAAGAAAAAATTCTTGAAGAGGGAGAAAAAGCAATATCTGAACTTAATTTAGGAGAAATGCATAAAGATCTTGTAAGATTAGTTGGAAAATTAAAATTCAGAACAAGTTATGGTCAGAATGTTTTACAGCATTCTCTTGAAGTCAGCAATCTTGCTGGAATTATAGCAAGTGAACTTCATATGAACTATCAATTAGCAAGAAGAGCAGGACTTCTTCATGATATAGGAAAAGCAATAGATAAAGAGACAGAAGGACCACATGCATTGATTGGTGCTGATATTTTAAGAAAATATGGAGAAAATGAGGAGATTGTTCATGCAGTTGCCTCTCACCATTATGATATTCCACTTGAAAAACCACTTGACTTTATAATTCAAGCAGCAGATGCAATTTCTGCTTCTCGTCCAGGAGTTAGAAATGAATCAATTGAGCAGTATATAAAAAGAATTGAAGAACTTGAAAAAATTGCAACTTCTTTTGATGGTGTTGAAAAAGCATATGCCCTTCAAGCAGGAAGAGAAGTTAGAGTTTTTGTTAAACCAGATTCAATAGATGATACTATTTTACCTAAACTTGCTTATGATATAGCAAAAAAGATTGAGAATGAGATTGTTTATCCAGGACAGATTAAAGTTCTTGTTGTTAGAGAAAGTAAGGCTCTTGGTTACGCAAAATGAGAATATTATTTATTGGTGACATAGTTGGAAAATCTGGAAGGAGGGTCTTAAAAGAGACCCTCCAAAATATTATAGATGAAGAGAGAATTGATTTTGTTATTGCTAATGTTGAAAATCTTTCAGGTGGATTTGGTATTACTCTAAATAAATTTGAAGAGATACTTTCTTATGGAGTCAATGCTGCAACAAGTGGCAACCATATATGGGACAATAAAGAGTATGAAAAAGTTTTTGAAAAATATGAAGATAAAGTAATAAGACCATTAAATTATCCGCCAGGGGTGCCTGGAAAAGGAAGTTCAATTTTTGAGGTTAATGGAATAAAAATTCTTTTAATAAATATACAGGGAAGAACATTTATGGAGCCAATTGATTGTCCTTTTAGAGTGGTTGAAGATGAAATAAAAAAATATAATGATATAATTATTAAGATAGTTGATTTTCATGCTGAGGCTACAAGTGAAAAAAGGGCAATGTTATACTTTCTCTCTGGTAAAGTTTCTGCTTTAATTGGAACCCACACTCATGTTCAAACTGCTGATGAAGAGATTTTAGATAGTGGAACTGCCTATATAACAGATGCTGGAATGACTGGAAGTTTTGATTCAGTTATTGGAATTGAAAAAAATGCTGCAATCTCTCACTTTTTAACAAAACTTCCATATAGATTTAAAGTAGCAACTGAGGACCTCAGATTTAATTCTGTGGTTCTTGAAATTAATGAAAAAAATGGTAAAACTACTTTGATAAAAAGAAAAAACTTAAACCTTAAAAAAGAGGGGGCAAAAGATGGACAAAAAACTGCTTGAACTGAAAAAAAGGATCAAAGAGGATGAACTCTTAAGGTCCGTAAATTTATTTTTCTCTTTGACCAACACAAATGTTTATCTTGTTGGTGGCTATATAAGAGATTTGCTTTTAGGAAAAGAGAGTAGCGATATTGACATTATAGTTGATGCTCCAACAAGCACAGTTAAGGCTCTTGCTCATTTTTTAAATGCAACTGTTTTTTATTTGAGAAAAAGAGAGATATATGCAAGAGTTATGATAATGAGGGAGGGTAGAAGGATAGATGTCTCATTCATAAATGAGGAAAATTTTAAAGAAGAACTTGAGAGAAGAGATTTTACAATAAATTCAATGGCAATCAACATTACAAAACTATTTAAAGATGAAGATGATTTTTTCATCGATTATTTTAATGGATTAAAAGATATTGATGATAAAGTTATAAGACAGACAAACCCGAATGTTTTTGAAGAAGACCCAATAAGAGTTTTGAGAGCATTCAGATTTAAAAATCTTCTTGGTTTTGAAATTGAAAAAGAGACAATGAAAAATTTAAAAACTCACAAGTCAGAACTTGACAAAGTTTCTCCAGAAAGAATGAGAGATGAATTTTTCAGAATCACTCTTATGGACAATAAAATCCTTTACGATTTATATGAAAATGAAATATTAACTGAAATATTTCCACATTTAGATTTTGAATTCCTGGAAATGGCACTTACAAATCTTGATGAAGCGATTAGTAAGCCAGAAAAATATTTCAAACAGGAAGAGGTTAGAGAGGTTTTTGTAAATTTCTGGAATGAACCAGTTGGTAAAGAGGTTTTTCATATTCAAACCTTCAAACTTGCGCTTCTTTCTTTTGGTGAAGAGACACCCGCTCTATTCATAAGAAAGAAATTTAATGCATCTTTAAGAACATGCACAAAAGTTCAAAATGTGATTTTTGCATTTAAATATCTAAAGAATAGTTTTGAAGAAGGTCAGGATATATTATCAATTGATTTCATTGGCACATTCTTCAGAACATATAAAAAAGAGACAATAGAGGCATACCTTCTACTAACCTTCTATTACAAAAATTCTAAAAAATTCCCAAAGAAAGAGGTACTTGATTTCATTTCACTTTTTGTAAAAAATAGATTCAAATCACTTGTAATTTCTGGAAATGAGATTGTAAAAGATTATGGATTAACTCCTTCTCCATTTGTTGGTGACCTTTTGATGTATTTAAAGGCACATCAGATACTTGAAAAAATAAAAACAAAAGAGGATGCAAAGGCACTTATAGACAAATACCTTAAAAAAGAAGAGTGATAAAATTTCACATTAAAACTTTTGGCTGTCAGATGAATGTTTACACTTCATCATATCTTAAATCTATTCTTATTTCTAAGGGAATAGAGAGTAAGGTTGAGGATGCAGATTATATTATTGTAAATACATGTGCAGTGAGAGAAAAAGTAAAAGAGAAAATATATTCATATCTTGGAAAAGTAAATAAAATAAAGAATAAAGATGCAAAATTGATTATAATTGGATGTTTGAGTGAAGTTGAAAAGGATGAGATAAATAAAAAATTTAAGCCTTATTTATTAGGTCTATTTGATAAAGAGAGTGAATTAGAAAATATTGGAAAATTAATAGAGGGCGAGATAAAAAAAACTAAATTAAATCAGGTTTCAAGATACCTTCCAGTGATTTTTGGTTGTGACCATTTCTGTTCCTATTGTATTGTTCCATTTGCAAGAGGAAGAGAAAAAAGTAAAACTTTAGATACAGTTATAAAAGAAGCAGAAGAGATCTATAACGAAGGAGCAAAAGAGATTATTCTTTTAGGGCAGAATGTGAATGATTATGGTAAGGATTTAAAAATTTCTGATGGTTTTTTAATTCTTTTAAAGGAGATATCTAAAATTCCATTTTTTAGAATTTCTTTTTTGACATCACATCCTAAAAATTTCAAACTTCAATGGATTCCTGAATTAAAAAATATTCCAAATCTTCTTCAACTTTTTCATCTCCCGCTTCAGAGTGGTTCAAATAAAGTTTTACAACTTATGAGAAGAGGTTATACAAAAGAGATATATTATGAAATTGTTGAAAAAATAAGAGAAGAGTTTCCTGATGCATCAATTACAACAGATATTCTTGTCGGATTTCCTGGTGAAGATGAGGAAGATTTTTTAGAAACAGTTGATTTAATAAAAAAAATTGAATTTGACAGAGCATTTATGTTTATCTATTCCAAAAGGCCATTTACAAAAGGGGAAAGTTTCAAAAATGAAGTTCCTCATGATGAGAAATTAAAAAGAATAAATCATCTAATTAAAATTCAGGATGAAATAACATTAAAAAAATATGGTAAATATATTGGAAAAGAGGTTGAGGTTTTAATAGAGAATATTAAAGATAAAAAAGGAATTGGAAAAGAAAAAGGTGGAAGGGTTGTTATTGTTGAAGAAGTTGATAAGGATGATTTTGGCAAAATTATAAAAGCAAAAATTGATAGAGTTAATATAAGAGAACTTTTTGGAAAAAAGTTAAATTATATGAATTAAGAAATTAAGGAGAAATTTTAATGAACTCTCTTGATGAATTGGTTGAAAAATATGGAGAAAGAGAAGTTTTTTTAAAAATTTTAAAAAAAAATTTAACAAGAAGAAAAAAGTGGGAATTAATAAACAAAGGGTTAATTTTTTCAATTTTTGAGAATTTTGATTTCTCAGAAGAAAAAAGAGAGATTGAAAATTTTGAAAAAAATGGAATAAAATTTATCTCCTTTTTTAGTAAAAAATATCCAGAAGGTCTTAAAACAATTTCAGATCCACCTATAGCGCTTTTTTATAAAGGAGAAATTGAAAATGACAATTTAAATGTTTCAGTTGTTGGAACAAGAAGATGTAGTTCTTACGGAAAAAAAGTTGCTGAAGAGATTGGTGAAATTCTATCAAATAGCGGAGTTACTGTTGTAAGTGGTCTTGCATATGGCATTGATTCATCTGCTCATATTGGTGCTTTAAAAGGGAGTGGAAAAACTTATGCTGTTCTTGGTGGTGGATTAAATAATATTTATCCAAAAAGCAATTTAAATCTATCAAAAAAAATTGAAGAAAGAGGTGCCTTAATATCTGAATATTTTCCTTATGATGAACCAAGAGATTTTCAATTTCCAGAAAGAAATAGAATAATAGCAGGATTATCAAAGGCAGTTGTCCTTGTTGAAGCACCTGAAAAAAGTGGAGCATTGATTACTGTTGATTTTGCAATTGATTTTGGAAGAGAAGTTTTCTGTGTTCCAGGTCCAATTAATAGTGAACTTTCCATTGGCTGTCATAAAATAATAAAAGATGGTGGAAATATATTATCATCTTATGATGATCTACTTGATTTTTTAAATATCAAGATGGTTAAAAAAACACCTCCTCTTCTTACAAAAGAAGAGGAGGAACTACTTCAAAAAATACCTTATAATATAACATATATTGATGATTTTTTATTAAAAGCAAGTGATTTACCAATTCTTATCTCTCTTGAAAGCAAAGGTTATATAGAGAGTTTTCCAGGAAATTACTATATGAGGAAAAAATGGAATTAGTAAAAAGAGATAATGCACCAGTGTCTCATTTATTGGTGAAATGATGGAAGAGATAGAAAAGATTGTATCTTTCTTTGTTTTAGAAAGAAAAAGAAAGTTTGATAATAAATCTGTGATTGGTGGTTTTTCAAATTTTCTAAAATCAAATCTATCAACTCTTGAAAATTATAAAGTTGATGTTAATAGGATAAAGGAACTCATTAAAAATTATGAAAGCGTGGATGAGGAGAATAGGAAAAAAATTTACAAGGAGATTCTTGATGAGATATTGAACTCTTTGGTAAAAAATAGAGAGATTGATATAGAAAAAATACCAGGTGTAGGAGATAAAAGAAAAGAGGCATTTTTAAGATTAGGAATAAAAACAGGTTATGATTTAATCTACTTTTTCCCGAGAAAATATATAGATTTTGGAAAACTCTCAAAAATATCAAGCGTTAAAAAGGGCGAATATGCTCAGATACAGGGAGAGGTTTTAGGTGTTGAGAAAAAATTGGTAAGAAAAGGTTTAAATATTTTAAAGGTAAAATTCTTTGATGGAACTGGAGTTATTTTTGGAATCTGGTTCAATCAACTATATCTTGAAAAATTTTTTAGAAAAGGAAGAAAATTTCTCTTAATGGGAGTTATAAATTACAATTTTGGTGAATGGCAGATTGAAAACCCTGATTTTGAAGAGATAAGTGATTTTAAGAAGGATTCTCAGGAGAAGATTTTAAGTATATATCCTCAAACAAGTGGATTATCATCAAAAATGATTTCAAACTATATAAGAGAGTCAATAAAGTTAACAAAAGATTTTCTATTTGACCCATTACCAGATGAAATTATAAAAAAAAGAGAACTTCCATCTTTAATTTTTTCAATTGAAAATGTTCACTTTCCAACTTCAAATAATAATCTTTTCATAAGTCAGAATAGATTAAAATATGAGGAACTATTTCTTTTCCAACTCTTTCTTTTCTTAAGAAGAATGAAGATAAAGGAAAAGATGGGTTATAAATATGAAGTTTCTGAAGAAAATAAAGAGAAATTTTTAAACTCACTTCCTTTTAAATTAACAGATGCTCAAATAAAAGTTATTAATGAGATCGAAAAGGATTTAACAAGTGGAAAAGTTATGAATAGATTACTTCATGGAGAGGTTGGAAGCGGAAAAACAGTGGTTTGTGCTTATGCTCTTTATCTTTCTTCACTTAATAAAACTCAAGGGGCAATGATGTCACCAACTGAAATTCTTGCAATTCAGACATACAATATTTTAAAAAAATTTCTATCTCCTTTTAAAATTAATGTAGAACTTATAACTGGCAGCACAAAAAATAAAGATGAAATAAAAAGAAAACTATCAAATGGAGAAATTGATGTTATTGTTGGAACTCATGCTTTGATTGAAGAGGATATTGAGTTTAAAAATTTAACTCTTGCCATAGTTGATGAGCAACATAGATTTGGAGTAATCCAAAGGGCAAATTTAATTAAAAAGGGAGAATTTCCCCATACTCTTGTTCTTTCAGCAACTCCAATTCCAAGAACACTTGCATTAACTCTTTATGGTGACCTTGATATTTCAATGATTGATGAACTGCCACCTGGAAGAAAACCTGTTAAAACAATTATTTTTACAAATGAAGATAAAGAGAGGGCATATGATTTTATAAGAAAGAAATTGAATGAAAAAGAAAAAATATATGTTGTTTGCCCATTCATTGAAGAGAATGAAAAAATGGAGGTTGCTTCAATAAAGAAAAAATATGAAGAGTTTAAAGAAAGATTTGAAGATATAAAAATTGAGTACCTTCATGGGAGAATGAAAGGAATTGATAAGGAGAGAATAATAAAAGAGTTCAGAGAGGGTGAAACTCAAATTCTAATATCAACAAGCGTTGTTGAGGTTGGAATTGATATTCCAGAGGCAAGCGTTATTTTAATTGAAGATGCAAATAGATTTGGTTTACTTACTCTTCATCAACTCAGAGGAAGGGTTGGAAGAGGTGAGAAAGAATCATTCTGCCTATTACTTTTATCAAGTTATGACAGGGATGCATTAAGAAGATTGAGAGTTCTTGAAAGAACAAACTCAGGATTTGAGGTTTCTGAGTGGGATTTAAAATTAAGGGGAACTGGAGAACTTGGTGGAGAAAGGCAGCATGGTTTTTCAGATTTCAAGATTGTAAATCTACTTAGAGAGGATGATATAAAAATGATTGACATAGTAAAAGAGGATGTCGAAAATTTTATAAAAACAAACTCAATTTTAAATTATCCATTTTTAATAAAAGAACTCTCATTAAGATTCAAGGATTTCAAATATCTTGATATATCATGAGAATAACTTCTGGAAAATTAAAAGGTAGAAAAATAGTTGAGGTTAAGGATAAAAGGGTCAGAGAAACTCTTGATAAAGTAAGAGAGTCGCTATTTAACTCATTAAGAGGAGAGATAGAAAATAAGATTTTTTATGACCTATATGCAGGGTCTGGTGCAGTTGGAATTGAGGCTCTGTCAAATGGAGCAAAACTATCTATTTTTGTTGATAAGAGCATTTTTTCAATTAGAGCAATTTATGAAAATTTAAAGAGTTTAAATCTATTGGATAGTGCAAAAATTTTCAGAATGGATGTTTTAAGATTTTTAAAGACAAAAGAATATGAAAAAGGTGATTTCATTTTTCTTGACCCACCATATGGATTTGATTTAGGAGAGAAAACACTTGAAATTCTTAATTTAAGTAATATTATAAAAGAGGAAACAATAATAATTTATGAACACTCTAAAAGAGAAAGTTATAATAATCCTTTTGAATTATATAAAAGTTTAAAAATAGGAGAAACTATAATAGATTTTTTGAGGAGGAGAATTTGAGTAAAAAAGAAAAAATAGCAGTTTATCCTGGAAGTTTTGACCCACCCACATGTGGCCACCTTGATGTTATAAAAAGAGCATTAGAAATATTTGAAAAAATTATTGTTCTTGTTTCAGATAGTAAGAACAAAAACTATATGTTCACAAAAGAAGAAAGATTCAATATGGTTAAAGAGATGGTGAAAGATTTTGAAGGAGTAACTGTTGAAATTTTACCTGGTCTTCTTATTGATTATCTAAAAGAGAAAAAAATTAAAATTGTCATAAGGGGACTCAGAATAACATCTGATTTTGATTATGAATTTCAGATGTCATCTTTTAATAAAGTTTTATATCCTGATATAGAGACCATCTATATTATGAGTGATATTAAATATACTCTTCTTTCATCAAGTTTGGTGAGAGAATTAATATCAAACAAAGGTGACATAAGTAAATTTGTGCCACCTGAAGTTGAAAAATTTATAAAAAATAGAGGGGAAAGATGAACATATTAGGACTGCTTAACAATTTAAAAAATTTAATTGAAAAAGGAAAGCCAGTCCCTTTTTCAAATATGGTTATGGTTGATGAAAAAAAACTCATCTCTCTTATTGAAGAGATTGAAAAAAATTTTCCAATTGAGTTTGAAAAAGCAAAAAATATTTTAAAAGAAAAAGAGGAGATTATTACAGAAGCAAGAGAAAGGGCAAAAAAAATAATTGAAGGCGCAGAGGATGATAAGAATAGATTGATTTATGAATCAGAAATAGTTGTTGAAGCAAAAGAAAAAGCAGATGAAATTATAAAAGAGGCACAAAAGGAGGCAAAAAAAATTAAAGAAGAGGGTGAAGAATTTGTAAGAGAACTCTTATCAAAAATTGATAACTATTTAATAAGAGCAAGAGGAATAATTGAAGAGGGAATAAATAACTTAATGGAGGATAAAAATATTGATTAGTGTAAGAGACCTTAAAAGAGAAACAGGACTTAAGAAAAATGTTTCTCTTGAATTGAGATTTAAAGAGATTGAAGGTTTTAAAATTCTATCACCAGTTCTAATTGATATTGAAATTGAAAATTTAGGTATGGGATTTAAAGTTAAAGGTGAATATAGCGTTACTGTTGAACTTCAATGCAGAAGGTGCTTGACTTTATTTCCATATAAACTCAATGGCGAGATTGATGAGATATATACAACACAAAGAGAAAGTCATATGGAGAAAAAATCATTAACAATGGATGAACTTTCAACTTTCAGATTCAATGGAGAAGAGATTAATATAAAAGAATCAATAAGGCAGAATATAATTGTTTCAATTCCACCATATCCATTATGTAAAACTGATTGCAAAGGTTTGTGTCCTGTTTGTGGAGCAAATTGGAATTATGAGGAGTGTGAACATTTAAAAGAGATTGAAAAAGAGAGTTTTGAAGAAAACCCCTTTTATAAAATTTACTTAAATTTAATGAAAAAAAATGCAAAACATTCTAAAAGAAATATCAAAAAGGAAAATTGATTTTTTAAAATTTCTTTTAAGATTTTTTATTTCACTTTTTCTTGGGATTATAGTTATATTTTTAATTAAATATTATCTATTTTCACAGAATATAATAAGTAGTGAAGATATAAATAAATTTGTTCCAGCGATAAGAAAACTTATTGAACCATACCTTCCCTTTTTTGAAAAAAGTAAAATAAATCAGATTCTTTTTATATTTTTTAATAATTTAAGAGTTGTTATTGTTGCTGGAGTTTTAAGTTTTATAACCTTTGGAATCTTTGCTGAAATTGTTGCATATATAAATGGATTTGCAGTTGGTGCTGTAATCTCTTCTCTTTCAATAATCATTCCAGAAATAAGTGGAGTTAAAATGTTTGTTTTTGGAATATTACCACATGGAATTTTTGAAATTTTTGCTTTTTTACTCTCTTTAACTTTTGCCCATTCACTTTCTCCAACGAAAAAAGGAGTTGAAGAACTCAATATTTATCTAAAATCTTACATTATTGTTGTTCCAATTCTTTTTATCGCCTCAATAATTGAAGTATTGATAACCCCTCTCTTTTTAAGTTCAACAATTAAAAATTCACTCCTTCTATTTTCAAATAAACTCTCTTTATTTAATATAAATCCTTGGAGATAAAATTGGGAAATCTTTTTTCAAAATATTTCTTAGAAAAAGGAATATTAGAAACAATAGATTATAAAGAAATCAACGATAAAAATTTATATGAAAAATATAAAGAAATAAAAAAATTATTTGACTCTTTCCCTAAAAAGATTAAAAAAGATGAAACTTTTACAGAAGATAATTTAATTAAACCAATACTTGATATATTGGGATTTTACTATACAAGACAAGTTTCTATTGAGAAAAAAGGAAGAAGCGATGTTCCAGATTATTTATTGTTTGTAGATAAAAATGATAAGGAGATTTTTGATAAGAGTGAACAATCAGAAAGACCATATAATAGAGTTTCATTGATTCTTGAAGCAAAGAGATGGAAAAGAGAACTTGATAAAGGAGATAAAGAAGATCCAGTTGATCCATCTATTCCATCCAACCAGATTTTAAGATATCTTTCAACAATTGAGATATCAAGTAATGGAAAAGTTTTATGGGGCATTTTAACAAATGGAAAAATCTGGAGATTATATTATCATAAATTTCCTTCAAGATCAGAAGGTTTTGTTGAATTTGATTTAGAAGAGATTTTTGATGAAGAAGCACAACTATTTAACAAAAATTTTGAGAAATTTAAGATATTTTATCTATTATTTAGAAAAGATGCATTTATAAAAACTTTCTATAGGCCAGATAAAACATTTTTAGAGATTGCGCTTGAAGAAGGAAAGAAATGGGAAGAGAAAATTTCTTCTGATTTAAAAGATAAAATATTTACTGATGTTTTCCCTCAACTTGCAAAGGGATTTTTAAAAAATTTTAATAATATCAATGAAGATTTGTTAAATGAAATTTATAACAATGTTTTAATTTTATTATATAGATTACTATTTCTTTTCTATGCTGAAGATAGGTCTCTTTTACCAGTTTATGATGATAACTATTATGAGTATTCAATAAGTAAAATTAGAAATGAAATAAAAGAAAAAATAGATAATAATGAAGTTTTAAGTGAAGTAGCAACAACATACTATGATAGATTAAAAAATCTTTTTAAAATAATAAATTTAGGTGATAGAAGTTTAAAAATACCTTCATATAATGGAAAATTATTTGATAACAATATTCATGAATTTCTTGAAAAATATTCTATTTCAGACAAATATTTAATTCCTTCTATTGATAAACTCAGCAGAAATTATGAGGAGATAAATAAACCAAGAATTAATTATAGAGAACTTTCAGTAAGACAACTTGGAACAATCTATGAAGGACTTCTTGAGTTTAAATTAAAAATTGCAGAAGAAAATTTAAAAATTAAAAAAGAAAAAGGAAGAGAGATTTATGAAATAGCAAAAGATAATGAAAATTTTGACATAAAAAAGGGAGATATTTATATAACAAACGATAGAAGTGAAAGAAAAGCAACTGGCTCTTATTATACACCAGATTATATTGTTCAATATATTGTAAAGCATACATTGGAACCAGTCATCAATGAAAAAGTTAATGAATTTGAAAATCATATTGAAAGGATTGAAAAATTAAGTAAAGAAGAAATAAATAAGGAATTGTTTAATCTAAATTTAAAAAATGAGAAGATAAATTTTTTAAGAAATGAGTTACTTAAAAAATATGATATCATAGATTCAATTTTAAATATTAAAATTGTGGATCCAGCAATGGGAAGTGGTCATTTTCTTGTTGGTGCAGTTGACTTTTTATCAGATAAAATTCTTGAATTAATAGATAAATATAACAATAAAGAAATTTTTGGCAAAGAAAAATATATAGTACCAATAGTTGGAAAAATTGAGGAAATAAGAAAAAGAATATTGGAAAAATCTAACAAAGAAGGTTATCTTATACAGGAAAATTATTTAAATGATAAAGATATTATAAAAAGAATAGTTTTAAAAAGATCAATCTATGGAGTTGACCTCAATCCACTTGCAGTTGAACTTGCAAAAGTTTCTTTGTGGTTACACACTTTTATGATTGGTGCACCACTATCATTTCTTAACCATCATCTAAAATGTGGTAACTCACTGATAGGTACAAATCTTGAAGATTTTTATCAAAAAATTTTAAATAAAGAGTTATGGCTATTTGGTTCTCCATTTTCTGGCTTCATTAGAGCGATAGATGAATTAAAAAAATTAGAGACAATTGATGATTTAGATATTTCTGAAATAGAAGAGAGTAATAAGATTTATGAAGATGTTATTAAAAATCTTGAACCATATAAGAAAATTCTTGATTTATATTTATTAGATTTATATATAAATGATAAAGATAAAACACCATTAAAATTGATAGATGGAAGAAAGGGAGAGCCACTTGAAATTATTCAGAATAAAATTCCATTAAATGAAGATGAAAAACTATTAATTGATGAATCTTTAAAGATTTCTAAAGAAGAAAGATTTTTCCATTGGAAACTTGAGTTCCCAGAAATTTTTTATGAACAGGGAAAAATTAAAGAAAATGGTGGTTTTGATATAGTTATTGGAAATCCACCATATATAAGACAGGAGGGAATAAAAGATATTAAAGATATTTTACAGTATCTTGATTATGAAGTTTATGATCCAAGAGGTGATATATATACCTATTTTTATGAAAGAGGTTATCAGATATTAAAAAATAGTGGAAAATTGGGATTTATAACAAGCAATAAATGGATGAGAGCAAAATATGGTGAAAAATTAAGAAATCTATTTTTAAACAAGACGAATTTAATAGAGTTAATTGATTTTGGTGGATATAAAGTTTTTGAAACAGCAACAGTTGATACAAATATAACAATATTTGAAAAAGATAAAATAAATTTAGAAAATGATGTTTTCACATTAAAAATCAAAGATGATTTTACAGGAGACCTTGAAAATTACTTTAATCAGAATAAATTTTCAATAAAACAAAAAAATTTCTCTGAAAGTGTTTTTACAATAGAAAAAGAGGACATTTTAGATATAAAGAAAAAAATTGAAAATATAGGTATTCCTTTAAAAAACTGGAATGTAAAAATTTATTATGGAATTAAAACTGGTTTTAATGAAGCATTTATAATTGATACTGAAACAAGAAATAGAATTTTATCAGATTGCAAAAATGATGAAGAGAGAAAAAGGACAGAAGAAATTATCAAGAAGGTTTTAAGAGGAAGAGATATTTTTAGATATGGTTATAGATGGGCTGGTTTGTGGATAATAGGAACATTTCCTACAAAAAAAATAAATATTGATGAATATTCTACTTTAAAAAATTATTTTGAAAATTTTGGTGATAGATTATTACAGGATGGTAAGAAAGGACATAGAAAAAAAACAAATAATAAATGGTTTGAAACACAAGATAATATAGCTTATTACCCTGAATTTGAAAAAGAAAAAATTGTCTGGCAAAGAGTGACACAAAAATTTTCATTTATTTATATATCTGAATGTATTTATGTTTTAGATTCAATGGCTTTTTTAACAGGTAAAAATTTAAAATATATTACAGGAGTTCTTAATTCAAAATTAATAGATTTTTATTTAAGAACATATATACATTTATATTCAGATGAAGGATTTTTATTGTCTAATCAATATGTTGAAAAAATTCCAATCCCCAAAACTTTAGAAGAAAATGAATTAAAACTTACAGAATTTGTTGATAAAATGATTTATTATACAAATAAAAAACAAATTTTAGAACTCTTTATTGAAGATGAGATAAAACCAGGAACACCAGAAATGATTGAAGCATTGAAAGAACTTCAAAATCATCCATCCTGGTCAGACAATTCATCTTTGGAACTCAAAAGAGAAATTGCTCGAAATTTAATAACTGAATATAATAAAATAATATTAGAAACAGATAAATCAATCGACTCACTTGTTTATAAATTATACAATCTCACCGACCACGAAATAAACATTATCGAAACTTACTTTAATAAATAATTTTTTTAAATATAAAAAATTTTTATAATATTAAATTATGAAAGAAATAATAAATGAAGAATTTAAAAATATTATTGAAAAAGGGGAAGCCAACTTAAATTCTTTGGCAACTAAGAGTTATGATGAAGAAGCAACTTCAAGAGAATTAGATGATTATCCAAATCCATATAGAACACCTTTTCAAAGAGATAGAGATAGAATTATTCATTCAAAAGCCTTTAGAAGATTAATGCATAAGACTCAAGTATTTGTTAAACCAGATTCAGAACATATTAGAACAAGGTTAACTCATACTTTAGAAGTTATGCAAATAGCAAGAAGCATTGCAAGAGCAATTGGAGCAAATGAAGATTTAACTGAGGCTATATCATTGGGTCATGATTTAGGCCATACTCCTTTTGGACATATTGGAGAAGAGGCATTAAATGAAGAATTGAAAAAGTATGGCTTATTTTTTAAACATAATGTACAATCATATAGAATTCTTAATTATCTTGAAAAATATTACAAATTTCCTGATGGAGGTTTAAATTTAACTAATGCAGTGAAATTTGGAATTTTAAGACACTCTGGTAAATATAGTAATAGTGTAGAAAATGTTGAGGTTTTTGATAAAGAAGGTAATATTAAAAAAATAAGGTTTAAACAAACATTGGAAGAAAAAATTGTTAGATTAGCAGATGATTTAGCGTGGTTAAATCATGATTGGGATGATGGGATAAGAAGTGGTCTTTTATCAAATTCTTTTTTAGGTAAAGAACTTCTATTAAAATTAGGAGCAACGCAAGCAGATAGAATTAATAGAATGGTTATTGATGTTATTGATAATTTTAATAAAACAAACCAAATTAATTTTTCAGTTGAGATTGAAAAATTAGAAAAAGAACTTAAATCTAAAATAGAAAATTATCTTTGGAATAGTGATACTATAAAAAGATATAATAACGAGGCTAAAAGCATAATATTAAAACTATTTAATTTTTTTATGAAGCATCCTGATAAATTACCTGATGATACAAAAAGATCAAGAGGATTAGATATAAATAATAAGAAAAAAACAGCATTAATTATAGCAGATTATATTTCTGGTATGACTGATGATTGGTGTTTGAGAAATTATGAAACATATATTTATGGTCCATATAATATATACAAAAAATTAATATTTCCTGACGAACATGAATGGTTAAACATTAAAAAAAGGAATGAATCTGAAGAATATGAAATTAATTTACCCGAATCTATGATTATTGATGTTAATACAGAATTTATAATATATGATCAGTCAGTAAAGGAATTAATAAAAAATAATAAAATCCAAGATTTAAATAAACATGAATTGGGCGAATGTATTTATAAGAGAGAAAATTTAATTGAAATTAAAAAAATAAAAGAAGATAAAATAATTGAAGAAGGAAATATTTTAATAATAAAATAATTTGATTAAAGTTGATTAAATATCTTGACAAAAATTTAAAAAGCATTATAATTAAATTATAAATTACTAATAAGGAAAATTTATGTATTTGTATTGTCTAGTAAGGAAAAAAAATTTTAAAATTAGTAAAAATAATAAATTAATAATAGATTTTATATTAAAACTCTCTATTACCAAATATTTATATAATATAAATTACAAAATAATATATTTACCACTTGACAAATTTTATTTTTTATTATATTATGATTATTTAATCCAGGATAAATGAAAGGAGGTTTTAGATTTAAAAGGTTTAAAAAGGAGGTTTACGCTTATGCGTGAGAATTTAAATGATAATTTAGAAGAATTAATGAAGAAAATGGATGAGAAATTAGATAATTTAAGAACTAATATTAATGTTAGAATGGACAATCTTGAATCCAGTGTGGATTTATTAACAAATGAAATGAGAACAAGAATGCAGATAATAGAGAGAAAGGTTCAAGATATTGATGATAGATTAGATATATTAGAGAGTGAAAATAGAAGGGCAAGAAGTATACCAACACAAATTGGAATAAGAATTGCTCCTCCTATATCTCAATTTAATTCTATTTCAGATAATGATGTAGAATTTATACCGATTGAGGAATATTTAAAATAAGGGGGGATATTTTAAAATAATTTTTGGCCTTTTATTACTAAATTATAATAAATTATAAAAAGGGAATTTAAAAATAAAAATATCTTATGAATCTAATAAAATCTATAATAGTTTGTAGATTTTTTGATGTTTCACAAGAAGAGAAAAATTGTACAGACTTTAGAAATTATGAAGATGACAACATTATTATAAATGATGATAATATAGATTTAAGGTTATCTTTAATAAATGAAA
>Ga0078972_1007752_pt1 | contig 23448 bp, 15 predicted proteins | sample YelNatPaOPGAMG01_FD_67568 | JGI IMG/M metagenome (GOLD analysis project Ga0078972, IMG submission 67568) | Hot spring thermophilic microbial communities from Obsidian Pool, Yellowstone National Park, USA - OP-RAMG-01 (SPADES assembly) (version 2) | ecosystem: Environmental > Aquatic > Thermal...
CTCAGAAAGTTAAGAATTTTTTTCTCGTCGTCATTAAAACCATCAAAGTTTATTGAGAACTGCTTAATAGTTTCGGCTCTGCCAACCGATTTCCATCCCAGTATGAATTCAACATCATCGGCCGATTCCACGAGTGCCGCCTTATTTTGCTTAATCAACATATTACAACCCTGGGAGTAGGTTGATTTAACATTGCCGGGAACGGCAAGCACGTCGCGATTATAGGAATTGGCAATATCGGCAGTAACCAAAGCGCCACCCTCAACTGCGCTCTCAACCACAATGGTAGCATCCGATAGTCCGGCAATAATCCGGTTGCGTTGCAAAAAGTTATTGGGGTCAAATGGCGTACCTGAAATAAAATCGGTAACCAGAGCACCATGCTCAACTATCTCCTTTGCCACCCCGCGGTGTGCTATAGGGTAAATGGTATCTAAACCATGGCCAAGTACGGCTATGGTAGGTAAATTATTATTTAAGGCCGATTTGTGGGCTACTATATCAATCCCGTAAGCCAGGCCACTTACAATTATTGGGGTATGCCCTTTGGCTACCAAGCCGTTTACAATATCCTCGCAAACCTGTTTACCATAAGCAGTTGCTTTGCGGGTTCCTACAATGCTAATAATCTTATCGGTATTAAAGTTGATATTGGCATGAGTTTTTACGTAAAGCATTACCGGGCCATCCTCGCATTGGCGCAAACGCTCAGGATACTCGGGGTCAGTAAAGTAAAGTGCCTTTATCTTATACTTATCGATAAATTCAATTTCTTTCTCGGCAAGGTGCAAAACTTTCTGGTTTGCCACCTCGGTGGCAATGGTTTCGCCAACTCCCGGAATTTTCAGCAATGCTTTTTTGGATTGATGGAAAACCGCCTCGGCACTACCACAGTAGGCAATTAACCGCTTAGCGGTTATACTCCCCACTTTAGGGATAAGTTCAATGGCTATGCGATATTGCAACTCGCCTGCGCCCATACCCTAAACTTTGGAAAGCTGTTTGAGCGAATTCTCCATGTTTTGGAATTGTTCGGCAGTTAACGAAACTACCGATACCGGAGGGTATTTCATTATCTGATTCCCTTTTTTTACCCAAATATGCAACTGCTTTTTGGGCCACCTTGATACTATTTCATACTTATAAAATTCGGAATGCGGTATTTCCATCGAAATCTTTTTACCGCCCCAAGGGCGAAGCTTGAAAGTGCGAATAACCAACTTATTACCCTCGTCGTTATAGGAAACGAATGCTGCATCCATCCAAATAAAATATCCAAAAAACATAAGGTATAGAAGAACTATAATGGCAATAACCCAGTTCTGGCTAATGCCCAATTGGTTCTCAATAAAATCGGGGATCGATGTTAAGTACATCAACAAAATGATTACTACCACCACAACCGCCAAAACAAGTTTCAGCGAGTGGATTCCATACACAGTATCTTGGTTATCGAATTTCATATTCTTGTCAGTTTTCTAGTTTACGTCGGTTTAACTCCCTTAGAACTGCAAAGCGCTGCTCGGCAAGAATGTTAGGTAACGATGGGTCGGACTGGTAAAGCTTGTCCATCCAAATTAATGAACTTTCAAAAGTGCCGTAAGGAACTATTAATGCCGTATTATAGCCCCTGTTTGCAAGATTATAGCTTATAACTTTTGCCATTCCATAGCGCTGCACTATCGTTACGTTTTTATTGCTTTGCCCAACCTGATAGTTTTCCATTAATGATGTTAAGTAAAGTAAATTATCGGGGTTATGGCTCACAATGAATGCCGATAAAAAATCAATATTATTAAGGAGAAACTTTGTTACCTCATGAAATGTGCGTTTGGTCTGATTAAAGCTATTACAGGGTGATTCATCGGCATAGTTCTGCTCCTGTTTTTGGGTTATGTACTCGGGGGTTAAGTATTTTGAAATGGCAACTCCGGCTATAAAACCTTGGTTGGTTCCCATTCTAACCAACTCGGTAATTCTCTTTTGGGTATTTACATGGCATAGGTGAAAAAGCAAATAGACGCTTGCACTTTTAGTATTGTAGCGTTGCATTAAATCAATGGCTATGGCCTGAATAGCCGGAAAACTTGAAAAATTTGCAGTATAAAGAATTACTGATTTCCCCTTCTGCTGGGCAATTCCGCATACCTCCTCAATGTGTTCGGTAAATAAATGAAATGTTTTTTTATCGGCCTGATTTAGCAAACCATCATTTGAAACCAAATTTAAAATTCGATTTTCAATGTAATCGTCAACATTTAAAAACAAGAACTCTAAGCCAGGAACATCAAATTTATCGGTTTTTAATGCTGATAGTAAGTCGATAATTGAACCCTGCCTGTTTGAAATTGGCGAAACACAGGTAAGAATTCTATTATGGAAGTTATCCACTGATAACTTTTTTAACTCATCAATGGAATCGCTGCAGTAAAAGCGCTTTACAAAAAAGTTCCCCGGGAATTTCTTGAAAATCCTTACATTTTTAAAAAGAATGGACAACTTTATTAAAGCTTGACCAAGTATTTTTTTTGAAAGTATAAGCAAAATAAAGGCTTCACACCGGAGCGACTTGTTGCTCCGATTTTCAAAAACATGTTCAGTGTTACCAAGCGAAAACATTATTTTGTAATTTTATTTTCAAAATTACCATTTTTTATGACAAAACCGATGCTGTTGAGCAATTAATGAGTTTTTGCGTTAAACCTTTGTAGGCTTAAACAGTTTAACTCTTAAGTGTAATGAATATGAACAAAATTAGAAATCATATGAATATCGCAAAAAAACTGCTATCTCTTACTTTAGTAAGTTTTTCGTTGGCAACCTACTCGCAAAACCAAGCGGAATGGTATCGTTACCCTGCCATATCGCCCGATGGTAAAACCATTGCATTTGTTTACAAGGGCGATATATACACAGTCCCCGCAAGTGGAGGCGATGCAGTTGCCATAACAACCAATCCTGCCCACGATTATTTGCCGGTTTGGAGTCACAACGGTAATTACATTGCATTTGCTTCCAACAGGTATGGTAACATGGATGTTTTTGTGGTACCCGCAAAAGGTGGCGAACCCAAACGTTTAACATTCCATTCTACCGATGAACTCCCATACGCCTTCAGCGCCGACGACAAGTCGATACTATTTGCTGCTGCCCGTTACGACATGGCTTCCAGCCGACTTTACCCAACTGCTTCGCAACCCGAACTATATTCTGTGCCAGTTAATGGTGGAATTGTTAATCAGGTACTTCCGGTTCCAGCCGAAGCCGTTTCTGTGTCACACGATGGAAGGTTCTTAACTTATCAGGATAAAAAGGGCGGAGAGAATGAGTTTCGGAAACACCACAAGTCGTCAATTGCCCGCGATATATGGCTTTACAACACACAAACACAAGAGTATAAGCAGCTCACAACCTATAAGGGCGAAGACCGCAACCCGGTTTTTGCTCCAGGCGATTCCACAATTTATTTTCTCCGTGAGGATGCAAATTTTAATGTATACAAGCTATCGCTTTCCAACCCAACTGAGGTTAAGCAGGTTACTAACTTCACCACTCACCCTGTTCGGTTTTTAAGCATTAGCCAAAACGGCACCCTTTGCTTTGGCTACGATGGTTCCATTTATACCCTGAATAAGACAGAAAACAGCACCAAGGTAAATATCAAAATCAGTCGCGATTATCAGCAAAATCCTGAGCAAATAGTTAACCTAAGCGGCAATATCCGTGAAGTTGCCATTTCGCCCGATGGAAAAGAGGTTGCTTTTATTGCCCGTGGCGAAGTTTTTGTAACCTCTGTTGATGGAGCATTTACCAAACGTATAACCCAAACCCCTGAGCAGGAACGCTTTGTTGCCTTCATGCCCGATGGCAAAAGTATTGTTTATGCTGGCGAACGGAATGGGCGCTGGCAAATTTTCAAGGCATCGCGTGTGCGACCCGAGGAGCCCTTCTTTTTTGCATCAACCTTAATCAACGAAGAATTGCTGATTGGCAATGAACACGATAACTATCAACCGCTCCCCTCGCCCGATGGCAAAAAACTAGCTTACATTGAGGATAGAACAACCCTTAAAGTTTTAGATTTGGAGAGCAAGACCACTAAAACATTGCTTACCCCTAAGGAACTTTACTACATGAGCGATGGCGACCAGTACTTCAAATGGAGTCCCGATAGCCATTGGCTTTTGATACAGTTTAACCCTACCATGTCGAATTCTGAGGTTATAGTGATGCCGGCCGATGGCAGTTTGCCATTTGTGAACCTAACCATGAACGGTTACGACGATTTCTCGCCTATTTGGGCAAATGGCGGCAAACAGGTGCTTTGGCTCTCAACCCGTGATGGTCTGAGGAGCTACGCCAATAGCGGTGAACGCCAAAGCGACGTTTATACACTATTCCTCACCCGCGACGCTTGGGATAAATTCAGACTTAACAAGGATGAGTATAACCTTCTGAAAGCCATTGAGGAAAAACAGAAAGAGGCAAAACAAAAAAAGGACGACGATAAGCAAAAGGATAAAAAAACAAAGGATAAAAAGGATAAGGAAAAGGTTGATAGTTCGCTAAAATTCGACTGGGCGGGTTATGAATATCGTCTGGCTCGCCTTACAACCTCCTCGGCCGATATTGCCGATGCATTGCTTAGCAACGATGGTGAAACTCTTTACTACCTTGCCCGCTACGATAAAGGCTACAACCTTTGGTCGATGAATGTGCGCGAGAAAGAGGCAAAAATCATTATTGATATGGATGCCGACAACGCTCATATATACTGGGATAAAGCTGAAAAGAATATGTTCATGCTCGCCGATGGCAAACTCTACAAGGTTGATGTTGACAAGGGCAAACGTGAAGCATTGAAGGTTTCGGCCGAAGCCACAATTAACACCGATGCCGAAAGGCAAGCCATGTATGAACACGTGGTAATTCGAACCCGTAAGGGATTCTATACCCCCAACTACCATGGTATTAACTGGGACGCAATGGCTAATCATTACCGGGAGTTCTTACCTCATATCGGAAACGGATTCGAATTTGCCGAGCTGCTAAGCGAGTTACTTGGCGAACTCAATGTTTCACATTCCGGTGCTCGATACTACCAAAACAGCCCTAATGGCGACCAAACCGCATCGCTTGGGATAATTCCCGATGTAACCTACCAGGCACAAGGCATAAAGGTAGATGAAGTGCTTTTAGACGGCCCCCTCGACCGCAAGGAGCTTAACCTCACTGCTCCATTCATTATTACCGCTATCGATGGCGAAGTAATTGGAATGGACAGGGATTGGGCCTATTACCTGAATCGCAAAACCGACAAGTATATCCTGCTAAATATCAAGGAGTTGACTACCGGTAAAGAGAGACAGGTATCGGTAAAGCCGATAAGTATTTCTCAGGAATCCCGTTTGCTCTACCGTCGTTGGGTTAAACGTAATGCCGATGAGGTTGAACAATTGAGCAATGGAACATTGGGTTATGTCCATATTCCAGGAATGAGCGATGGTCCATACCGCAATATTTATGGCGAAATGATGGGCAAGTATTTCGACCGTAAAGGCATTGTGGTTGATACCCGCTTTAACGGCGGTGGCGACCTCGTATCGGATTTGGCAATGTTCTTTACGGGTACCAAATTCATTTCGTACCAAAACAACTTTAGGGAGTTGGGCTCTGAACCCACATTCCGATGGACAAAACATACTGTTGCATTGGTTAACGAAGCCAACTATAGCGATGGCAGCTGTTTTGCCTGTGGCTACCAACAATTAGGGATTGGAAAACTTATTGGTATGCCTGTTCCGGGTACATGCAGCTTTGCTGGCTGGGAAAGGCTTCAGGATGGACAAGTTATGTGGGGTATGGTTCCTGTTAGTTCCAAGGATATGCATGGGCAATGGATGGAAAATGTGGAAACAGTACCCGATTACACCATAATGAATGAACCCTCCGTTGCGCCCAAGGGTCGCGACCAACAACTCGAAAGGGCTGTTAAAGCTTTACTGGAAACGCAAGCCAATTAAACCATAAACAATTTTATCCAACCATCCATTTAGGCTCAGGTAACCCCTGAGCCTAAACTTTATCATATACTAATAACACTTGAGTAATGTACATGTTATCAAACAAATAGGTAAAGTTCAATTGCATTAACATAAAAAGACCGCCCCAAAAGGAGCGGTCAAAATTTTTAATGTGATTTTGGTTTGGTTTTAGATTGCTTTTTGGATATTTCATAATAATTGCAAAACCAGAGAAAAACACTTTTTTGACATCAAACACCATGCCAACATGAAACATTTCAACTTTAAATCGAAATAAAATTCTCATTAAACCATTCGTAATGCATTCTATATTTGAACATATCGTTAGTTTAAAGATTACTTACAAACCGCAATGCAACATTTTATCATTTGGAAATTCCTGTTAGTTTTTTAACTTAGAAGGCTGTAAACCAACCCACACCTAAACCAAAATGGCCAAAAAACTTACGCCCGGTAAGCAATTCGACACACAAAAGAATTACCGGGAAACCATGAAGGCTATAGGCTATGTTAGCCGAGCCGAAGCCACACGAAAGGATTACGAACGCATTGGGTTCAAATCGGGACTCGAAGTGCATCAGCAACTCAAAACCAAACAAAAGCTCTTTTGCCGCTGTCCGGCAGGGGTTTATCACGACGACAACGACTACCATGCAGAGATTATCCGCCACATGCGCCCAACCCTAAGCGAAATGGGCGAGTACGATGGAACCGCTCTCATGGAGTTTAAAACACGGAAGGAGATTGTTTACCGTATCAATAACAAAACCACCTGCACTTATGAAATTGACGATACTCCCCCATTCCCCATTAACCGCGAAGCGCTGGAAATAGCCCTTGAAATCTCATTGCTTTGTAAGTTTAACATTGTGGGCGAGGTTCACATTACCCGAAAGCAGTACCTCGATGGCTCTATCCCAACTGGTTTTCAACGTACGGCCATTCTGGGTGTTGAGGGCGAAATCCAGCTAAAGAATAAAAAAGTAGGCCTTATCCAGTTGAGTATCGAAGAAGACGCATGCCGTGAGGTTTCGGATATTGGACATCGACGTATCTATAAAACCGACAGGTTGGGGATGCCTCTTATTGAAACGGTTACCCACCCACAATGCCTAACCCCCGACGAATTAAGGGAGGCGGCCGATTACATCCGTTTCCTAAACCGAAGTACTGGTAAGGTTCGAACTGGAATTGGTGCTGCCCGGCAAGATACCAATGTGAGCTGTGAGGGTGGTACCCGTGTGGAAATAAAAGGCGTTTCGCACAATAAGTGGTTGCCCCTGCTTTCACATAACGAGTGTTTTAGGCAATGGGCGTTGCTGCACATCCGAAAGTTACTGCTTGAGCGGGTACCTACGCCCGAAAAGTGGGCAATGCGCCATGTTGAAATCGACCCCTACACTCAAGGCATTGAGCACGAAGTTGCCATCAAATTTGCCGATATGGGCTACAAGGTTATAGGTATTGCTCTTCCGGCATTTCACGGCATACTTTCGCATTTCACTCAACCCGGCAAATGCTTCACCAACGAGCTATCCGACAGGCTTAAAGTGATTGCCTGTATTGAACGACCCAATATCACCAGTAACGAGGATTTAGAGTCTCCGCTTTCCGAAACCGACACCACAAGGCTAGCTTCGCTCCTCAAGGCATCGCCCGACGATGCCATTGTTCTCATTTGGGGCCCAGCCGAAGATATCCCTACTGCCCTTGAAACTATTGATGAGCGATGCCGTATGGCCTTTGAAGGCGTTCCGCGCGAAACACGCCGACCGTTGGCCGACGGTACAACCATCTTTGAACGCGTGCTTCCCGGTGCCGACCGCATGTACCCCGATACTGACTCGGCTCCCATTCCTCTTGATGAGGCCTATATCGAGAAACTACATCAAAACTTACCTGTAGATATCTGGCATCGATTCGAACAACTTGCCCAGATGCAGATTCCCGAAGACGCCCACCCATTCTTGTTAAGACGTAACCTCGTTCCGGTGATTGAGGAAATTGTTGGCTTGGGATTCCCTTCTCGCTATGTGGGAACATTACTCGGACATAAACTGAAACGAATCGAGGGGAAATACCCCAAACATAAAGATTTTAGCTACTCCCGAATTGTTGAACTATTCCGCTTTATCAAGGAAAATAAGTTACATCACTCCTTGGCCAAGCTTATGCTTCCGGTTGTTTACCAATACCCCAACATGGATTTCAACTCGGTACTTACCAGCATCAACTTTAAGCGTAAATCCGAAGAGGAACTCCTTGCACCAGTGGATTACCTCATCGAAAAATTTAAGGAGATAAAGATTGCCAAACACGATAAACCGGAGAATGCGGTTAACTGGGTAATGGGGCAGCTGCACAAGCAGGCATTGGGAAATATCGACCCTGCTTTGCTTTACACAAGAATAAAAGAACGAATCAGCTAATAAAAACAATCATTGCATAACTAAAAAGGCTATGGAAGACATTTTTCAAGGATACAAAGGACGTTCCCTTGAGGTTCTTAAAAAGTTCAACGTTAGGGTTTGGGGCAAAGCCATCATTGAAACTACCCGCGGAGAGTTTCAGGGCACTGTGTTACCCCGTGCCGAAAACGACGACGACACTCATATTGTGCTCAAAATTGCAACCGGCTACAATATTGGAATCGATATTTTTACTATAAAATCGATGAAGGAGGTTGGCTACTACAAGGCTACCTACAAGATACCCGAAAAGGAGTTTCCATACACACCAAATCTACCCAAGGTGAAGTTACTGGGTACGGGCGGTACCATTGCCTCGCGACTCGACTACCGAACCGGAGCAGTAATTCCGGCCTTTTCGCCCGGCGAACTATATGGAGCGGTTCCTGAACTTGCCAGCATCTGCAACCTCACCACTGAGAAACTTTTTGCCGTTTTCAGCGAAAACATGGGACCCGAGCAGTACAAAGCTCTTGCCATTGCCATTGGCAAGGAAATTGAAAATGGAATCGACGGTATAATCATCGGTCATGGTACCGATACCCTTAGCCATACAGCTGCTGCACTAACCTTTATGGTTCAAAATCCTCCTGTTCCCATAGTGCTTGTAGGCTCACAGCGAAGCAGCGACCGCCCTAGCAGTGATGCCGCACTAAACCTAATGCATGCCACATACACTGCCGGACACTCCGATATTGCCGAGGTTATGGTTTGCATGTTCGGCCCCACCTCCGACGAGTACGGATTCCTGCACCGAGGCACAAGGGTGCGTAAAATGCACTCCTCGTACCGCAGTACATTCCGCACCATTGGCGATACACCGCTGGCAACGGTAAGCCTCAAAGATGGCGTTAAACCCATAAAGGACACCTACAACCACCGCCGAAAGGATAAAAAAGTTAAGATACTACCCTACTTTGAGGAAAAAGTATCGATTGTTTACTACTACCCCAACATGAAACCCGATATTATCGACTCGTTGGTCGATAATGGTTACCGTGGGATAATAATTGCCGGAACAGGCCTTGGCCATGTGAATAAGCCTCTTTATCCTGCCATTGAAAGGGCAAAAAAGAAAGGCGTTCACATGTTCATGACCGTTCAAACCCTTTGGGGATATGCTCACATGTACGTTTACGATACCGGTCGCGACCTGATGGCCAAGGGTATTATCCCCGCTGAAAACATGCTTCCTGAAACCGCTTACATCAAACTGGGTTGGGTGCTTGGCCAAACCGACGACCCAGAGGAGGTAAAACGTTTAATGCTAACCCCCATTAACAATGAAATAACACCCCGTGAGCCTTATAACGGCTACCTTATATACCAGGGTGGCGTGCCCGAGGTTGAAGAGTTTATCAGAAAGTTCAGGAAGTAGATGCGAAATATGTTAATTGATTGTAGGTAAGACAGGTTTGATAGATAATCGCTAATCATCGTTATCTGTGTTCAATCTAATCCCTTCCACAATTTCTTTATAGCTACAACTCCCTTTTCTTCCTGCTCATCAAATACCTTGAAATTCCATAGGCCAAGGAAAGCAGTGCCATAAATGCGGAGATGTTTCCTATGTAATCGCCATGGTTAGCGTAGTATGTAGTATTGTTATTGGCAAGTAAGGTGCCCTTTATTACACCCCGCTTCCACCAACCAAGGGAATCGACTATATCGCCACGCTGGTTAACAATGGCTGAGATACCCGTGTTTGCCGAACGGGCTATTGAACGGCGCATCTCAATGGCGCGAATGCGCGAAAACGAAAGGTGTTGACGATATCCGGGCGTATCGCCCCACCATCCATCGTTTGTAATAACAAAGAGCAGGTTTGCGCCATTTTTTATGTACCCACTTACATACTCGCCAAAAACCGATTCGTAGCAAATTATTGGCCCCACTCCAAACCTACCATCTATTGACCGGAATACTCCCCTATCGGGCTGGGTGCCTAAACTACCTGTAATTCCGCCTAAATCGATTGAAAGTTTCTCCAGAAACTTAAGGTATTGCGGGTAAGGCATCATCTCTACCCCAACCACCAGTTTTGATTTATGGTAAACCGGTAGTTTGAAAAGTGAGTCAACCTGAATGGCCGAGTTGTACCTATCGTAGTAGTACATTTCATCGTAAGGTAACTTTCGGGCAGTTGGTGTAATGGGCTCGCCCGGCTGGTAAAGCTTAAGAGTTACCAAACCACTCACCCACATTACTCCGAGATGCTTATCCACAAAGGCTTTCAGCCTTTGAATGCTCTCGTTATCGGCAAGTTGATGTTCCCAAATACGATCGTCAATGGCAGTCTCTGGGCATACCACATAGCGAATGGTACTATCGATATTCGATTCAGCAAGATTAAGCATGATATCCATCTGTTGCTCATTGGTTAACCCGCTAAACTTCTCGTTGTATGGATCAATATTGGGTTGAACTATTAGCACATTCACCGCTTCGCCCTTTTCCTCATAATTGTAGTAGATATATAGCGATATGGCAAATGGTATTGCAAAAAAGAGGAGCACATCGGAAAAGAACCATGCAATTCGACCGTAAACCCTTTCACGATACGCTGTAATTTGCGAAAGAATAAAAAAGTTAACCACTAAAATCCAAAGCGAACCGCCCAGCACGCCCGTGTACTCGTACCACTGAATAACCATGGGATGATTGCCAAGGCTATTCCCCAATGTTAACCAGGGCCATGTAATCTCCGAGTTGTGAAAAAATTGCTCCCATGCAATCCAAAAGGTGATGAACGCAAATGCCCCTATGGTTTTGTTTGTGTTGATATGGATGAAATGGTAGAGGCTAAATACCGCTGTCATCAGTAATGCGGTAAGTACAACAGCTAACACTGCGCCTACCACAGTGGCATTGTAAATCCACCACGTGGCAAGCAGGTTCCATACAAAAAACGACAGGTAAACATATCCAAATATCTTCCAAAACCCGGCCTTCTGCTCAACCAATCTGTAATACGAAACGAATAGTGGCACAAAGGCAAAGAAGATTGTATAGCTTGGTAAGCCCTCATACCATGGAAGCGCTAAAAGCACACCCGAAAGCAACACCAGGAAAGCATTTGATTTCAGTAGGTTCTTTATTAGCATAGTTGCAGTTAATTTTAAAACGATTTGTAAAGATAAACGATTTGCCATTCTAACAAATCCAATAAAAGTTATTTTTGGGTGAAATTTAAATATAATACCGTATGGCATTACCCGTATTTTTCCCATACGTTGGTGGTGAGTTCAAAGTCACAGGCTTAACTTACCAGGTGAAATGTCCATGGGATAATTCACCAATTGCCACTGTTCATCTTGCAGGCGATAATGAGCTTGAGCAGGCAATACAAATGGCCCAGCAAGCCGAGCTCCCAATGTCAGAACTGGCTGCCTATGAGAAGTACGAAATACTTATGGGGATTGCCAATGGCATAAGGGATCGGCGCGATGAGTTTGCCAAAACCCTTGCCTTGGAAGCCTGTAAACCCATAAAGTTGGCTTACGGTGAGATAGATAGGGCCATACAAACGTTTATAGTTGCAGCAGAGGAGGCCAAGCGGCCACCGACCGAATTGATAAGAATAGATTGGACACCACAGGGTAAGGGTAAAGAGGGGCTAATAAAATACTTCCCAATTGGGATAGTTGCCGGCATTGCCCCATTCAACTTCCCTTTAAACCTTAGCGTGCATAAAATTGCCCCTGCAATTGCGGCAGGATGTCCAATCATTTTAAAGCCAGCCCGTTCTACCCCCCTCTCGGCGCTAATGCTTTCCCAGGTGGTTAACTCCACCATACTCCCCAAAGGCGCACTATCAATCCTCCCCACCAATCGCGAAACCGGCAATCGACTGGTAACCGACGACAGGTTTGCACTGCTCTCGTTTACCGGTTCGCCTCAGGTTGGCTGGAAAATGAAAACTCAAGCCGGGAAAAAACGTGTAGTACTTGAACTTGGCGGAAATGCCGGTGTAATTGTAACCCCATCGGCCAATATTGAACTGGCTATATCTAAATGTATAAGCGGAGCATTTGCCTATGCAGGACAGGTTTGCATTCATACCCAACGAATTTATGTACATCAAACTGTTTTCAACGCCTTCACCGAAAAGTTCATACAAAGCGCAGCAAAGCTTAAGAATGGACATCCGCTGGACACCGACACCGATATATCATCGATGATCGACGAGGAGAATGCCATTAGGGTTGAGGAATGGGTGAACGAGGCTATAAGCAATGGGGCAAAGATACTGCTTGGGGGCCAAAGACAAGGTGCCTACTTCCCACCTACAGTGCTTACAAACACCACCTCCAACATGAAAGTTTGCTCTCTGGAAGTTTTTGGACCGGTAGTAATCATTGAGCCTTACACCAATTTTAATGATGCTGTAAACCATATCAACCAATCAGAGTATGGCTTGCAAGCTGGCGTTTTCACCAATCAAATTGACGAAATGAATTTTGCCTTTAATTCGTTAAAGGTGGGCGGAGTGATTATTAACGACGTTCCCACCTTCAGGGTCGATCACATGCCCTATGGCGGCGTTAAAAACTCAGGGTTTGGACGCGAGGGAGTAAAGTATGCCATGATCGAAATGCTTGAGCCAAGACTTTTAGTTAAGGATAGTTTATAGTTTAACACTATTTCTCAATTCCATATTCCTAATGGAAAGATATTTGCTAAGAATTGGTATATTTGCACCACAACTATGAACGCATCAACTATGCTTTTAACCCTGTTAATCAAGGGAATAATTATAGGATTGGCTGCAAGCATACCGCTTGGTCCAATTGGCGTTATTTGCGTTCAACGGACTATCAATAAAGGACGTATCAGTGGATTTCTCTCGGGTTTAGGTGCCGCTACCGCCGATACACTTTTTGCCGCCATAGCAGGCTTTAGCCTCTCATTCATTATCAGTTTTTTGGAAGCTCGTCAAACCATAATCGAACTTATTGGAGGCATTATAGTTGTTTTTCTTGGACTTAGAATTTTCACCACCAATCCCATTTCGCAACTCAAAAGGAATAAACGAAAAAAGAATAACTTGCTGGAAGATTTCATGTCGGTGCTGCTTTTAACTGGCTCAAACCCTTTGGCCGTATTCTTCTTCATCGCACTGTTCGCAACAGCTGGGGTAATTAGCCACGAACAAAGCGTATGGGTAAACCTTATAGCATTAGCAGGAGTATTTTTGGGCGCTACTCTTTGGTGGTATATCCTTACATCTACTGTAAACTATTTTCGTAGGCATTTTAGGCTTAAACAGCTTTGGTGGATTAATAAGATTTCAGGTGCCGTTATCTCAACTCTTGGAGGACTTGCAATCATCAATGTTATTCATAAGGTTTTCTTTTAGTTAAACTTTCAGAGTAAATCGCTTCTCTATTCTAAAAGGAACATATTTCGACTTAGTTTATCAAGTGCATTTTCAAGTTGATTCACTATTCAGATAACACACTTAAACTCTTACATGCGAGATTCTGATTTTTTAATAACCGACTTTAATTCATGTTTTTAGATTTATACCCATAAAATGGAATAGATTTTAAATTATTGTTATATTTGGGTTGTTGTTTAAAGTGAAAATCGATTCAGATGAAACTTGCTAATAAGCTAATAGGGATTTTATCGTTAGGAGTCAATTCAAATAGTCCGAAAGATTTTGCTGATAAGATTACTCAGCTGAACTTAGTTGCTATTCCAACCATCATCATTTTTCTTACACTTGGCATTGCCTCAGCTTTTAAAGCATCTATTACTGTTGCAACCATAAACTTTACCACATTTTTTCTTTCTTCTGTTTTGCTTCTACTGCTTCTCCGTTCAAACCGTTTTAGTTACTTGGGCCTTGGCATAGCATATATTTTTGGCTTATCTGTTTTAGTAAACATACCACTTGGCTCAACCAACCTTTTACTGCTGGGCGCAATGATGTTGCTTCCTCAAATGTTTTACAGTTCAACAACATTCAACAAAGCATCAGTAACCCTAGTGGTGTTTGCACTATTGCTTACCGCTATTCTTTTTACCTTGCCTGTATTTGGTTTACCTGCCGACAATGTTTTTTATGTAAATCGATATTTTATTAGTTTAGGTTTTATTCTTTACCTAACATCCATAGCATTGCTGGCGTTCTTTAAAAATAAGCAGCTGCAAGAGTTAGAATTAAAGAATATTGAGCATAAAAACGAAATCAAAAAACGCAGTGAGAATTTAGCCAAGCTATCGCACGACATACGAACTCCACTAAACAATATTGTTGTCATTTCGAATATCCTATCAAATCAAGTTCAGGATGAAAAGCTTAAGGATATGATCGACACCATTCAGGCGTCGTCCAATAACCTCCTGAGTACACTGAACAGCATGATGGATCTTACCATTAGCGAGGCCCCCAAAGACGCTGACATTGTTGTCCCTTTCGACCTACAAAACACCGTAAACAATACTCTTCGGCTTTTTGCAACCCAATCGGGTACCGTTGGCTTTTCGTTCAAGTACGATGAACGACTGCCAAAGAATATGCTGGGCGATCCTGTAAAAATCAAGCAGATCTTCCTTAACATAGTGGAAAACATCATTAAAAACAAAAGCACTCAAAAAGTAATTCTGGATATCAAGCTAAATAAGATGCAGGAAGCTGGCGATGGGATTGACATATACGCAGAAATCAAAACAAACTCTCCGCTACTCCTTCACCATGCCGATGGTGTGTCATCAACCAACCTTACCGATGGTTCTACCGCTTTGAGCAATCAGGTTTTTATTGAGATGCTCGACCTCAAAATTGCAGCCAAACTCATACGCGAAAATGGGGGCAAACTCAACGTTAAATTAACCTCACAAGATGCACAAATAAACTTCAACATCAGGCTTTTAAAGGTTCCTTCAACCCTTAAAGATGAAATAACTGAACCCTCGGTTGAAGAAAACACCATTAAGACAGAAGTAAAGGAAACCCCAGTTGTAAAAGTGAGCAAGGGCTCTACTGCAGAAATCAAACTTGAAAATGCTAACGTCCTACTGGTTGAGGATAACCTCATCAACCAAAAGATAGTTTTGCTAAGCCTAAAGAAATTGGTGAAAAATATCGATGTTGCCGTTAACGGGAAAGAGGCGCTTGACAAATTTGGCACCAGCAAGTACGATATTATACTGATGGACGTTCAAATGCCCATTATGAACGGTTACACTGCAGCTAAAAAAATCAGGGAAATTGAATCGAGCACAAACTCGCACACCCCAATTATTGCCATCACAGCTAATGCACTTATGGGCGATAGGGAAGACTGTCTTGCTGCCGGTATGGACGACTATATCAGTAAACCCTTCCAAATAGAGGTACTCATCCAAAAGATGCGCAACCTACTTGAATCAAATCGCTAGTTATCGAATACCCTTGGGTTAAATAGCGAGTATCCAAACGTTAGGTTTATAAAAAATTGCTTGCCCATATTTTTGGGGTAATGAGATACTGATATTGATACAGGGCCTACCGGTGAACTATAAACTAGCGATGCCGACATCAAATACTCCCTGCTTGCAAAAGTCTTGCCGTAATAGGCTAAGCCATTACTATCGGATAGAATTGCTCTGTATGGTTGGTAAACAAAAGCATCAACACGGAAACTTACATTGCTGCCAAAATCAACAACAGGGGCTAAACCCAAAGCAACATACTGGCTCGATCGCAATTCCTTTAAGAATAATACCCGGGAATGGGGCGTGGGTGAGTACTGGTTTAACGAGAGTATTGTAGCCCAGTAATTATTAAAGTTACGTTGCGACGACCAGTACCCGTCTAAATATAAGCCAAGCCAAAAGCTGTGGCCAATGAGCCTATGGTAACTCTCATTATGCAAGTAGGCTGTTACAAACGACTGGTAATCATCGTATTCGGAAAGTTGCGAAGCAGTTGTACCTGGCTTATGTATCTCATGTCCATAGTATGTCGATATCGATAGCACTTGATGCCGCCCCCTATTTGCATACTGTTTAAAGTTAAGGGTGTTCTTTTCCAACTTAATGCCACCCTTAATGAAACGGAAACGAGTTTTATCGGGGACATCAAAAGAGTAGTAGTTTTCGGTTTGGTAGTACTCATCTAACTTTTCACCACTCGATGCAAATACCGAGGTATTGAAGGCACTGGTATGGCTAAAACGCAAGGCCAACGTGGCAAAGGTTTCGTTCTGTATGGCGTAGGCAGGTTTTACGTCTTCAAAAAAAGGCACCGGATTACCGCTATGGTAATCATAGCGATTAGCAATAAGAGTTGATACAAGCGATACAGGTATTCGCGACGGGAATGTTTTCATGGCTGTAAGCCTTGCGCTGCTATGAAATTTTCCGAAGTAGATATTTCCGTAAAGGGTATTCGACGTGCGGGTAAGCCAGTTGTGGGTAACAGAGAAAAAGCCTTCGTTGCCTATATCGGACGAAAGGCTCAAACCCAAACCAAGACTAGGGTACTTATTGAGTGTGGCTTGCATGTTAACATCAAATAGTCCACTATTTCGGTCATAAACAAATTCGGGCTGAAGACGAGCAAACACCTTATCGGACATCAAGCGGTAGTAGTTTACCTTGAACCGGTCGAAAGTAACTATGCTGAACTTGCTCATCAACACCTTATCGATATACTTTTGCTGTTTTGGGTTTAAACCCAAAACATTGATTTGTGAGATGTACAAGGGCGGAAGTTTCTCACGAAACTGTTGGCGGGCTTTAGTAAGGCTGTCGAGAGGAACCCTTCGGTCAATGCGCAGTTTAATGCTATCCAACAGGTTTAAGGTTGATTGGTACCCCATTCCAACAATTTCGTCAACCCTATCAAAATCTAAAAGGTTAACATTACTTAACCGGGTATCAATTACTATTCCTAGTGAGTCGGGAATATTGTAATTGGTCATACCCACAATCATTGCCTCGAGCTGCTCAAAGGGGTCGTCGTCCGATGGCCTTTGGGAATTATTAGCCACCTTACTACCAATGATAAAATCGGGCGAGAACTCCTGTAACGCTTCAGGCCACATGAAGTTATTGTAAATTCCGCCATCAAAAAGCAGAAGGGTATCAACATATATTGGCTTAAAGTATAGGGGAAAGGTCATTGATGTTCGGATGCTTTTCCCAAGATTGCCCTTTCGGAAGTAAACAATCTTTTTCCCAACCACATCCGATGCATTACACCTGAATGGCACAAAGAGTTTATCAAAATCGCCACCCGATACAGCTGTTCCCTGTGAAAAGAGTTCATCAAAAGCAATATCCATCCCAACTGTAGGTATAAAACTCGAGGCCACCTTTGGTTTAATTCCCTTGGATGTTAGCACGAGTCCTACGCTCAGATTTTCAGCATCACTTAAAGAGAAATCGTTGATGTTATACTTAAGCGATTCGTCAATTATCCCTTTACTCCAATTATAAAAATCGCGGGTTTTAAAAATTTCAACCATCTCATCGGGCGAATAGCCCATGGCGTAAAGCCCACCAATAATGGCGCCCATTGAGGTTCCCGATACATTATCGATAGGTATTCCGTTTTCTTCAAGTGCTTTAATAACTCCAATGTGAGCCAAACCCTTTGCGCCACCTCCGCTTAAAACCAGGCTCACCTTTTGGGCATTAAGCCCTGGCGCTAATAGAAACAAAATAAAAACAACGATATATTTTGAACGGTACATGGCTATAATCAATTTTACAGCTAAAGTTAGGAATAGTTAATAGTCTAAACAAAAACAAAATATACATTTTGGAGGGTCTAACAAAATTTAATATTCCTTTTTAATTGGCATAGAATGAGAAGGAATGAAATGGAGTAATACGGAATGAATCGGAATGATTTTTTAATGAACATCCTTACTGCCACTGAAAGCCTTCAAAATTTACATATGATAGGTGAAAAGGGGGTGTTAATCATTAAACGTTAGCCGCTGTATTCTGATTCTTGACGCCTGAATTCAGATTCTTAATAAAATTGGTTGATGGAAATTTGCGCTACGACTATTTTTCTAACTTTGCGTAACTAAATCAAAAAGCAGATGACTCTCATTAAATCGATATCAGGGATACGGGGTACTATTGGCGGAAGGGTTGGTGAAAATCTCACCCCAATTGATATAGTAAGGTTTACCGCGGCTTACGCCGAGTGGCTACAACAGCGAAACAAGGGAAAACGTTGCAGGGTTGCAGTTGGGCGCGATGCACGAATATCGGGCGAAATGGTTAACAACCTTGTTGTTGGCACCCTCATGGGATGTGGCGTTGATGTTCTAAACCTTGGCCTTGCCACCACGCCCACCGTTGAAATGGCCGTAATCCATGAAAAAACCGATGGCGGAATTATCCTAACGGCTAGCCATAACCCCCGTCAATGGAATGCCCTTAAACTCCTGAACGAGAAAGGCGAGTTTCTGTCCGACACCGACGGTCGGCAGGTTCTTGAAATTGCCGAGAGCGAAAATTTCGCATTTGCCGATGTTGACAAACTTGGCGCCATTGACGATGAATACTCCTTTGTTGACGAGCATATTAAGCAAATCATCAAATTAAAATACGTTGATGTTGATGCCATTAGTAGGGCTAACTTTAAGGTGGCCATCGACTGTGTGAATTCGGTTGGAGGAATAGCGTTACCACGCTTACTGGAGGCCTTGGGCGTAAAAAATATTGTTGAACTATACACCGACCCCACTGGCGATTTTCCTCATAATCCCGAACCGCTACCCGAGCATTTAACTCAAATATCAAAGGTAATAAAGGAACACAAAGCCGATGTGGGCTTTGTGGTTGACCCTGATGTGGATAGGCTTGCCATTATCAATGAGGATGGCAGCATGTTTGGGGAGGAATACACCCTGGTTGCTTGTGCCGATTATATACTTAGCCAAAACCCGGGCAATACCGTTTCAAACCTTTCGAGCACAGCCGCACTGCGCGATATTACCCATAAATACGGCAAGGAATACTATGCATCAGCTGTAGGCGAGGTGAACGTGGTTGCCAAAATGAAAGAGGTGAATGCCATTATTGGTGGCGAAGGTAATGGCGGTGTAATACTCCCTGAACTTCATTACGGACGCGATGCCCTTGTTGGTATCGCTCTATTCCTTTCGCACCTTGCCAAAAGCAGTATGAAATGCACAGAGCTTCGCCGACAATACCCAAACTATTTCATCTCAAAAAATAAATTAGAACTTAAGCAAGGCTTAAATCCCGATGTCGTTTTAGAACGAATTAAGGGTAATTTCTCAACCGAAAAAATCAACACCATCGACGGTTTACGAATCGACTTTGCCGAAGGTTGGGTTCATATGCGAAAGTCAAACACTGAGCCTATCATTCGTATTTATGCCGAAGCCCAAACGGCTGATAAAGCCAATGAACTCGCTCAACTAATAATTAAGGAAGCTACAAAGTAAGTTTTCGGTAACCCAAAAAACAAGAAACTCCGGGGTTCCCGGAGTTTCTTGTTTTTTAGAATGGTAAATCATCGTCGGGTTGGGGAATTTCAGCGTCGCTTTCAGCAGCAACCGCATTGTTTTCTTGTGCTCCATTGTAGGTGCTTGGTTTTTCTCCTTGACTTGTGTTTGGGCCCAGAAAACGGAAGTTGTCGCAAAGTATTTCAGTGGTGTAACGTTTGTTACCATCCTTGTCCTCATACGAGGAGTTACGTATACGTCCTTCAACGAAAAGGAGTTTACCACTTTTAACATACTTCTCAGCAATCTCAGCCAAACCACGCCAAACAACAATGTTGTGCCATTCAGTTTGGGTTACCTTTTTGCCCGATTTATCGGTATAAGTCTCATTTGTTGCTAAAGTGAAACGGGCTACTGTTACACCACCTTCGAGGTGACGGACTTCGGGGTCCTTGCCAACGTTTCCTACCAGAATAACTTTGTTTACTGACATGCCTGTAAGTTTAGTTTTGATTTACAATTACACAATTTAAGTAAAAAATTTTTCAAAAACAATTATTTTTTTGATGAAAAATATTTGATAACCGGTTCAGCGGCCATGTATGTATCAATGAGCCTTGGAAGCGAGTAATCGTTAACACCTCCAATCGAAACCCTAACATACTCTTTTGTAAGGATGTAATTAGGGCTATCAATTTCGAGGATAATGAATGTTGCCCAAATAGTTCGGTGGCTCAATAAATGGCGAACAGGTTGAGAGATATTGAGAACTTTCACGGTGGAACCCGATAAAAAGTTAAGGCTGGCCATACGTTCAATCAATTGGTCATGGCCCAGTTTGGCATCTGTTTCCACCATAGGGAACTCATAAAGCGAATGCCATATATCCTTTTCCTCGCGCCTTTTAATAAAGGTATATTCTTTATGCTTAATCATAAAGTAGTAAAAGTATCGGTCAATAGGCGGTTTCTTTTTACCCTTAACCGGAAGTGCAGCAATCAGATTGTTCTTGTAAGCGTAACAGTAATCGGCAAAAGGGCAATCGGCGCATCGGGGCGATTTAGGCGTACACTGCAGTGCACCAAAATCAATTAATGCTTGGTTAAACCGCCCAGGTTCATTCTTAGGAATGAGTTCGTTTGCCAAAGCAAAAAATTCCTTTTTACCGGTTGTAGTATCAATGGGAGTGAATATCCCAAAAATTCGGGATAGGATTCGGTAAACGTTTCCATCAACAGCTGGAACAGCCTCATCAAAGGCAAAAGAGGCAACGGCCGCAGCCGAGTAAGCTCCTAGCCCTTTAATCCGCAAAAGTTCCTTGTAGGTTTTAGGCAAATTACCGTTGTACTGTTCCATAACCTCATTTGCGCCAGTTTTAAGGTTACGGGCCCTTGTATAGTAACCAAGGCCTTGCCATACCTTCATTACATCATCAATATCAGCTTGGGCTAACGATTGAATGGTAGGGAAACGCTCAATAAAACGATAGTAGTACGAAATGCCCTGCACCACTCTTGTCTGCTGGAGTATTACTTCCGATACCCAGATATGGTATGGATTAGTGGTGTTGCGCCAAGGCAAATCACGTGCATTAGTAAGATACCAGTTGAAAAGTATTGAGCTAAAATCCATACTATCAAATCAAAAGAAAAAAAATTCTTGTCAAAAATAATCTTAACAGTTTTATTAATCGATACAAAACTTGTATATTTGCAATCCAAATTTGTGAATAATTGTCTAATTTATTGATAACTAAAGATTTTCAAAAATGACAAAGGCTGATATCGTAAACGAGATTTCCAAGAGCACTGGAATCGAGAAAGTAGCAGTTCAGAAAACCGTTGAGGCTTTCATGGAAGCCGTTAAGGATTCCTTGGTAAAGGAAAAAAATGTTTATCTGCGTGGCTTTGGCAGCTTTATTGTGAAAAAGCGTGCTAAAAAAACAGCCCGTAACATTTCCAAGAACACCACCATTATTATTCCTGAACACTTCATACCTGCTTTCAAACCTTCCAAGTCGTTTGTTAACAAGGTTAAGAACCACGTAAAGAAATAGTTTAGTACTAACACTCAAAATTTACCACAATGCCAAGCGGAAAGAAGAGAAAAAGACACAAAATGGCAACCCACAAGCGTAAAAAACGTCTACGTAAGAATCGCCATAAGAAGAAAAACAGATAACCATTTGCTAATCAGTATAATAGCATAAGCAACCTAAAGTGCCTCAAGGTGCTTTAGGTTGCGTTGTTTAATCGCTAACCAAAATACGTAAAAGGTGAATACCGAGTTAATTATCGATGTTCGTGAAACTGAAATTGCGATTGCCCTGCTCGAAAATAAGCAGCTGGTAGAGCTCAACAAGGAGCGAAGCAATGTTCAGTTCTCGGTTGGCGACATCTATCTCGGTAAAGTCAAAAAAATCATGCCCGGGTTGAATGCAGCTTTTGTAGATGTGGGCTACGAAAAAGATGCCTTCCTTCATTACCTTGACCTTGGGCCGCAGTTCAAAACACTCCAGAAGTACGTTCAGGATCACTACTCGCGAAAAAACAAAACCATTCCCATTTCAAAGTACAACATGCTTCCCGATATCGATAAGGGCGGGAAGATTACGGATGTGCTTAGTTCAGGACAGCCTGTAATGGTGCAAATTGCCAAGGAACCCATTTCGACCAAGGGACCAAGGCTAACCTCCGAGATTTCCCTTGCAGGAAGGAACATCGTACTTGTTCCCTTTAACGACAAGGTATCAATCTCGCAGAAAATTACATCCCCCGAGGAACGCAAACGCCTCAAAAGGCTGATGGAGAGTATTTTACCCAAAAATTTTGGGGTTATTGTACGTACCGCCGCCGAGGGCAAAAAAGTTGCAGTACTCGATGCTGAGCTGCGCAGCTTAATTAAACGGTGGGAAATCACCGTTGAAAAACTAAAAAATCCTGGCTACCCAGCTCTGTTAACAAGCGAGATTAAACGCACATCGGCTATCCTGAGGGATATGCTTAATGGATCGTTCAACAGCATTCACGTAAACGACGAGAATGTTTACGAAGAAATACGCGAGTATATCGAAAGTATTGCACCCGAAAAGGAAAAGATTGTAAAACTCTACACTGGTAATGTGCCTATATTCGACCAATTTGGCGTAGAAAAGCAAATTAAGTCGCTCTTTGGCCGTACCGTTTCCATTAAGAGTGGTGCATACCTCATTATTGAGCATACTGAGGCGTTGCATGTGATTGATGTGAACAGCGGTAACCGCTCCAAATCGTCGAACGACCAGGAAACCAACGCCCTTGAGGTAAACCTTGCTGCAGTTGACGAGATTGCCCGACAGCTGAGGCTGCGCGATATGGGTGGTATTATTGTGGTCGATTTCATCGACATGCACAGCAACGAGAACAAGCAAATGGTGTACGAGCGCATGAAGGAGCTCATGAGCCGCGACCGCGCCAAGCACAATATTTTGCCGCTGACCAAGTTCGGGTTAATGCAGATTACCCGCCAACG
>Ga0078972_1007754_pt1 | contig 23446 bp, 24 predicted proteins | sample YelNatPaOPGAMG01_FD_67568 | JGI IMG/M metagenome (GOLD analysis project Ga0078972, IMG submission 67568) | Hot spring thermophilic microbial communities from Obsidian Pool, Yellowstone National Park, USA - OP-RAMG-01 (SPADES assembly) (version 2) | ecosystem: Environmental > Aquatic > Thermal...
CACTCCCCGCAGCCGGCGGAAGTGAACTTCATCCCAACCGTAAAAGATCCAGCGTGCCATCGTCCCAACTTTGCTATGGGAAGCGCCACATGTTCCGCAGCGTTTCGTCCAACGCGCATTCCTCCGGCCGCCTGAGTATTGGCAACCCTTGCGTGCGCCCAAGACGAATCCGTTCGGTGGCGATCCGGCTCCGTCCCAATAGGACGCCCGTCGCCGCCCCGAGGACGAGGCTCGCGCGTGGCTACAGGTTTCCGCACATTCTATCTGACGTTAGGAAGTCCCGCTCGACGGAGCGCCGTCTGGAAGCCATTGAAACTCATCCAGAGAAATTCTGCCGTTAGGATGGAAGACCACGCCCTCCGCTTCCAGAAGCCTGCGCTGGAGCATGTGCAACTCCGCGCTGCGTTTGCCGATGGGCAGTGTGCCGTGTGCCCCCACCACCCGATGCCACGGAACACCCTCTGGTGCAAACCGCATGAAGCCTCCCACTTGCCGCGCGGTGAGGGAATATTCGGCTACGAGGGAAGCCACCTGCCCGTAGGTGGCAACACGCCCGCGCGGAATGCGGCGCACTACATTGTAAACCGCCTCATCCGGATCCATTAGCGGTGCAAAAACTGCCCACGAGCACGCAGATTGGCAGCAGGTCTTGCCTAAAAGCGGTACGCCTGCCCTGTTCTTGCGGCGGTGTAGCACCCTTCTAGCATCTGCGTTAGGTTCCAGCCGTCCTGCAGAGTGATAGACGCAGGCGTGCCTTCGCGAATCTCCCGAATCCACTGCTCCATCGGAGACGGAAGGGCTGGAGGAAGCTTAGATGGCGACACCGGCCCCTGTACGAGTTCCCCATTCAGCTTGCGGCTTTCCAGCCAAATCCGCGGGCCTGGGCTTGCATCTATGGAGAGGAAGCCCTCGGTTCCGTAGATTTCCAAGGCATTTGGTCCGGAGCGGTGCACCCACGACACATCCAGAATGCCGAGTGCCTTATTTTTGAACTCTACGACGGCCACCATGTTATCGTCTATGGGATAGGCACCCGAGAAATTGTTCATTCGGGCCACCGCTGCAGTGGGCTCACCCAGGAACCACCGCATAATATCCACCCTGTGGCATCCCAGATCGAAGAAGGCTCCGCCTCCGGCATCCGCTTCGTTGCCGAACCAAACGCTGCCGCTATGGTTCGGGCCGGGTTGAAACCACCGATCGAGTGCAGCCATGTGCGCGATGCGGGCCCGCATTTCCGTGACGTCCCCCAGCAGGCCCTCGTCCAGCACCTTCTTGGCAAATAGGATCTCTGGCCGAGTGCGGGAGGGCAAAGAGATCATGAAGCAAACGCCCGCCTCCTTAATGGCCTGAACCACCTTTGTAGCCTCAGCCGTGGTAATTGTGAGCGCCTTCTCGGTAAAGATATGCTTGCCCGCTTTGGCAGCCGCTGTAAGAACCTCCGGGTGCAGGCGGGTTGGTGCATCTACCACAACCCCCTGCACCTCCGGGAGTGCCAGAATTTCGTTGAGATCCGCGTAGAAAGGCAGATTCCTACGCGATGCTTCCGCCTTGCCTCTCTCAATATCCTCATCCCACACGGCCACGAGCTTAGCATGAGGATGGGACGCCACTTGATCCGCATATCCGCCCGCGTGCACATGGGCGAAACTCAGCATTGCAATGCCGACCTTGTCATCCACGGTTTCATCCCTCCGTATTTGATGCCGCGCCCCTGGATCCGGAACAGATCCCTTGCGCCGCGTCATATTCCCCATGTGGCAAAAGGGTTCCTCCGTACGCTGGGGCGGCCGTGCGTGAGCGATAAAGTATGTTCCCAACGGAAGCGCTTGCAGAGCAAAGCCAGGGCGATGGTACCGCGCGACGCGTGGCGTCCGCCGCTTATGAGCAACAACGCACCTACAAGCGGATCAGTGGGGCAGAATAATGCGAGGAGGCTTCACCGCATATGGGTACACCACGTAGTCCTCGCACAACAGGTGGGGCATTTGTCGGACCAAATCCACCGGCACGTCAAAAAGCCTGTTCTCGGTGAGATACCACGCGGGCCAACGGTCCTCGGTTCGCGCAATGGAAAGAGCCAGGTCCAGCAATTCCTCTGTAAGCCGCCAGAGTGCCGGCACATCGTGGTTGCGGAGCGCCGACACCTTAAGCTGGAAAAGTTGCTCCACAACGTCTCCATCGCCATACGTCACCGCAAGCACGTGACCCATCGCACAACTCCGAAGCGCCGCCTGTTCGGCAGCGAAGGGGCTGAGGCCTAAGCCGCAGGTTGATTAGTGTACGTGCCCAGGCCTCTTCCGCCTAATCCGTTGTTCCATACCTCCAACTACGGACGGGATGGCAACTTAACATTCCCGAGATTCAGTACGTACGGGGTCCATGCCACGTTCTCATCGGGATCGGGAGAACCCGTTAGAACCACTGGTATTCGGCGATTACCCGAAACTCTCCACGGTTGTTCTCACGCCCGTTGATGGGCAGCGCGTATCCCGTTACCATCCAGATAGACGGGATGGGCCTGAACCCGATCGTGGGTCCGGCATTCATGCGGCCGGTGCTCAGATCATGGATGAGTTCTACGCCGAGGCGCGCATCCGATCTCCGGGGCGAGCCGGCAAATGCCACGGAATAGGCATGCGTCGTAACACCATCCGTGCCCAGCCCGCGCTGAACGATGTAATTGAAGGACAAGTCGTTGCCTGCAGCATCATAGCGTGACACGATGAGCTTCGCCTCCAGCTCCGCAGGTTCGTCCATAGCCTTTTCGATTTCGGCATAAAGGCCCGGCAGGAACCGCCCAGATGCATAAGTTCCCAATTGGTACCGCGTCTCTAGCTTGACAGCATCCAGATGGAACCCGCGCCCGCCCCCGTTGTGGAACACCACATAGGGTGCGGCAGAGAAACGATCGGTAATACCCCACTCCATCTCCAACTGATGTACCTGTAGATTGGAAGCGCCAAAATAGGCTCCGTGAAGCTCTAGCTCCTTCTCGTTGCGGGCAGGCTGCTGCCAATCATACGTGAAGGGAAAATCCCTGATATCGCCTCGCGTACAAACGGGCATAAGCCCAAACAGCGCAACCGCAAGCGCCACACGCGCACGCCCAACGCCAACCAGACGAGCAAACATACGATGTACCCTCCTTCTTCCACGCGTTGCGATGTGCTACACCTGACGCAGCACCGGTCTGGAGGGTACTTTAAATAAGTTCCGACTGTCAAGTATTTCGCTGCCACGCACGCGATTTGAATTTAGATGCGCCTAATCGCTCCTCATAGGTCCGCCCAGATTACGGCCAGAAGGCATACGTGGGGATATTGAAGGCAATCCCTACCAGCATCCAGAGAGACCCGAGCACGCATTCGCCTAAGATCACGCCCAGGAAGAAGGGGAGCGCTCGCCGGTACAGCGCCAAGCCTCCATAGCGCAGTAGAAAGAGCTTGATCGCCCAGGCAACAAAGAGCGGAAACCAGAGCAGGCTGAGGGACCATGAGCTAGACACAGCGTATCCAACAGGGTGAAACGGGAACCAAGCCGACCGTACGCGGATGGCGTTCAGAATGAGTGTAATCAAGAACCCTACGCCGATCGCCACCCGCGTATTGAAACGCTGCTGGGCCGAGGGCGGCGCGTAGAGCCACGTTCGCATCCGGTTCCATGGTTCACTACCGAAGATAAGCTGCACATTTGGGGGAGCAATCTTCTCTGCAGCCCCCACGCGGTAGGACTGGTCCAAATCGGCCCAGAACGCGCACAGGGCTCCCACTACCAAAGCCAGCATCATGGCGAAGAAAAGCGCGCGATACGCCCCACCCGTGCGCTCAGCCATCTTGAAACCTTCCAATTGGATGGGCATGGGATGGGCTCGGTACGCACGGTTGAAGCCATAGAACATCGAGAACATGGTGAGGTCGCTTCGCGTGAAGGTGCTGGGTGCCGCCACAGAAGGCATAATCGAATCCGGACCTGCCATGTGCAGATCATGCGCTGGGGGCCCAAGTTCCGCGCGCATCCGCGTAATCGCGATAGAGAGGGCGAAGTAGATCAGGAAGAACACGGCGATCACCGACGGGCTCATCCCTGCTGCTCTACAGAATGCATAGATCCCCGCAGACCCCACAACGATCCCCGCCAAGGCCCACCGAAAGGGTAAGGGTTCTCCGGCATCCCGCAGGTGTGCATTGCGGTCGAAGAAGCCTGTGATGATTTGCCACAGGTTGCGGCGGCTTACCCACAGTGCGAACGCAGCAATGCCGATGTAGGCACCAAAGGATTGCGCCTCGGTGTAGGGAAAGCCGGGAATGTCTGAATATCCATACACCGCCCCCACCACGCGTTCCAACCTCCAAATCCAGGAGAAGAACCACGCGGAAAAGAGCAGGTCCACGGGTAGCAACATCCCCAATCCCACCCCAAACGGATAGAGCGCCATAGGCGTCCATCCTATAGCGTTCCAGGGTGGCGCGGTAATATACGAGTTCAGATCCTGCTGAGGCCCGAAGCGCTTGAGCGGCAGCATAGGTAGAGAGGGATACAGGTAGGCCAAGCCATTCCAGAGTTCCAGTGCAGCAGAGAGAATCACACCCGCCCAAAAGAGGCGCGTGCGGAATAAACCCGTGCGGGGATTCACCATCTCCAACGGAAGCGCTACCAGCGGGTACGCCAATCTCTCGCTCTCGGTCCATTGCCGGCGCAGCAACGTGTTGATGCATAGCATGATGAAGCCCAACAGGGCAAGGAACGCCGTCCAGCAAAGCACAGGGATGCCCCATGCCCGCAGATTGTACGCATGGTACAGAGACCCCGTGCCGGTATAGAACTCATAGAGTGCCCGCGGGTCCTTCACGGAGAGCCAGTTCGGCAGATACGGCACAACATCCGTACCCCAACCGTTTTCCGGGCGCGCAAAGTAGGCTGCGTGCGCCAAGATGGGCGTCAAGACCTCGATCATATCGTGCCCGGATATGGCCGAGGCCAATGCCAGCATGATGTAGACCGTCAACAGCTCGCCGGGAGCCAGGGCCCATCGCGGAGCCAAACGCCTCACCAAGGCGTTAAGGCCCAAAAGTACGGCAAGAATGAATACTACGTTGAAGAACAGGGAAATCGTGGTGGGGTGGCCGGAATACCGCACGACTTCCATGCGAATTACCCAGTAGGCATTGAACGGCATGATGCAGAGTGCCAGCAGTACAGCGCGCCACGTCACCATGCGAACCCGAGCCGGAGGAGCCTGGGATTCATCCGCAACGGGAGCAGGAGTAGAAGACGCGTCACGAGAAGTAGTCAGCAACAGTGGATCTCCAGCCAAGGATTGGTCGTTGGTATGTTGGCTACGGGCGAGCCAGGCTCCTGCCTCCTCCATCGTCGGATCCGCTGCCCAGGCACGAATCATCGGGGAACGGCGTCGGACCAGGCTTCATAGGTCCACCGGATCCGGCGGGAGGCGTAGGCAGGCTTAAAACAGATTTGGTGTCCCGAGTTCCACGCACACAGCAACGTCGAGAGGTTACACATGAAAGAAGGATGGTCCGTCGTTTTCACCGGTGCCAATCAAGTGGAGGTCGTCAAGGAGAGTACGCCGGAGCCACGGTCCGGCGAGGTGCTTGTGGAAGCGCAATGTACGCTCATCAGCACGGGCACCGAGGGCATCATCTTCGCCCGTCTGTTCGATCCGGGTACGCACTGGGATCGTTGGGTGCAATACCCATTCCATCCCGGCTATAGTTTCGTGGGCCGAGTGCAAGCCGTAGGGCCCGGAGTGGACCACGTGCACGTGGGGGACCGAGTGGCGGCGAGGGCGAATCATCGCCAATACACCAACCTTCCTGCCCAAAGCCTTTACCCCATTCCTGAAGGGATATCGGATGAAGACGCCGCGTGGTTTGGACTGGCCAATATCGTTCAGATCGCCATCCGCCGTGCAGAGCACAGTTTGGGAGATTCCGTAGTGATCGTGGGGCTAGGGCTGTTAGGCCAACTCGTGGTGCAATATGTGCGGCTAATGGGCGCCCGCGTTGTGGTGGCAGTAGATCCTGCCGCACGCCGCCTGGAGATGGCCAAGTCCCATGGCGCTACCCATATCCTGCCGTTGGAGGCCGAAGCCGCCGTAGATGAGGTGCTTCGCTTAACAGGCGGCGGGGCAGATGTCGTATACGATGTAACCGGTCACGCCCGTGTCTTCTCCAGTTGCCTCAGGATGAGCCGGCGACTGGGTAAAGTGGTGCTTCTGGGAGACACCGGTTCTCCCGGTCAGCAATGCCTTACACCGGATGTGGTTACGCGCGGCCTGCGCATCATCGGATCGCACGATAGCAATGCTCCCCACATCAGCGATGATCCTGCTGTTTGGGATCATCACCGCATGGCACAGCTTTTCTATGAGTACGTTCTGCGGGGTGACATGCGTGTTAGTGACCTTGTTACGCACCGGTACTCTCCCTTTGAGGCAGCTTCAGCGTACGCTATGCTTAGAGAACGTCGTTCCGAGGCTATGGGAGTGATCTTTGACTGGACGCGCCTGTGACACCTGTCCACCCATCACCAGACCGGACGAAATGGCCCCGCGGAGCCGCCCGGAGAGGTCAAAAGCATCGCGACCGAAGGGAAAATGCTCTGGTGAGCGCGGGATTACTGCGCGAACGCGCGAGCCAACCTCGGAGCAGATAGGTGCAAATATAACCGAGAGGACTTGCCCATGATCAAAGTGGAAGCGCTGATCCGGCCGCAGCGTTTGGATGACGTTAAGAATGCCCTGGCCGAAATCGGCATTCGCGGCATGACGGTATCCGAAGTGCGCGGATCGGGAAAACAGAAGGGCTTCACCCAGCACTACCGTGGCGCTGAGTATACGGTGAATCTCATACAGAAGATCAAGATTGAGATTGTAGTGCCCGATGCCCAGGCGCCACACGTCGCCGAAGTCATAGCCGAGGCGGCCCGCACGGGCGAGATCGGCGATGGAAAGATCTTCTTAATCCCCGTAATGGACGCCATCCGCATTCGCACGGGTGAAGAGGGCGACGCAGCACTGAGTTAAGAACCGCCTGATTACAGATACCGCCCTGACCGGCAGCGAGGTCTTGAGTCTAGGCGCATGAAAGCGCGCGCCGGTCCATAGGGATAGTGCGAGGCTCGCCCGTCCATCGCTTCGCCATCGCATGGCACAGGGATGTGCACCCACCGTGCGTGCCCTCCGCAGGGTGCCACACGATGCCCGCTCACCAGGAGCGTATGCTTCAAGAACCTTGCTCCCACGTTCGTGAGCGGCCGTTCAGAATGCGGCGTACCGCTTCCACATCCTTTTGCATCTGTGCCACCAGATCCTCCACCCTGGGGAAGCGCTGTTGGCCACGGAGCCGCGCGACGAACTCCACCTCGAGGCGCTCGCCGTAGAGATCGGCAGTCCTATCCAACAGATGCACCTCGATACGGCGATCTAAACCTCCTACAGTTGGCCGGTCCCCTACGCTGCACGCGCCTCGCAACCGTTCGCCGTGCCACAGGGTCCACACAGCGTACACGCCATCTCCCGGGATTACCTGCCGGCAACACGGCTGAATGTTGGCAGTAGGAAAGCCTAATGTTCTACCCAGGCCATCTCCGGCGACTACCGACCCCTCCAACACGTAGGGCCGGCCGAGGAATGTGGCAGCCCGCTCCACGCTCCCCTCCTGGATCAGTTCTCGGATGCGCGTACTGGACACACGTTCGCCATCCACAAGCACGGGAGGAATCACATGCGTTATGAAGCCCAGGCGAGAACCGGCTTCTACAAGGTACTGCGTATTCCCGGCGTGGTCACGCCCAAAGCGAAAATCCGGTCCCACGAACACCGATCGGCATCCCAAAACCCCCACAAGCACGAACCGCAGGAATGGCTCAGGCGAAAGGCTACGGAACCGGTCATCGAAGCGGGCCACGACGAGATGATCTGCACCAAGGCGGCCGATGAGGGCCTCTCTCCGCTGGGGCGGCGTGATGCACGGTGGCGCATGGAAGGGGCTAATCAGCTCTGCAGGGTGCCGATCGAACGTAAACACAACGGAAGGCCGCCCGGAATCCCGAGCATCCTTTACCGCCTCAGCAATCAGCTCTTGATGCCCAAGATGGATGCCGTCGAAAACACCGATCGCTACCGTGGACTCTGCAAAGGGTGAGCGGACGGCGCCCAACCCACGCCAAACCTCCATCATCCTGCCTCCTTAGGTTGTGGCGCAACAACCATCGTTCTCCCGCTCTTCGCCAAGGCGCCTACGCGCCGCTATCCACCCCGAATACCTTCGTTGGCCTAACCTCGCGGCCATCACTGCGGGCCACGGCCACTATTCCGCCGTTCCCATCCAGCACCAACACTAATCCTTGCGGCAGGTCCTTATCCGTCACGCTCCGAAGCAACGGGCGACCATATCGAAGCAGTTCTGCCTCCCTTGGCGTCACCGTGATGCGAGGCCAATCGCCCATCACCCATGTGGCGGTGCGAAGCAACTCGCCCAACCTTCCACTCGCCTTCGCTTCCTGCACTTCCTCAAGGGTGCAACAATCTTCGAGCTTCACCGCACCTACCCGCGTCCGCACCAACTCTTCCATCATCCCCCCAACGCCGAGCGCCGCGCCTAAGTCGGCGGCGAGGCTGCGGATGTACGTTCCTGCCGAACACGCCACCTCCAGATCCACCGCCGGATGGGCACCGGGCTCGAATGCCAGCAAATCGAGGCGTGCGATGGACACTTCCCGGGCTTCACGCGGCACCTCATACCCGGCGCGGGCCAGGGTATAGAGGCGCGTACCATGATGGCGGCGAGCCGAGATCATGGGAGGTACCTGCTTGATGCATCCCGTGAAGGACGGCAAAACGCGCGATACTTCTTCGCGCCTAAGATGGGAGGCGTCCGTGGTGGACACGACGCTTCCTGTGCGATCGAGGGTATCGGTTGTTATCCCCAAGCGGATCCGTGTGCGGTAAACCTTATCGTGCACCGAAAGGAATTCGGCCAAGCGGGTAGCCTCCCCCACGCACAGAACCAACACTCCCGTCGCGATGGGGTCAAGCGTGCCTGTGTGCCCCACCCGGCGTATCCCGAGGATGCGGCGCACGCGGTTCACCACGTCATGAGACGTGACATTCTGTGGTTTATTGATTGGAAGGATACCCTGCAGCATTCCGGAGTCGCCCGGCCTAAGGCGCGCCCCCAGGACTCACCGCGGCTCGATCTCCGGGGAATGCGCCGCACACAACAATTCACCGTGATGCATCCCCTAAGTGGGTACATCAGCGAGCTCGCCTTTGCAAAGATGGCGGCGCACTTCGTTTAGCACGAGTTCCTCGGCCTTTTCCAGAGGAGGATCGAGCGTGCACCCCGCGGCAAGCATGTGTCCACCACCGCCGAACACTGCGGCGATGCGGTTCACATCCACGCCTTCCTTGGCACGCAGGCTAATGCGCACTTTCTTGCCCGGGATCTCGCGGAACAGTATGCCGACGCGTGCTCCACGCACAGAACGGATGTGATTCACGATCCCCTCAGTGTCCTCATCCGAAGCACCTAATTCCAAATAGTCTTCCGCGCGAACGTGGGCCCAAGCGATAGCACCATCCGGCGTCACCTGTAAGGCATCCAGAGCACGCCCCAGCAGCTTCAGGCTTGCCAGGGATCGGTCCTCGAATACCAGATCACCAATCAACGAAAGGCGAGCCCCCGCCTTTAGCAGGGCACCTGCGATGCGAAGAGTATTCGGGGTTACGTTAAGGAAGCGAAAGGAACCGGTGTCTGTTACGATGGCGCACATGAGGCAATCGGCGATTGCCTGATCTATGGGTACGCCTAGAGCCCGGATCAGCGCGTACGCCAATTCACCGGTAGCCGCAGCACGAGGATTCACAATGCGGATCTGGCCGAAAGCCCCTTCCGACACATGATGGTCTATATCTATGGTGGAACGGGCGGTCTCCACGGCAGCACGCGCATCTCCGATGCGATCAAGAGTGCCGGTGTCGCACACGATGGCAAGGTCGAATGCCCGTTCTGCAGTCGTGCGTTGGATGTATTCCTGGCCCGGCATCCACCGGTAGATCTCCGGCACGCCATCATGGGACAGGATGGTCACCTCCTTGCCCATAGCCAGCAGCGCACGCCCGATGGCAAGCGCGCTTCCCAGGGTGTCCCCGTCCGGGTTCACATGGGATGCGATGACCACCCTGTGCGCACCACCAATGGCCTCAACGGCTCGTTGGAGCACTTGTTTCATGGTTCGGTTTCTGAGCCCTCTTGATCTGTACCTTCCGCAGAAGCTGCCTCGGTGCCCGATCCACGTTCTTGCACTTCCAACTGCTTCAACAGCTCGAAGATCCGGGCACCCTTTTCGATACCTTCGTCAAAACGGAAATCCAGCTCTGGCGCCACCCGCAAATGCGCTCTCCTGGCGAACTCGCCGCGAACCAACCCGGCTGCGCGGCGCAGAGCGATCATGGCTGCCTGCTTCTGTTCCTCGCTGCCCATGATGGACACATACACTTTGGCGTAGCGAAGGTCTCGGGACACCTCGGCATCTGTAACGGTTACAAAGCCTAAACGCGGGTCCTTAAGGTACTTGTGCAGCATATCGCTCACTTCTTCGATGAGCATGTGGCGAATCTGTTCTTGCCGCACTGTAGTAGCCATTCCTGGTCCCTCCGCTTCCGAGCACCTCGTCCAAACAGGGCTTTGCCTTGAGGAATGCCGACCGGGCCATCTGCGCTGATCCTGGCATCACCCTTCACGCTGGGCTTGGCGATACATAGGATACCAGACTTCCCGTATCGGTGCCGCGCCCCCTCACCACGCTGTGGCAATCACACGCTCGAGGCCATGCGTCCCCATGCATAAGAGGGAACCGGCACCTATAGCACGGTGTGCGATCTCTTGCGCAAATGGCTCCCCCAACACGAGCAGGGCAGTGGACAAAGCATCACTCTCCGTAGCAGAAGTGCAGCGCACAGCGGCCAGCAGTATTCCCTCCACCGGTCGGCCCGAGCGCGGATCCAGCACGTGACCATACGTGTGGCCACCTGCATGGAAGTTCTTGCCATGAGGCGCAGAGACGGAAAGGGCGCAGTCTGTCAGGTAGGCCACACCCACAAGGCTTGTACCGTCGCCCGGATGGCGTATCCCAACATGCCACGGTCTGCCATCGGGCGCGTGTCCGATGGCCTGGATGGTACTCGTGCCGCCATGGATAAGGGCACCCGGAATGCCGGCGTCGCGAAGCAGCGCCGCAGCGTACTCCACGGCGTACCCCTTCCCCACTGCGCCAAGATCCAATTCCACGCCGGGTCTCGCCAAACGTACAGAAAGGTCCTCTGGATGCAGGTGCACCAGATGCATTCCCACAAGCGCTCGAGCGCTTTCAAGCTCTTCAGCGGTAGGTACGCGCCCCGCATCCCCGTCAAAGCCCCATATCCGCCGCAACGATCCCACCGTGATATCGAAGGCCCCGTGGGTAACATCTGCTAGGAGGCGCACCCGCTCCAATAGCGCGAACACCCTGGCGTCCACCCGCACAGGTTCCCGGGCTGCGCGCATGTTCACGTCATAGATATCGCTGGAGGGCTGGAAACGGCTCAAGCGCGCCTCCCAAGATTGCACCTCTGCAAGGGCCTCTTCCCCTGCCGCCCGCAGACGCTCTTCCGACGCTCCCCAAAGGGCAATCTCGAAGCGTGTCGCCATAGCCCTGCATGCTACAGACACCATGCCTTCAGCCTGCATCGCATTCTCCAGGGGAGGAAGTCCACCCTGTTCCGATGAATGGATTTGTGGAACGCATCCCACATAGATCACTCTTCAGGATACCGGTTCTAACTGCAAGCTTCCCACGCACACAAAACGGGAAGCGGAAAAAGGAGCGTAGACAATGGCTTCAGAAGCCGCGATTGATGCCGCATATCAACTTGCCCGAGAACAGTATGCCGCCTTGGAAGTGGATACCGACGAAGCGCTTCGCGCCCTGGCAAGAATCCCGATATCGCTCCATTGCTGGCAAGGAGACGATGTATCCGGCTTTGAAAACCCTGCCGGCCTCACCGGTGGCGGAATACAAGCCACCGGCAACTATCCAGGTAAGGCCCGAACCGCCGATGAACTCCGCGAGGATCTAGAAGCAGCCCTCAAGTTGATCCCCGGGCGCCATCGCCTGAACCTCCACGCCATTTATGCGGAGACGGACGGCAAGCGTGTGGAGCGCGATGAGCTTCAGCCGGAACACTTCCGCCGATGGATTGATTGGGCCAAGGCGCATGGCCTGGGTCTCGACTTCAATCCCACTTTCTTTTCGCATCCGCTGGCCGAAGACGGCTTTACTCTTGCTAGCCGCGATCCCGCCAAGCGTGCATTCTGGGTGCGCCACGGCATCGCATGCCGCCACATCGGCGCCGCCATGGGCAAGGCGTTGGGCACCCCATGTGTCACCAATGTATGGATCCCAGATGGGTATAAGGACATACCGGCAGATCGGAAGACACCTAGGGAACTCCTGCGCGTGTCCTTGGACGAGATTTTCGCCCAGCCAATGGACAAGGCCCATCTCTTGGACGCTGTGGAAGGCAAGCTCTTCGGCATCGGTTCTGAGAGCTATGTTGTAGGCTCCCATGAGTTCTATCTGGGATACGCCATCACCCACGGCAAGCTCGTTTGTTTGGATGCCGGCCACTATCACCCCACGGAGACCATTGCCGACAAGATCTCGTCGGTCCTACAATACCTCCCGGAGATCCTCCTGCATGTAAGTCGCGGCGTTCGGTGGGATAGTGACCATGTAGTCATTCTTACCGATGATCTCAGGGCCATAGCCGAGGAGATCGTGTGGAATGGCTATACCCAACGAGTGCACATCGGCCTGGATTTCTTCGATGCCAGCATCAATCGAGTAGCCGCATGGGTAATCGGGACACGATGTATGGTCAAGGCGCTTCTTGCGGCCCTTCTCGCTCCGATCAAAACGCTACGCCACCTAGAGGAGCAGGGAGACTTTACCGGTCGTCTGGCCCTTATGGAAGAAGCCAAGACCATGCCCCTCGGCGCCGTATGGCAGTATTATTGCCTGCAAAGCGGTGTGCCCGCCGGCCCAGAGTGGCTGGAAGAAGTCCGTTCCTACGAACGCAAGGTGTTGGAGCGCCGTTCTCAATGACCCGCGCCGATACGCCTAGAATACAAGGTGAAGTGACAGATACGGCTTGATGGCCCTGCCGTTCCATCGGCGGCCAATGCCCAAATCCAAACACTGGCTCAACGTTAGGGCGGCCCCGGTGAAAAAACCCCTCCCGGTCCACCCTAAGTCTATATGAAGCATCGTCGTGTGGTTCGGCCACCGGGCAAGGGACACCATCTGCCATTCCAGGGAAGGCTCCAATGCGGAATCAAGCCCGCTAATCATGCCGATCTTGATGGTTGGGGCATAAATCGCGGGCAGGTGCGCGGGCGCACCCGGTAGCCTCCACACTTGCTCAAGATAGGCGAGGGCGATGCGGTGGATATCGCCCTCGGCAAAAATGGGACCGTAATGGTTTGTGTCCAGCCATCGAATGGGCGGGCGGCCCAGAGCCTCCCATAGCTCCGTAGCATCACCGGGAGGGATGATCAGGTCTCGCGCCGCCTGGATCATGAGGACGTGGCGCGGTACGTTGCAGTGCGCGAACGTAAGCGGATCCACCGTGGCAAGCAATCTGCGCTCTCCCGGCGTGAGCACCCGCTGCATCCTGGGGTGCAGGATGCGAAAGAGGGCACTTGCACGGTATAGGTAAGGAAAGTCGGCGCCGCCAAGGATGCCTACGCCGGCGGAGAGGCGAGCATCCTCGCCCATAGCCGTATGCAGCACGATTGCCCCAAGGCTAACGCCTACCGCCCCAATTCGGCTGCGGTCTACGTCAGAACGACGGTACAGCCAATCGGTCACTGCATGCACATCCGCTACCGCCTGTGCGAACGCCTGTACCGCGACGCGGATGTTTGCGGACGCGTAGTGCGCCAAGGGATTATCGCCTCGCCGCAGGCGCTGCATGTGATAGGGCAAAACCATCACCGCACAAGAGATGCCGCGATGAGCGAAATACCGGGCAAAAGCATCCATCATCGTGCTCTTTCGCTCACCCAGGGGATGCAGCAGGATCACCGCAGGTGGCGGCTGCGCGGAGCTCTCCGTTGCCGGGTAAAACGTGAACCAGATCGTGTCGTCCACTGGGTCCCCGCCGGGCAATGGGCTCGGGAGCGTCACTACGATGGGACGGCCCGGGGACAGATCGTGCCTAGGCTGGGCATCCGCCCAAATGCCGACGACCGCCAATATCAAGCATGCAAGTAGGACAATCGGGCGGAATTCCATGCTAGGTAGAACGGCGGGATTGCGTTAGGTGCGCTCGAGGCAGAGCTAGCAGATTCCCTATGCAGCGACACGTGTCCCATAATCATCAGAATCCGCACGCATTCACTCTTTGGAGGTGATTGTACCAGCTAGGGCACTTGCGGAATGAGAGGGCATGGATTCGCGTCCTTTACACCCCGCGGTTTTCAGCGCTATAATCCTGCGCAAGTCTCTTGACAGGCCGGCTCATTTGGAGAACGCCATGCCACTCGTGGATGCCTTCGGCAGGACCATAGACTACATGCGCGTGAGCGTGACGGATCGCTGCAACTTCCGATGCGTGTATTGCATGCCCGAGGAGGGCATCACCACGGCTCCAGCCGAATGTATGCTTACGTTCGAAGAGATCGTGCGGATTGTGCAAGTGGCAGCATCCCTGGGGATCAGCAAAGTGCGGATTACCGGCGGAGAGCCCCTCGTCCGTAAGGATCTCCCTACGCTCGTGCAGGCGTTGGCAGCCATTCCCGGCATCCAAGATCTGGCGATGACCACCAATGGGTACTTGCTGGGGCGGTACGCCACGGAACTCGCATCTTGCGGCCTAAAGCGGGTGAATGTGAGCCTGGACACTTTGCGCCCTGATCGCTTCCCCAGGGTCGCCCGCCGAGGCGATCTCCAAACAGTACTAGACGGCATTGCCGCCGCCATGAAGGCGAACTTGACCCCGGTGAAGATCAACGTAGTGGCCATGCGAGGCATCAACGACGACGAAGTTGCAGATTTCGCACGCCTCACACTGGAGCGCCCCATAAACGTGCGCTTCATCGAATTGATGCCGATCAATTGGGCCGCCGGTGACGATGATCTGAACAGCCTCGTGTCCTTGGTTGCCCGCAATCGCATCCATCGGCAAACGAGTGCCGGGCTAGGCACACTCGCGGACAGCTTAGAAGCAGACGCGTTGCCCGGCAACTCTGGGATGTTGGACGCCTCTCAGATGCGCAAGCTCTTCGTCTCCGCGGCGGAGCTTCGCAAGCGGATCGAAGCAGAATGCGGGCCACTTGTGCCGAGTGAACTTCCGGGGAACGGTCCAGCGTACACGTTTCGCCTACGGGGAGGCCAAGGTACGGTTGGGTTCATCAGCCAAATCAGTCACGACGCGTGCCTGCGTTGCAATCGAATCCGCCTAACTGCGGACGGCCATCTGAGACCATGCCTGATGACGCAAGGTGAGATCAACGTTCGGGATCGCCTGCGCGCTAGAGCTGACGATGCCGAGATCGCGCACCTGATCCGCCAGACGGTTTTGCGCAAGCCCCTAGAGCATAATCTGGACAAGGGAGCCGCACCAACCGGTCGCACGATGAATCAATTGGGGGGCTGATTTCAGGACCCACCGTGGAGTACCTACTACTCGTGCAGGCGCCCTCGCATCCCACCGCCGAGCATCCTCCCAACCATGCGCAAAGTCTTCTATCCCGTTGCACGCAAAAGTGAGATCCCCGCTGGCACCGGTCGCATTGTAACACCCGGCCCACACCCTCCATGCGTAGTGTTCGTAACAGAGGACGGCAAATGCTTTGCAACCACTCCCCTGTGCCCGCACATGAATGAACCCCTGGACCGCGGGCGTCTTGAGGGCTGCGAGGTAGTGTGCCGGCGGCACCATCTGCGGTTTGATCTCGCCACCGGCGAATGCACAAACGCCGGCGGCTATTGGCTCCAGACTCTGGAGGTCCTTACGAACGGCGAGGAGATCCTCGTGGGAATCTGGGAGGATTGATGGGCAGCCGCGCCCATCTTGTACAAGTTCCAGGCGCAAACCTTGACGCACACGGCCTCCGTACTTTAGAATGCATGAAGGTAAGCACCATGCGCACGGCTGAACTGGACTATTTCCTCCCGCCTGAACTCATCGCGCAAACGCCCCTGCCTCGCGGGGAGTCGCGCCTCCTCGTCCTTCATCGGCAGGACGGCACAGTTGAACATCGCCGGTTCAAAGACCTACCCACATACCTCGCGCCGGGCGACACTTTGGTACTCAATGACACGCGTGTTACCGCTCGCCGCATCCACGCTCATACTCCGTTGGGCGCGGACGTGGAATTGCTCCTCCTTCGGCCAATAGGTATGACCGATTGGGAGGCGCTAGTTCGCCCGGGCCGAAAGTGTCGTGTCGGCGCGCGCCTAGAGGCTACCAATGGCGTTGGTAAACCTGTAACACTTGAAGTGGTCGGAATAACGGAAACGGGCGGGCGCATCCTCCGGGCAAGTGATGAGTCCTCCCGCGACGCATTGGCCCATGCGGGAACAATCCCCACGCCCCCCTACATTCACACCCGCTTGGAGGATGAGGAACGATACCAAACCGTCTATGCGCGTGAGGGGGGATCTGCCGCCGCGCCGACTGCAGGTCTCCACTTCACCGCCGCGATGCTCCAGGAGCTCTCGCAACGCGGCATCAGAATCGTTCCCATCACCCTCCACGTTGGCGTAGACACCTTCCGGCCGGTCAAAACGCCCACGCTGGAAGCGCACGCTATGCACGGGGAGTGGTACCATATCAGCAACGAAGCCGCCGACGCCATCAATGGCAGCCACGGACGGATCGTGGCCGCGGGTACAACGGTTGTGCGGGCTCTAGAAAGCGCCGCCACAGGCACTCGATGCGTTCGGAGTGGATGTGCAGAGACAAGGCTCTTCATTATGCCCGGTTATCAGTTCCGGGTGGTAGATGCCATGCTCACAAACTTCCACCTGCCACGGTCTACCCTATTGGCGCTTGTGGCGGCATTCGCCGGCCGTGAAGCAGTGTTGGCGGCTTATGCGGAAGCGGTAAAGGCCCGTTACCGCTTTTACAGCTTCGGCGACGCTATGTTCATTGTTTAACACGCATCATCAACACGAGGTATCGCCTATGCGACCCGAAGATTGGCAGCGATGGCTCGATTCCCAATTCCTAGACACGGAGCCTCCGGCTAAGGCCCAGGCCCCAACACAACCTGCGCCTATTCAACCGAGCGAAACGGACGTGCCGAAAGTCGCAGAGTCCCCACGTTCAGCACCTAAGGAAGAAGCCACACGGCCCCCCGCCACTCCGGCCGCCGCCGTGGAGGATGCCGATATTCCTTCCTTTGAGAATTACTTCCCTGCCTTCCGTAAACAGACGCCCGCAGTGGAAGCGCCAACCGAGGACGTTTCCGCCGCTCCTAGTCCTGCGCCCGCGGCGCCCGATGCTGCGGAGGTGCAGCCTACGCCGCCGCCGAAGGCGTCCGAGGATTTGCCACAAGTCACCGCGGCCTCGCCTACGCCACACGAGCCCGGCGGCTCGGCATCAAGCGCAGGGGCGCCCGGTCCCCCACAGGAGCCCCATGTTGCGCCAACATCCCCTCCCGCAGAGCCACCCAATGATGCGCCTGCCAGGTCCCGCAGCGGGTTACGCACACGTCAAACCCGGGTAGCCGAGAGGGCAACCTCGCCTGCCGCCGAGCTCACCCCGGCAGATCTGTGGAACCTCGTGCCCCGTCATATCCAAACGCTCATCGCCATGGGATCCGATGAGGGTGTGCAGCGCAACTACAAGCGCGCCTTCAAAGAGAGCCGCATCGAACTGATCAGCCGCCTCCTGGACCCCACGCTTTCATTGGAGGACACAGCGCGGCTCCTAAAGGTTTGCCCAACAACCGTACGGAGATACACTAACAAGGGCCTGCTTCGTCATCAACGAACGACCGGCGATCAGCGGCGGTTCAAACTGTCGGACGTATTGGCTTTCCTCGAAGCTCAGAGCACATCACGGGAGCCATGAAGCGCGAGTTTCCCCTGGCCACGTTCAGCCGGTCGCCAAAACTCATGGGTCCTGCCGCCATCGGCGATTTCCAGCCTGTACGGCAAGCCTCGTTTAGCTGCGTATCGTTGCAGAAATCAAAGCGCTTATGAGAGTCGGCATCTTCACAGAGAGTTACGAACCCGTCCGCAATGGGGTGGCAGTGTCCGTGAGCACCCTCATCCACGAGCTGCGTGCTCTGCGGCATCACGTGTGTGTCATCGCTCCGCACTACCCCGGGCACAGAGACAGGTCCCCCTTTGTGTTGAGGGTTCCTTCCATCCTTACCAGAGCCAACGCCGAGTACCCCGTGCCATATCCGTGGTTCCCGCGGTTGCGCCGAGAGATCCAACGGCTCCACCTGGACGTGCTGCACTCTCAAACGCCATGGTTTTTGGGCCTTCTAGCAGCCCGCACCAGCAAGCAGCACCATATCCCCCACGTGTCTACCTACCACACGCTATACGATCACTACGCCCACTACCTGTTCTTCCTGCCGGAACACGCCACACAGAACCTGATCGAATGGTGGCTTCCGGAGTTCTACAATCAGTGTGATTGCGTGATCGTGCCGTCCCGTGTGGCTGCAGAGTCGCTTAAATCGTACGGCATACGTGCGCCCATTGAGGTCGTTCCCACGGGGATTCCCATTCCACCTGCAGAGGCAACCTCGCCGGAGGCCGTGTGGGAAGTGCGGAAACGCTATGGCATCCCCCATGATGCCCCATTGCTCCTATATGTAGGCCGCATCGCCAAGGAAAAGAGTGTGGACAGGGTAATCGAGGCCTTCGGCATCATCGCCAGGCACATGCCCCACGCGTACCTCCTGATCGTCGGCGGCGGACCTTACCTTGATTCCCTTCGGCAAACAGCAGAAAAAGAACCCGCAGGAGACCACATTATCTTCGCCGGTCCCCTTCCGAGGACCGCCCTCGACACCATCTATGCAGCGGCAGATTTGTTCCTGTTCGGGTCCTCTACCGAAACGCAAGGTCTGGTAGTAGGTGAGGCGCGGGCCGCGGGGACTCCGGCAGTCGTTGTGCGCGATGGCGGCGCAGGGGAAACGGTGCGCCACGGGGAGGACGGCTTGTTGGTGGATGCTAATGCTGAAGCAATGGCAACGGCTGCCCTGGAGGTCTTGAGCAACCCCCGTCGCCTGGCGCAAATGGCGGATGCCTGCCGGAAGAACGCCCTAGAGCTCACTCCATCGGCAATGGCGCAACGCGTAGTAGGCGTTTATCACTTTGCCATTGAGGCCCATAACAGCCAACGCCGATTGGTGCGCGCATCCTCCTAGAACAAGGGCCTATTCCCGGGCAAGGTACAGCGCATATAGAAAGGACGCGGTTTTGGAGAAGATACTCGGCCCGGTAATCCATTGGATTATCCACGTCATCCGGTACGGTGGCTATCCCGGCATCGTGATGCTTATGGCCATCGAGAGCGCTTGCATTCCTCTGCCCAGCGAAGTCATTATGCCCTTCTCCGGCGCGTTGGCGGGAGCAACACTTGCAGCATCTCAGGTTCCGCCTATGGAACCATTCAACCTTCACCTGGTGGCCTGGGCCGGCGCGTTAGGCTGCGCTTTGGGTTCGGCACTGGCGTATTGGGTGGGTGCTCGTGGCGGGCGGCCCTTCGTTGAGCGTTATGGGCGCTACGTGTTGATCCGCCGCTCGGATCTGGACCGAGCAGATCGTTGGTTCGCGCGATGGGGCGGATGGGCCGTGTTCATCGCCCGCCTCCTTCCGGTGGTGCGCACCTTCATCTCCCTGCCGGCGGGTATCGCCCGAATGCGCTTCGGACCGTTCCTGGTGCTGTCCTTTGTGGGATCGCTGCCTTGGTGTTACTTCCTCGCCTATGTAGGAATGGCGTTAGGGGAGCGATGGGAAACCATCAAGACGTGGTTCCGAGGAGCAGACGTAGTGATTGGGATTGCGATCCTGGCTATGGCTGTGCTGTGGCTCTGGCACCACTTGCGCCCGGAGGAGGAGCCGACGCCACCCACCGAGATGGGATCTGCGTAGCCCCAGCCATCCACCTCGGCCACCTCACGCCCGCAGGCTAGGCCCACACCCCACATACCGGTAGGGTGTCTTTGCCCGGGTGGGGCCTTGCGAACACCCAGAACGCCTACCCATGCGCTGCTGCCAGTTCGGGCTCGGCCTCTTCGTCGGGCACCGGAATGAGGGGCTCTAAGAGCATCTCCTTGGTGTAAAGGGCGGCTTCCCGGGAATAACTGGCGAGTTCAAAGTCCTTCCGAAGAACAATCGCGCCGGTTGGACACGCCTCTTGGCAATAGCCGCAGAAGATGCACCTCAACATGTTGATTTCATACCTGCGGGCATATCGCTCTCCAGGCGAAAAGCGGGCCTCATCCGTATTCTCTGCAGCTTCAACGTAGATGCAGCGTGCAGGGCATGCCCCGGCGCACAAGCTACAGCCGATGCATTTCTCTAAGCCGTTATCGTACCGGGTGAGCACATGGCGCCACCGGGTACGCGGGAATTGCGGGCGACGCTGTTCCGGATACTCCACGGTGACTTGAGTACTCTGCCGGGCCGTGAACATTCGAACGTAATGCTTCAGCGTGAGGCCCAGCCCCTTCACCACAGGAAGCGTCGAGTTTACAGCATTGCTAACAATGTCCGCCATGTTCAGGATGCCTTCGCTACGGGATTGATTTCGATGATGTGCCCGGAAGAACCCGCCTTGATCTTCTCCTGCAACTTGAGGATCCCATAGATCAACGCATCGGGACTGGGCGGACACCCTGGCACATACACATCCACCGGGATGATCTGGTCCACCCCTTGGATGATGGCGTAGTTGTTGTAAACGCCGCCAGAGGAAGCACAAGCCCCCATGGAGATGACCCATTTGGGATTGGGCATCTGATCGTAGATTTGCCTCAGCACCGGCCCCATCTTGGTGGATACGCGGCCCGCCACGATCATCACATCGGCTTGGCGAGGCGAGGGGCGGAAGACCTCTGCGCCGAAGCGTGCCACATCAAATCGCGAAGCTGCTGCACTCATCATTTCAATGGCACAGCACGCCAGGCCGAAGGTAAGGGGCCACAGGCTGTTCCGCCGGGCCCAATTCACCAGCTCATCCAATCGGGCCAATACATAAGGCCCCCCGCCCGGACCTAACGCCGGAACGGCCATACTGGAATCATGTGCGGCTATCTCAACGGTCCTACGTGCCATATCACACTCCTCGAGATCGGCTCATCCACGGGATATGCATCTCGTGTAAGCCTATTCTACCGGTTTATTCCATCGAAAGGCAACGCCTAGGGCCACAGGGCATACCGCCGCCGAATGTTGAGCACTGCGGGCCCGCGCCTCGCGATGTATTCGCGGCAGCACTCACAGAGCCGTTCAGGTTCACCGATCCGAAGGTGGGCTGCCACCTAGCTCCTGGAGAAGCTGAAGCACCACGCGATTGCCAGGCTCGATGGCGAGCGCCCGCATCAATTCGATACGCGCATCCTCGATATGCCCCTGAGCCCGGTATGCCAAGGCAAGATGGTAGTGGATCTCCATCTGTCCCGGGCTCATGTTGGCGGCTGCCGCCAGCGTCGCGACGGCGTCGGATAGTCGGCCAGCCTTATAATAAGCCCAGCCAAGGCTATCCACGATGGCACCAAGCTGTTCCGGATTAAGGCCGCGGTCGCGCCCCAGCTCCACTGCACGCGTAGTAAGCCGAATGGCCTCGTTTAGTTTAATGCCCGCCTCCGCGTAGGCATATCCCAGAGCGTTCAGCGTTTGAGGATCGTCGGGCAGCACCTTGTAGGCAGCTTCGGCAACACGCACCATATCCATGAACCGGCCCATGCGATCATAGGCCTCTCCTGCGGTGTTGTAGAAGTTGGCCTTCCATCGTGGGTCAGATGCGGGAACCGCTGCGGCCGCCAATTCCGCGAAGCGAGCCATCAGCGGCCATTGTTTGCGGTCCTGGCACACGCTTAGTACCGCTACGTATGTTGCGCGATCAAGGGGATGCCTGCGAATGATGTCTTCCAACAAGGACGTAGCGCGGGCGACATCTCCCCGCTGCAGAGCATCATCGGCCGCCTTGACCTCGGCGGGCATTCCGGCCGTCCGACTGCTATCGGAAGGAAGGTCGCATCCGGAAAGCAGCCACAATACCATCGGTACCATCCACAACCAGCGCCGTACTTTCATCTCTATCCTGATGGAATGCTGCTCCTGCGTGTGGATGATGCCCAAGGGCTCTCCAGATAGGTCAGGGCCCGCCGTTCCGTGGTGCTCACTTGGCACGGAAACATCAGTGGGGTACGCCGTGGCTCATAACGTACAAATACGCACTTGCGACGCCGATGCAATTGTTCGTTGCATGCATGATGCCTGTGAACCAGAGGGACTTTGTACGTTCGTATGCCATGGCCAATATCATCCCCATGATGAAAATCACCGGCATCGCCACCGGCCCCGCGTGGGCAAGCCCAAAAGCTGCCGCACTGATGAGCGTGCCTCCCCTTACACCGAAGCGCCTCTTGGAACTATTATACAGGAAGCCCCGGAAGAACATTTCCTCGCCAATCGGTGCCAAGATGCCCGCTCCCAAAAGGAGAGCCACAAATAGACCCGGGGTCATCCGTCGCCCGATCAATCCTTCGGCTGTCACCTGCTTATTGAACGAGAGGATCCCGGATGCCGCCGAGGGGAGCACGGCCTTAAGAAAGGCATCCAAAAGGGCTTCTGCGCTGTTGCCTATCACCAGCAATACTATGCCCAGCCCCACGGCCTTTGCCACGGTCGCCAATTGAGGCGGCGGCCAGGCGCCGATATCCCGCAGGCCCAAGCCGTATCGGTACCGGATTACCGCCCATGGGACACCGGCCAAAAGGAGGTTTTGGGCCAGTAACGCCACGCCCAAGAATATCGGAGACAAGCTTCCATCGGCGCTGAAGGAGCCCCGCCGGAGCGCAACCACCGAAGCCCCACCCAGAAACGCCAGCAGCACCAGCACGATCACTTGGGCGGCAATCCAAACATCTACCAAGCTCCAGCGCCGCGCAAAGGGTGAAGGCCGCCTCCCGGCATCCACCTCTTCCTTGGTCCACGCCCAAATCACGAATAACGCCACGTCTATGAGGGCCACCAGCAGTGCAATAAGGGCCAACGCGAGTACAAGTACGGCCCTTGCCTTCTGCCCAATGTCTAGGATCATCCCATCACCTATGTTACTACGCTCCCGCTAGCCGAGGTACTGGATGAGGTCGTGAACCTCATCACCCCCTGTGAGCTCTAAGAA
>Ga0078972_1007755_pt1 | contig 23443 bp, 14 predicted proteins | sample YelNatPaOPGAMG01_FD_67568 | JGI IMG/M metagenome (GOLD analysis project Ga0078972, IMG submission 67568) | Hot spring thermophilic microbial communities from Obsidian Pool, Yellowstone National Park, USA - OP-RAMG-01 (SPADES assembly) (version 2) | ecosystem: Environmental > Aquatic > Thermal...
CGCAAATAAGTAAATCAAAATCCCAATGGAGTGTTTATAATTTTCTGTTTTATTAAAGGAAATCAAAATAAGTAATAAAATAAATAAAAAAACCAAAAATCTTTCTATATAAAAATTTGCTATAATATCAGAATTTTTAATATAAAAAAATAAAGCAAAATAATTTATAAACAAAACAAATAGGACTGAATTTAAAAAAATTAAATTTGCTTTTTTATTTTCTTTTAAAAAAAATAAATACGTAAAGACACTGAAAAATAATAAATAAACAGGAAAAATCAGCAAAAATCTTTCCAGAACAGGATATGCAAAAAACATCAATTAAAGCCCTTTAAATCAATAATAATCAATTTCTTTGAGTTTTGTGCAGATATAAAAAGTTGCTTGCCATCTTCTGAAATTGCAAGATACCTCGGTATATCATCCTCTAAATTCAATTCATGAACTTTTTGCTTGCTTTTTACATTTACAAATAAAATTTTATCTTTTGTTGGAACAGAAACATAGATATATTTTTTACTTTTTGAAAGCGTCCCATCAAAAATACCTCCATCAACTTTTATACTGTCGTTAACTTTATAATTATACATATCAAAAATAATTATAGTACTTTTTAAATTAAATACATATTCCCATTCATTTAATACCGCCAGTTCTTTATAATTTAATGGTATAATTTTTGTAGGAGAAATTCCTGTCTGCACTTTTGAAAAAATATGTTTTTCATTTTCTGCATCAATAATTTCAATTGTATTTGTATATTTACAGGTAACATATAAATATCTATTATCCTGTGATAGATATAGGTCGGATGGCCATTTACCTGTTGCAATTTTTGTTTTTATTTTATTTTCATTAAGGTCTATTACTGTTACATTATTACTGCTCATATTTGCTACATATATTAATCTTTTTTCTTTATTAATTTCTATATCGCAAGGATTTAATCCGCCGGACTGTATATTTTGAGAAGTATCATCCTCTGGGTTGTATATTGTTATTGAATTACCAAGATAATTTGATATAAATATTTTTTTATTAAAGTATTTTATATCAAGCGGTGAGTATCCGGTTTTTATTGTCTTTATAATTTTATTATTTTTTAAATCATATTCAAATACCCTGTTACTATTTTCAGCCGCAATTAAAATTATATCTTTATTTAATACAAAAATTTTACCTGGTTCAAAATTTAATTTAATTTCATTATGATAAGAAGGGTATTTATTTCCATTTATGCATCCCTGACCAAAAAAAAGCAAAATAAAAAGCGCTGCTAAAAATAAAAAATATTCTCTTTTAAATTCAGTATAAATTTTTATATTTTTACTTAATATTAAAAAAATAAATAAAATTAATATAACCATTGCCGTATATATAATAAAAAAAATCATCTGCACTTTACTTGGCATAAAAAAAATAACAAAAAATATATTTATTTTAACAAAAATCAGTAATAATTGATTAGAAATTTTATTGTAGTCCTTAAAAAGAATAAAAAACAATAATAAAAAAATTTGAAAAAAAATAAAAAAATTATACATTGCTATCATCTCTGATATTTTCCATTAAAATTAAATAACCAATAATAAATAAAAAAATTAAAAGCAAAATGGAGAAAGAAATTTGATATGAAGTCATTTCAAACACAGTTTTTAAACTTAAAATATTCTTTATTGAAAAATAAAAAGATAAAAGCAAAATGAAATTTAAAATAGCACCGGATATAATTTCGGAATTTAATTTTAAATATGAGTTTGTAGTTTTATCAAAATAAAAAAATAAATTAATCATTATAAATGATAGAAATAAAATTAAATTTAACATGCCAAATTTTAAAATTGTATTTGCTAATATAATTGTTATTATATCTAAACCAGATAAAAATATAATTTTTTGAACCGGACTTTTTATAAATAAAACAAATAAATTTCCCATAATTAAAATACAAAGAATAACTTTTAACATAATTATTTTATAAATTTTACAATAATCACAATGTATGAAATGTATATAATAATACCTGTGAGTAAAATAAATGAATGTAATTTTTTAAATAATTTCATATACATCGCTATTATCAGAGAAGAAATAATTGCAAGTGCTGCTGAAAGAATTGCCCTTTGATTTAAAGTCCATTCGGTTAATATAACGCCAAAGGCAACAACGATGCTACTTTGAAAAACCATTGCTCCACTTATATTCCCCAATGCAAGTGTATCTTTTTTTTTGCCTATCCAGATTATACTGTTAAATTTTTCAGGCAATTCAGTTGCAATGGGAGCTACAAACAGAGAAAACAAAAATGGTGAAAAATTTAAAATTAAGGAAATATGCTCAATTGATGATACAAAAATTCTTGCCCCAATTATTATACCGGCAAGGGAAATTATATCCTGAATTATAACCATATTTAAAGAAGGATTTTCTCTCTTATCAAAATATAAGGGCTGCATTTCAATTTCTTCTTCCTTTCTTTCATGCAAAAAAGTTTTGTAAACATAAAGAGCATAAATTAAGAAAAACAAAATCCCAAACCATTTTTTAAAAGGGACATTTATTAAGGAAATAAAAATTGCAAGTATATAAACAACTATAAAAAATAAAATATCATTTGATAAAATTTTATCATTAACATCAAGCATAAGTCCGCGTTTTTTTGCAAAAAAATAAAAAATAGTTGCAAGCCCGGTTATTCCAAATGCAAGTGTTGAAAGCATAAAAGGCGCACCCAATATGGCACCTATACCTATTTCTTCCCCGCTTTTTCCAGGAATAAAAACTATTGCAATTATTGGAACCATTGTCTCAGGCAATGCTGTTCCAACAGCAGCCAGAATTGAGCCGGTTATTCCTTCATTTAATTTGAATTTTTTACCAGTCCATTCAATGGCATTTGTAAAAAGTTCGCAACTGAAAAGGATGAGAAATAAACCTATTATTCCCTGAAATAAATAAAAAATCATTTTATTTTTTTGTTAACCTTTTCTTTTCAAAAATCTCCCAGTCAACTATTATAGCGCTGGCAACAAAAATAGATGAATATGTACCAACTATAATTCCGAGTAAAAGCGCCAGAGAAAAATTATGCAAAACATCCCCACCCCAGAAAAAAAGTGCAATAACAACTAAAAGAGTCGTTCCAGATGTTATTATTGTTCTGCTTAAGACCTCATTTATGCTTTTATTTACAATATCGATAAAAGGAAATTTTAAAATATTTCTTAAATTTTCCCTTATTCTATCAAAAACAACAACTGTATCTGTTAAAGAATAACCTGCAAGTGTTAACAAAGCTGTAATTATAAGTAAATCAAGTTCTTTTTTCATAAAAACCAGAAGACCAAAAACTACAATAACATCATGCAATGTTGCTATTGTTGCTGCAACAGCAAATTTAAATTTAAATCTAATCCAGATATAAATTAAAATTCCAATAGACGCCCAGAACATTGCAAGAAATGCTTTTTGTTTTAACTGTGTGCTAACAATTGGTCCTATTTCGTTTGTAGCAACAACTGTAATTTCATTATCTCCTGTTTCACTTTTAAACATATTAACTAACTGTTCCGATGCTTTTCCTGTCTGTAATTCACCTGTTCCAGCTCTTATTAAAAATTCTTTGTCTGTTTCTTTTCCAATCTGTTGAATTGTTAATTGTTTTATATTATTCTTCTCAGCAATCTGTCTTATTTTTTCAACAGTTATATCTTTTGAAAATTTAAGCTGAATTGATGAACCACCGGTAAAATCAAGGCCCATTCTTGCTTTGCCTTTATTTACCAGAAATAAAGAATACAGACCATTTAAAATTAGCACAATTGAAATAAAATAAGCAATTTTTCTTAATTTCATAAAATCAATATTAGTATTTTTTAATAATTCAATCATTTTTGCCTCCAGAAAATTTATTAAATACTTAAACTAGTATATTGTTTTCTTAAATCAAATATTGCTTTTGTTACAAAAAACGCAGTATATAAACTAACAACAATACCCCAGAACAATGTTACTGCAAAACCTCTGATTGGTCCTGTTCCAAACTGGAATAAAATTGCAGCAGTGATTAAGGATGTTACATGTGAGTCAATTATTGTCCACAATGCCCTGTTATAACCAGCATCAATTGCTGCCCTTATTGTTTTTCCGGTTCTTAACTCTTCCCTTATTCTTTCAAAGATTAAAACATTGGCATCAACTGCCATACCTATTGTTAAAACAAGACCTGCTATACCTGGTAACGTAAGTGTCGCATTTAATGACGCTAAAATACCAAGAACAAAAAGTAAATTTAAAAGCAAGGCAAAATCAGCAATTAGGCCTGAAACACCATAATAAATTGCCATAAACAAAAATACAAGCAAACCTCCAATTATTGTTGATTTTTTACCTTTTTCTATTGAGTCAGCACCAAGTGATGCCCCTACAATGTTTTTATTTATAATTTTAACAGGCGCTGGTAATGCACCTGCTCTTAAAACAAGTGCGAGGTCTCTTGCTTCTTCAAGTGAAAAATTGCCTTCTATAATACCCTCGCCACCGCTTATTCTTGTTCTAATTACAGGTGCTGAGTAAACCTTATCATCAAGAATTATTGCTAAACGTCTTCCAACATTGTCACCTGTGACTTCCCCAAATATTTTTCCACCTTTTGGCGAAAGTTTAAAACCAACTACGGGAGCGCCGTACTGTCCCATCTGAACCTTTGCATCAACTAAATCAGCCCCTGTTAAAATATCTCTTTTTTCAATAACCATTCTCTCACCTTCTTTATTCTCAAGCACCATCACATTTTCTGGAATCTTAGATGCAACAGTATTTCCCTGCGAGTCAACCATATCAGAAATTTTATTAACTTCATCAACTAATTTAAATTGCAAAAGAGCTGTCTTACCAATAATGTTTAATGCCCTTTCCGGGTCTTTTATCCCAGGTAATTGAATCACAATATATTTATCTTCTTCTGGCTGAATTATTGGTTCTGCCACACCAAGAGCATCAATTCGGTTTCTTAAAATTTCAAGGGCTCTTGCAACTGCTTCTTCTGGTTTTATATCCTTTGGCATATTCTCTGTGTCAATTGCAAGTTTTAAATACATACCACCCTGCAAGTCAAGTCCCAACTTTATTTTTCCTTTTTCAATCACAGTTCCTTCTGCATCTTTTATGTCAAAAGGTGGATACAATTTCCATAATGAAAAAGCAATTAAAAGTAAAGTGATTATTCCTACAATATGTATATTCCTTTGCATTTTATCCTCCAATATCTTTTTATTTTTTTAATATCTTTTTTATTTCTTCTATAATATGATTTTCTGATAAACCATATTTTTCAAATAATTCATACGGCTCACCTGATTCAGCAAATAAATCTTTTATGCCTAAACGTAAAAGTTTTGTAGGATAATTTTCTGCAAGAACTTCGGCAACCGCACTACCAAGCCCACCTATAATATTATGTTCTTCTATTGTTATAATTTTACCTGTTTTTTTTGCAGAATCAATTATTAAGTCCTTATCAATTGGTTTTATGCAAGCCATATGAATAATTTCTGGAAAAATTCCAAAATTTTTTAAAATTTCAGCCGCTTTTAAAACATTAAAAAGCATTGTTCCTGTGCTTATAATTGTTATATCGTCCCCTTCTTTTATTTTTATTCCTTTCCCAAAATTAAATTTATAATTTTCATCAAAAACAACAGGCGTATTCATACGTGCCAGCCGTACATAAACTGGTGAGTCATAATAATTTACCAAAAACTCTATTATTTTTTCTGTTTCAACAGAATCAGCAGGAACTATTACTTTCATATTTGGCAATGCTCTCATTATTGCAATATCCTCGCATGCCTGATGTGTTGGCCCATCAGGTCCTACTGATAAACCACCATGGGTTACAACTATTTTCACAGGCAAATTCGGATAACAAACCGAATTTCTTATCTGTTCCCAGCATCTTCCAGAACCAAACATTGCAAACGTTGATGCAAAAACAGACATCCCGGATGCCGCAAACCCTGCGGCGGTACTCATCATATCCTGTTCTGCAATTCCCATATCAAAAAATCTTTCAGGATATGCTTTGCCAAATCTTATTGTCTGAGTTGACTTTGCTAAATCAGCATCAAGAACAACTAAATTTTTATAAATTGCACCTAATTTTACAAGTGTATCACCGTATGCATTTCTCATTGATGTTGTTTTTACTTTGTCTGCCATTCTGCACATCCTAATTCTTTTAATGCCCTCTGGCATTCTTCTTCTGTAGGAGCAACCCCATGATATTCAACCTTTCTTTCCATGAATGATACTCCTTTTCCTTTTATTGTTCTTGCAATTATTATACTTGGCACCTCTTTTGCTTTTTTGGCATCCTCAAATGCTTCAATAATTGCTTCATGGTTATGCCCATCTATTTCTATGACATTCCAGTTAAATGCTTTCCATTTATCAACAAGTGGTTCTAAACCAGATTTAACCTCACCTATACTTCCATCTATTTGTAAACCATTATAATCAAGTATGGCACATAAATTATCAAGCCGATGCGTGGAAGATGTCATTGCAGCTTCCCATACTTGACCTTCCTGAACTTCACCGTCACCAAGTAAAACATAAATTCTATAATTTTTATTTGTTAATTTTGCTGTAATTGCCATACCATTGGCAACAGATAAACCCTGTCCAAGAGAGCCGGTAGTCATATCAACCCCCGGCGTTTTTCTCATATCAGGATGACCTGATAAGTCACCATTCAATTTTCTTAACTGCCACAATTTTTCTTCAGGGAAAAAACCAGTTTCTGCAAGAGCAGCATATAAAGCCGGTGCAGCATGCCCTTTTGATAAAATAAATCTATCTCTATCTTCCCAGTTTGGGTTTTTGGGATCAATTCTCATCACATGTAAATAAAGTGCGGTTATTATATCAGCAGCAGATAAAGAACCACCAAGATGTCCTGAACCTGCACATCCAAGCATTTTAATTATATTTATTCTTATTTTTGTTGATTTTTCTTCAAGCATTTTAATAACCGGTGTATAATTTTTATATACTTTTGCTTCTCCTTCTTTTTTCTTTTCTGAAATAAATTTTTCTAATTCTTCTTTGGTAGGCAACGCCTCCTGGGCACCAATTTTCTGTGTAACCAATGCACCTGCTGCATTGCCATAATCAATCGCATCAACAACAAAACTACCTTCTGCAATTTTAACTGCAACAGCACCAACAAAAGCATCCCCGCCACCTATTGTGTCAACAACTTCTATACCGTATCTGTGAAATACTGTGGCGCCATGATTATTAACTAAAAGGGTTCCTTCTCTTCCCATTGTAATTATTACATGATTAACACCTAATTTTCTTAACTCATTTGCTGAAATTGTTCCTGTTTCCATATGGGATATAACTCTGTTTGTAAGATAACCGCATTCTTTTTCATTTGTTATAACAATGTCAAGCCCTTTTAAAACTTCTTTTATTTCTTCTCTGTTTTTAGTTCCTGCAGCCCCAACATTTAAAATTGTTTTTATATTATATTTACGGGCAATTTCCAGGACTTTTTTTACTGTTTTAATCGGGATTTCAGTTGAAACAACAACAACTTTTGATTTTTTTATAATTTCTTCTGCTCTTTCCACATCCGCTTCTGTTAAATATTCGTTTGCCCCGGTAAAAAGTGTTACTTTATTTCCTCTTTTACCTGTTGTATTAATCAATGCAACCCCTGTTTGCAATTTTTCATCAATAATAAAATAATCAAGATTTATGTTTGGATGTTTTAAATTTTTCATCGCAATATCAGGAATTAAGTCCTTACCTTTCTTACCGATAAAATAAACTTTTTTACCAAGACGGGCAATTGCTACTGCCTGATTTGCCCCTTTGCCACCAGGTAATATATAAATGTTATCACCTGCAATGGTTTCGCCACGTTCAGGCATTCTTTCTGTTTTAACTATGATATCTATGTTAATACTGCCTATAACTGTTATTATGTCGTCCATTTTATTTCCTTTTTAAATAAAATTAAAAATCGCTTATAGCGATCCAAAAATCACGTTTGTGATTTCAAAAAAAAATATTTTTCCTTTTGCTTAAATATACTTCTACTAAAAAATCTCGTCTTTTGCGATTTTAAAGCCGCGATTAATTGAACTTTAAAATGAGTTTATTATACAAAATTTTTAAATTTTTTCTATAATTTTTTTAAAATATTTTCTATTTTTCTCAATCAATGCCTTTGCCGATGCCTTTGTCTTTGCTTCAACATAAATATGAAAATAAGGTCTATCGTTATCCGGTATAATTAAAATCCGGTTGTCATTTTCAAAAAACTCAATACCTTCAACATTTCTTTTTTCATCCTTATTTAGAACAACGAGTTCTTTCATAATAGCTCCTCTTTTATCCCATGGAACCGGCACATTTTCAACAATTTTTATATATTCCGGTATTTCATCAACAATTGTGGATAACGGCTGTCCGTATCTTGCAAGGAACTCAAGCAATTTTACAGTAGCAAACATCCCATCAAAGGCAGGCATAAATTCTGAAAAAATAAACCCACCTTTTTCTTCTGCAACAAAATCTGCCTTTTTATCATTTGCCGCTGTCATCATTGCTCTGTAAGTAGTTCCAACCCTTAAAACTTTCCCACCTGCTTTTTCTATAATATCATCTATTACTTTTGTCACTGTTACAGGCACAGCGATTACACCGCCATTTTTTGATTTTAAAAAAAGTTTACTCATAACAATGACGGCATCATCACTTGATAATTTTCTACCTTTATCATCAACTATGAAAATTTTCTGTCCCCCTGCGTCTACCATTATTCCAACATCTGCTTTTAATGTCTTTACCGTCTCTGCAAGTGTATCAAAGTCCTCTTCAAATTTTTGCAATGAACGTGTCAATTTATTTTCATCATTGAATGCATTAAGTGCTATAACTTCGCAATCAAGCTCACCAAGTATTGAAGGAAAAATATTTAATGTTGTTCCATGTGTATAATCAATTACAACCTTATATTTCCTTTTCTTAATTATCTCTTTATCAATAAACATTTTAAAACTTTCTAAATAGTATTCCATTGCCCTTGGTGGGTATGAAATAACACCGACTTTATCATCATCAACTCGTCTGTATTCTTCCCGGAAAAAAGATGATTCTATTGTTTTTTCCTGCGAGAGTGAAATATCCAAGCCCTGACTATCAAAAAATTTTATATCAATCATTTTTTCATCATAAGGGGATTTCCTTATATGCAAGCCACCCGCAACATTTAATGATTTCGCAACCATTTTTGAAACAGGGAGAGGTGTTATTCTAAAATCGTAAATGTTCACCCCTGTTGATAAAATACCTGCCATTATACTTCTTTCTATCATAAGCGAACTTCTATGGTAATCCCTGCTTATTAAAATATAACTGCCTTTTGGTAAAGTTGAAGCATAAGCAGCGCCTATTTTAGCCCCAATCTCAGGTGTTAATTCTGTATTTATAAGTGCTGTAATACCATAGGCATCAAATAATCTATTGCTCCACCTTTCGCCCCAAACAAGTGATGAAGAAAGTATTGAACCTTCTTCCACTTTTTTATTAGGCCATAATTTAACCTCTGGTTTTATGATGCTTTCTTTTCCTATTATACAATTATCAGAAATAACTGCGCCAACCCCAATATATACTTTATCATTAATTATATTGCCGCTACCAATTACAACTTCTTTTATGTCAACTTCATTTCCTATCTTATTATTATTCCAAATAACGGTTCTTATTATTTTGCTATTTTTACCTATAATGTTATTATCGCCAATTACTGTGTTTGAAATTTCCGCATCTGCTTCAATAATACAATTATTTCCTATTACAACCGAATCTTTTAATTTTGCTTTTGGGTCAATTTTTACATTTTGCCCAATCCAGATATCACTTCCTATTCTGCCCTTTCTTTCTCCTTTTATTTCACATTCAATATCCCCATTTAATATCTGTTCATGAACAAGTTTATATTCAGCAAGGGTGCCAATGTCAATCCAGTAACCTTCGCATGTCACACCATAAAGTGGTGCTTTTTTTTCCAAAAGTAATGGAAATAAATTTTTGCTAAAATCAAAATTTGTTTCTTCTGGAATATAATCAAAAATTTCAGGGCTTAAGACATAAATACCTGTATTTATTGTATCACTGAAAACCTCGCCCCAGGATGGTTTTTCAAGCAATTTTTTAATTCTGCCATCTTTTTCTGTAATTATTATTCCATATCTTAAAGGGTCTGTTGATTTTGTTAAAATTATTGTTGCAAGTGCATTTTTTTCATTATGAAAATTTATTGCTTCAACTAAATTAAAATTTGTTAAAACATCGCCGCTTATAATTAAAAACTTTTCATTTTTTAATTTTTCTTTTACCAAAGTTATGCAACCAGCAGTTCCCAGGTCTTTCTGGGCAATTATGTAATCAATTTTCACGCCAAACTTACTGCCATCTTTGAAATAGTTCATTATTATTTCTGGTTGGAAAAATAACATCATTGTAATATCTGTTAAATTATTCTTTTTTAATAGATTTACAATATGTTCAAGCATTGGCGTATTCATAACAGGAGCCATTGGCTTTGGTATATTTACTGTCAAGGGTCTCAATCTTGTTCCAAATCCACCTGCTAAAATTATAACTTTCAAATTTGCCTCCTGAAATTAAAAAATAATTATTTAGATTATAATAAAATAAGAATATTATGTCAAATCAGAATTTTTTCCCCAAAATCGCGATAGAAGCGATTTTGGGGTTAAAAATATAATAAAATAAAGAAAAAAATTTAATTTTTAAATTACCCAATAGTAGGTGAATAATTAAAAAAAATTTTTATAATTTTTGTTTGTTTTTAAATATATTTTTATATTTTAATTTTTTCCTGAAAATCGCTATCGCAATTTTCAGGTTTTTTTTTAAATCGCATCAAGAAAAGTGTTTTTTATTTATTTTTAAAAAATCACTACCAACATTAAATGTTGCTTTGCTGGTATATATGCAATTTTTTGAATAAAAGCAGAAAGTTATGGGACAATATTCTTGAGACCTGTTATTAAAATTCAAGTGGTGTTTCAAGTGCTTTAGGTTTCCGCACCAGCCGAGTGCTCCGCTTTGTTTTTGCGCCACCAAAATTCCAACCCATGTTAAATTGCAAGTTTATGTATTCTCTGATTTTAAATGAAAAATTTAAATGCGTTGCATAACACGGGCTTACTTGTAGGGAATGATTAGCATATTGGTAGAAAGAAAAAAATAAAAACAAATCCCTCTGTGTCTCCCTTTAGAAAATGGAGAGATAAGAATTAAAAATTTTTTTTAATTCCCCTCTTTTTAAAAGAGGGGTACGGGGAGATTTTTATGCAAAAAAGAAAAATATAAATCCATCTGTTTCTCCCTTTAGAAAAGGGAGAAATTAAAAAATGAAAAAATTGCTCTGGCACCTGCCATGTTTTTATCCCCGGTTGCTTATTAGCATATAGAAATCACAAACAAATTAAACATACTGCATAACACGGGCTAACTTGTGGGTAATGGTTAGTTTTAAAATGGGCTTTTGAATTTTATGTATGTTTTTTATTCTGTTGCTCCCTATAGGATTTATTTTATGCCCCCTAAAAAAAATTTTCACCCCGAAATCCTGAATGACTTCGGGGTGAAAATTATTAAAATTCTTTTAATTATTTTTTTACAAAAAATTCCTTATTTATATTTTTCACCGCTGCTGGAATTACTTCTTCTGGTTTATTTGTTCCATTCCAGACCTTATCCATTGCTGGCCAGAAATATCTGTTTAAAATTTCTGTCCAGGAAGAAATATCTGGCTGGAAAGTGCCATAGTCAACTGCTTCAAGTAAAAATGCTTTTGATTTTGGGGGATTATCATCAATAAAATTTTTTGATTTTGCAATTTCAATTATTGCTGGCTGTGCAAGTCCTGTCCTGGCAAGTTCTATCTGCCCTTCTTCACCTGCAAGATAGGTTACAAGTTTCCAAGCTTCTTCTGGATGTTTTGTGCTTTTTAAAACTGCGTAGCCCGCTCCACTCAACGGAAAACCACGTTTCCCTTTTGGGCTTTTCGGAAACATAACTGCATCCCATTTAAAATTTTTTATTTCTCTGAAAAATGGTGATTTCCAAATACCACTATGAAACATTGCAACCTTTCCCTGCACAAATAAATCAGATGCACCCACACCACCCATTGCCGACATATTTGACGGTGATGGCATAACTTTGTATTTATAAATTAAGTCCTGTCTAAATTTTAAGGCATCCAATGCTTCTTTACTATCAAGCAAACACTTTGTTGGTTTCTTTATGTCATCTACGTATTTCCCACCATTTGAAAGAACCCAGGCATCCCATATTGGCCAATCATCGGCAAAACCAAAAACTTTTTTTTCGCCCTCTCCAGAAGTTAATTTTTTTGCTTTAATAAGTAAGTCATTCCAGGTCCAATCATTTTTTGGATATTTTACGCCTGCTTTGTCAAATAAGTCCTTATTGTAATATACAACACAAACCGGGGCAATGTCTCTTGGCAATGCATATAAATTTCCATTTACTGTGAATTTATCAATAATTTTTTTATAAAATTTATTTACTGGAAATTTATCCTTTTTTACATAATCATCTAAAGGTAATAAAACGCCTTTTTCAGCAAAAACAATAAATCTTTCAGCATTCACAAACATAACATCAGGTGGGTTTCCACCTGCAATTTGAGTAAGCATTTTTTCAATATATGCATCACCTGCTGGCAATTTTTCTAATTGAACTTCAATACCAGGATTTTTTTCCTTAAATCTTTTAACGCTGTTTGTTATAATTTCAACTTCTTTTATGTCACCCCAGTATGCCGCCCTTAACACGGTCTTTCCCTTAAAAATTTTCGCATCCTTGCAGCCTGAGAAAAAGATAAAACTAATCGCAGCCAAAGTACAAACAATTAACGAAATCGCTTTTGCTGTTTTACCCATTTAAAACCTCCTTTATTTAAAATTTTATTTTTATATATTATACCATTATAAAAATTCGTGTCAATATGAAAAAATGATGGCTTGTTATATCTTCTATGAAAGTGGCTATCAAAAGAAAAATGTATCCAAGTTACCTTTCTTCACCTTCTCCCACCTGTCAATGCACTCATTCACAGCAGGTTTTTATAAAAAAAAACTTTTTTGTTACCTCTCTTGCCTATATAAAATATCACTTTTACTATTCTTTCTATTTATATATATTAATATTAACGAAACTTTATTTAATTAAAAATGTCTAAAAATATAAGTTTTAAACGATAAAATTGCGTTTCAATTTTTTTTGCATTTTTTAAAAAAATAATGTATAATTAATTAAAATTAATTATTATGGTGAAAAATGAAATTTAAAAATTTTTTATTACTTATAATTTTTATTACTCTACCTTTTTATTCATTTAGTGCCATAACAGTAAACATAAATTCCGGAAACCCGACAATGCCATTTCCACAATTTAATAATTACCCTGCCGGTGGTCAGGGCACAATTTATTCTCTGGCTGATTGGGCACATTTACCAGATGGCGTATCCCATGCAGAAATGGAAAAATGGATTCGTGATGCATATCAAATAATGATGAACAGAGCAAATTATGCTGGCGGCACAATATGCGGTGTTCAAGGAATCCGATTTGAGTCATCTCCTTTATGTACAGAAGGACATGGATATGCATTGCTCGCTGCTGCATTAATGGGCGATAAAACGACTTTTGATGGACTCTGGTTTTATTTAAATGACAATTGCTGGTTTAATAACGTTCCAAGATATAGGGATGGAACAATATGTTCGTCTGGTTACAAATATGGTATTCATGCTCCTGGTTGGAATGGCCCAGGAGCTGATTCAGCAACTGATGGCGATGTTGATATTGCACTTGCAGCACTTATTGCATGGAAACAATGGGGAGATAATACTGGTTATACAAGATGGGATGGACAACCAATAAGATATAAGGATATGGCTCTTGATATGATGAGATTTTTAGTAGAAAAAGCAGAAGGAGATGTGACTGGTGATGGAAGATACACTTCAGGTGATATTGGTTTTGATGGTTATTCAAAAGGTGGAAATACATGGAATGAAGTAACTAACTGGGCAAGCGGTCAGCCAGGTGATAAACCACAATTTGGTGGCCCGCAAGAAACGTGGTATGATTATTCTGCTCCTTATTATTTCAGATGTTTTGCAGAAACATTACAGGCAAACGGTGACCCACGTGATTCCGGCTGGAACATAAATCAATTTCAAAGAGCGGCAGCAGCAATGAACTGGGTTCAGGGACAACTCGCCGCTTCATCTTATTTAACAACTTTTGCTGGAAAATATTCAATAAACGGCACAACAGTTTCATTTACAAACGCAAATCCGGGTGGCGAGGACTTTAGAGCCCCATGGCGTCATGCACTTGATTATCTATGGTATGGAAATCCATCAACATCTTGGAACCCAACAACACATCAAATTGTATCAGGAACTAATACTTATGAACATGATGCCGCAATAAAACTTGCAAATTTTTTAAACGACCCACAAGCATATGGAACCTATGGATGCAAAAGTTATGGTTCATCCCCTATCACCTATCGCGGTTCACCTTCTATTACTGAATTTAATCTTGATGGAACACCATATTGGTCATTTCATCAGATAAAAACATTTGGCGCTTCCGCTGCTGCAGTAGTTGCCTCCCAGAATTTTGACTTAATGGGACAGTGGTTCAGAGAAAGCATGATAGAATGGGATGTTGAAAACGCCGGTGATGGTTATTTAACTTCTGTACCTGCTTATTTCCATGGTTTTTTCAGGGTACTTGCTTTACTTGTTTTAACTGGCAATTATATTTCACCCTGCAATTGGAACCCCCAAGCAAATATGAAAATATATAAATCTGTAAATAAGACATATACATTCCCCGGAGAAACACTTACCTACTGGCTTAATTACAGAAATTTTGGGTCTGTAACTGCGAATAATGTTTATATCCGTGACACATTACCTGCCGCCTTTGAATTTGTTTCCTCAACACCGAATTATTCTTCAAATCCAGGTCCAAATATCTATGAATGGGGACCTTTTACTGTTTCCGGTTTGCAAAACCAAAATTACGGGGCAACAATGGGCGGCGTAACTTTAGTTGTTCGTGTAAGAAGCAATGCAGCACAGGGCAAATATTGCAATACTGCAGATATACGAACAAGCAATGGAACTGGCTGGACATCATCTGATGAAGCAAATGAAATAACATCAATTTTAAAAACCAATTGCGTTGATATTGTGGCTGCTGCATTAACAATAACAAAAACAGCAAGTGTATCACTTGTTAATCCAGGTCAAACAATCACCTATACCATTGATTTCTGCAATTCTTCGCAAGCGGGCTGGATAGAAGGCGGTCATTCAGGTGTAATTTTTGCAGGTGGAGTTAATGGATTACCCGGGACAAGTAGTTCTCAGCTCATACTTGATATTGCAGGACACCATGAAGCAGCAGAACCAGTTATTGACTGGAATAATTACAGAATATCATATTTTTTAAATTCTAACTATCATGGCGCCAACTGGCAACTTTATACAAATTCAATTTCACCAAATGGACATACACTTTATCTTTCCACAGAAGATTATGTTGCCTGTTCTCCTACTGCATGTTATGACCCTGTAAGTGGAAAATACTATAATCAGCGAATAATGATAAGACCTGCGCCCTTACCCTCTGCACCAACACATCATCTTTATAATTACTATGGCAATATGGGTAGGATACATCTCGGAACCGCAACTGCCCCACTTTATTTTGAAGTGCGTATAACAGCAAATTATAATAACCAGGATTGGACAGATGACTGGTCACAACAAACAGCCGCAACTGTGGTTGGTGGTCCTTCACAGATGATGTTCCCGATTTCTCCTGACTGGACAGATGGGCTTCCATCAACACCCGGGGTTGTACTAAATAAAGTAAACAAACATGCATGCGAGACAACCTCAACACGCATAGAAAACATTTTAATAGAAGAATGGGATGGTTATACCTGGCGTCGTGTATTTGGAAATGGTCCTATGCCAGGTCGTGAAGTAACAGGTGTTGTTGTTTATGATTCTCTACCTGCAAATTTAAGCTGGGGTGGATTTATTACAACTTATGGCACATGCACATATAATACAGGAACAAGGACCATACAATGCAACATAGGAAATATGCAAATAAATCAATGTGGTCAGATTAAATACTATGCAATTGCTCAAGACCCTGGATGCCCTACTTCTGATATTAATTTAAGAAATATTGCATGGATAAAAGGTGATAAAGAAGCACCTGTTTCAGATGATGCCCAGGTTACTTTAAGATGCCCTGGCGGTTCACCAACAAATACACCTACAAGCACAATAACAAATACTCCAACATCAACACGAACAAATACTCCAACAAATACATATACTCTTACAAATACAAATACGCCCACAAGTACTATTACAAATACACGCACAAATACCTTTACTAATTCTCCAACCAATACACAGACCCCAACAGGAACTCCTTCGCCTACCTGGACTTTTACTAATACTCCTACTAATTCTTTTACTCATACTCCCACAAATACATTCACAAACACTTTTACTCATACAATAACCAATACCCCAACAAATTCTTTTACCAGCACTTTAACAAATACTCCTACTTCAACAAATACAATTACTTCTACCTATACCGCTACTAATACTCGCACTAATACTCCTACTGTCTCCCCAACTTTTACTCATACAACAACAGGTACCCCACCACCTACTTGGACTTTTACTGACACTCCTACTAATTCTTTTACTCATACTTCCACAAATACATTTACAAGCACCTTTACTAATACAATAACCAATACATCAACAAATTCTTTTACCAGCACTTTAACAAATACTCCTACTTCAACAAATACAATTACTTCTACCTATACCGCTACTAATACTCGCACTAATACTCCTACTGTCTCCCCAACTTTTACTCATACAACAACAGGTACTCCACCGCCTACCTGGACATTTACTAATACTCCTACTTTTACTAATTCTTTTACCTCAACTTATACATTTACTTCTACCAATACGCCTACTTCTTCTTTTACATATACTAATTCTTCTACCCCTACTAATTCTTTTACTCCTACTTTTACCCTTACCTCTACCTTTACTTTTACTTCTTCCAGTACTCATACTGTTACTTTTACTCGCACATCAACTTTTACAATAACTAATACCTTTACTCACACGCATACTCCTACTATTACTCCCACACCTCGTCCTTCTCCGGTTGACCTTTTCATTTCCATAACTGCTTCCGGCGATGAACCAAAATTAGGTGCTACTATTAATTACTCTGTTACAATTAAAAATACTTCTTCTTCTCCTGTTTCCAATATATCTGTTTGGGACACTCTGCCTGATGAAGTCATTTTTAAATCCAGCAGTGCAAGTGTTAATCCACAACTTAACAATAATTTTGTTCAATGGGATTTTGGTACTTCATTCACACTTGACCCAGGTAAAATGTTAACCATTGAATTTTCAGTTGAAATTACTAACATAGTCGTTGAACGTCTGCCAATCACTAACCGTGTTTCTGTTGATTACAATGACCCGTATTACACACCAGCAATTGGCAAACATCCACCTATCACTTCTGATTTATCCTTTTACCCGATTGGTGAGCCAGTTGTTTATCCAAATCCTTTTAACCCTGAAACAGCAAGAGATAAAAAATTAAAATTTGAAAATATTGTGCCTGGTTCAATTATACAGATATATACAATATCAGGTGAAACAGTTGAAACAATTTATGTTCAGAATATAATATGCTACTGGGATGGGAAAAACAGATACGGCAAAAAAGTTTCTCCCGGGATTTATTTTTTTACAATAACAAACAAAGAAACAGGAAAAATAAAAAAAGGAAGAATTTTTGTTTTAAATTATTAAAATTATCTTTGTATTGGTTTTTTTATATTATCAAGCATTTTCATAGAAACATCAAGATCAGAAAGCAGCATTCTTTTTCTGTTATTAAGGGCTGCTATTCTTTCCATGCGCTTTTGTTTTCTACGTTCATAATAATCCTGATTATTTTTACGAGAAAAAGATAAAATTAAACTCATAATATCCTCATTGGACAATTTATTTTTTTCAATAAAATTTAAAAATCCCTCATCAAAAGGTTTTTTCATCATAATATATCATCTCCTTTTTATTAATTATAACCATAAAATTAGTAGAAGTCAAAATTTATATTACTCTTTGTCGTTGGGGAGAGATGGGGATAAATCCCCCTGTTTTTTTTTTAATTCTTTTTTTAATTCCCCTTTTTTTAAAGGAGGGGACAGGGGAGATTTTATGCAAGAAAGAAAAGCAAAAAGATAAATCCCTCTGTGTCTCCCTTTAGAAAAGGGAGAAATTAAAATAAAAAATTTTTCCCCTCTCCCTTCGATGGGCTGATCATTACCCACATCTTTAATTTTAGCCTGTGGCTGGCAGCCAGGCAATTTTTTGAATAAAATCAGGACTCTCTGGGATTATATTCTTGTGCCCTGTTATTAAAGTTCAATCGGAGAGTTCAAGTGCATTGGCTTCCGCTTCAGTCGAGTACCCCGCTTTGTTTTTGCGCCACCAAAAAACCAACCCTAACTTTTATTTTATATAAATATTATCAACCCTTTTTAAATTCCCAATTATTTTATTATCTTTAAACCCTATTTCTTCAAATTCAAAAACATTTTGCATTAAAATTACATCCCCATCCATCCCTGTTATCTCAGATATATATGTAACTTTCCTGCTCCCGTCTTTTAATCTTGCTTGCTGAACAATTATGTCAATTGCACTTTTTATTTGTTCTCTTATTGCTTTTAATGGCAAATCAGTCCCAGCCATTAAAACCATAACTTCTAACCTGCTTATAGCATCTCGTGGCGAATTCGCATGCACAGTTGTCATTGACCCTTCATGCCCTGTATTCATTGCCTGAAGCATATCAAGTGTTTCGCCACCCCTGCATTCACCAACAACTATCCTATCAGGTCTCATTCTTAAAGCATTTTTTACCAAATCACGTATTGTTATTTCGCCCTTGCCTTCTATGTTTGCAGGTCTTGCCTCTAACCTTACAATGTGTTCCTGTAAAAGTTTCAATTCTGCCGAGTCCTCTATTGTAATTATTCGCTCATCCGATGGTATAAAAGATGAAAGTATATTTAAAAGTGTTGTTTTCCCAGAGCCGGTCCCTCCTGATATTAAAATATTTTTTCTTTTTACAACTGCTTCTTTTAAAAATTCTACTGCCTCTTTTGTTATGCTGCCAAAATTTATTAAATCATCCGCACTTAACTTTTTCTTTGAAAATTTTCGTATGGTAATTGTTGGTCCATCAATTGCAAGTGGTGGTATAATTGCATTAACCCTTGAACCATCTGGCAAACGGGCATCAACATACGGCATACTTTCATCAATTCTTCTACCAAGTGGCGTAACTATTCTTTCAATTGTTTTTAAAACTGCCTCATCATCTGAAAATTTTTTATCTGATTTAATTATTTTACCACCTTTTTCTATATATATATTATTATATCCGTTTACCATTATTTCTGAAATTTCCGGATTTTTAAGTAAGTCCTCAAGTGGACCAAAGCCGACAATTTCATTAAAAATATCTTTTATAAACTCATCCCTTTCCAGCATATTTGAAAATTTTATATTTTTTTCATCAACTATATTCCCCAATTTATATTCTATGTCAGTAAGTATTTTTTGTCTTTTCTCAGGATTATTCAAGGCATCTTTTTCAATTTCCTTTATATTTATTTTGTCATATAAAATTTTCTTTACTTCAATTTTTAAATTTCTATATTTATCTTCACTGCTGGCGTTTAAATTTTCAAGATTACCTGTTTTTACATCAATGTCCACTGGGTCATTTATTTTAGAAATTTCGTTCCTGTCTTCGACCAATTCTTCTGCATATCTTTTTAAAATAACAGAAATTACATCTTTTTTATTTTTTTTGCAAAAAATATCTCCTTTTTCTGATATTTCCTTTATTTCATTTTTATATGGCAAAATTCCTGCTATTTTAACCTGTGAAAAAATTCCCTGTATATCTTCAATTCTTAAAAGATTATTTTTACTCTTATTTACAAATATATTTATTCTATTAAGTGGTATTTTAATTTTAATTAATTCCTGTATTGTTTTTTGTGCAGCCGGCAAATACACCGGATTTAATTGAACAGGTATAATTATCTTTTTTGAATTAATTAATGGTCCCATCTCAAAATTTCCCAGATCAATTAAAAAATAATCAAATTTATTTTCAAATTTATTTATGATAACTGCTGGATTTTTTTCTATCTGAAATACGATAAAATTATTTAACTCTGTTTTACACTCATAAAAATTATTTGACTCGTTATTCTCGTTTTTCTTTATTTTTAAATATGCGTCGGTATCATATAAAGAATTTTGATTACATTCTATGAATGCAACATTTTTCTTTAATTCTTCCGATAATATATATGAAAGATTTATGCCTATTGTGGTCTTACCGCAATTTTCTTTTAAATTAACAATGGATATTATATCTGCCATTTTATACTTCTTCACCAATTATTCTTGGTGTAACAAAAATTACAAGTTCTGTTTTTTTATTTTCAATGCTCGTTGATTTAAAAATTTCACCAATCAGTGGTAATGCGGATAAAACAGGAACTCCGTTTACAACCTTTGATTCTTCATCCTGAATTAACCCGGCAATTATGATTGTTTCTTCATTTTCAAGCACTATTGTTGTCTGTGCCCACCGTGTTTTTATTGCCGGCATTGATCCGCCTGAAAGTCCTATTTTTACCGCATTCGCATAATCAAGATTACTCACCTCTGCCCGCAATTCTGTTTTAATATCATTACTTTTTAAAATCTCTGATTTTATTTCAAGATTTATACCGTATTTTTTCCATTCCACCGAAACTCTTCCCTGGGTATCTGTAGTTGCAACCGGGACTTCACCACCTGCGAGAAATTCAGCTTTTTTGCCATCTGATGCAAGAAGTTTTGGTTTTGCAAGCAATTTTGCATAATTATTTTTAACAAGAAAATCAAGCATTGCATTTATTGCTCCCCTTTCAAACTTCCCAAAAGCAAGCAAAGAAGGGTCACTTTCTTTTAAATTTAAAGGCGAAACAGGTGAATAATTATCTTTATTTGCTGTGCCTTTTAAAAGCATTGACCAGTTTATGCCAAAATCACCACCATTTGAATTAATGATTTCTAAAATCTGAACATCTATTTGTATTAATTTATCGCTTTTATTTTTTGCCTTTACTGTTACTAAATAATTTTCTTCCCCTGATTTTGTATGAACTGTAAGTAATGACTCCCCGGCTTTTTTACCTTCCACAATAATTTCTTTTTCTGATATTATTGTCGCGGAAATTACTTCCTTTTTTGATATTTCAATTTTTGTAACATCATCTATTTTTATTACTTTTGACATCCCTTCTTTTAAATTAATTGTTTTTTCAATGGCAAAGGAATTTAAGAAAAAAAGAGATAAAATTATTAAATAAAATATTTTTTTCATTTTTACCACATAAGTATTAATGAAATCTGATGAATATCGCCTAAATCGTATTTGTTATAAACATAAGCATAATCAACCTGATATGGTTCATACTTTATACCAAGTCCGAGTGTTGGATATTTTTCATCAAGCCCACCGCGTAAAAAGAAATATTGCATTATTTTAAATTCAACCCCGCCTTTTGTAATTATGCTTTCATTATTTTCTTCCTTTATAATATCAAAATTAAATTTAACAATTTCTTCAAACAAACTTACACTCATTCCTATTTTATAAATTGATAATATATCATCTTTTGCATTTTCCCAGAAAATTTCCCCAAAAAGATTTTGAAGCATTAAGCCGAAATAGAGTTCTTTATCAAGGATTGGCTGGAATATTATTCCAAAATCACAACTATAGCCCAAGCCCTTATAACCAACCAGGTCATGATAATGTGCTTTTAAAGTTGTCCCATATTTTATCTGATAATTTATTTTATTAGCATATGAAAGAGCAACTATGTATTCTGAATCTGATGTTAAACCCTTTGAATAACCTGTCTCATCAAATAAATCAATATTTGCAATCCCATAGTTAATTAAACCAGCCCCAAAACTGCCATATTCATCAGTTTTCATTGAAAGACCTAAAAATGCGTGATGTCTGTCTTCTGTTTCTATGGAATACATACTTCCCAGTTTAAAAGAAAATGTGTCAGAATTCTGAAGCCCTGCTGGATTCCAGTAAATAGAATTTACCCCTTCGGTTGATGCGGTATTTGCCCCACCAATTGCAACTTCTTTTGAGCCAATGCCATCGCGTAAAAAAGAACATGCTTTATCAAAAGAAAATGCATAAAAATAAAAAACAAAAGCAAAAACAAAAAAGAATGTAAAACGTTTCATAAATGACACCTCCATATGTTAAAACATACTGGTGCTTGCAAAATTATTTGCTCGCAAACCCTCTATAATTGTATATTTTATACCATTTTATTTTGCTAATTGTCAACATCTTTTTATTACCTGTCAATTAAAATTTAAAAGTGCACTGTTTTTTAATGATTTAAAAATTAAAAGTGCACTTTTTATAAATAGATAAAATTCGTGTAATTTAGTTATTAAAAAGGAGGTACTAAATTATGAAACAATTGAACAAGCGTTTTACAGATGAAGCAGTAAAGAATTTATTTTAAGAGTATTTAGCAGGTGGCGTTAAATCAGAGCATATATGCGAAGTATTAAAAATTAAGAGAAGACAATTTTTTAAACTAATTAAAAAATTTAAAGAAAATCCTATTAATTTCTCAATACAATATCATAGAAATAAAACTACTCGGCGCATTAGCAAAAAAATTGAAAATAATATTATTAAAGAACTAAAAATAGAAAAACAAATTATAGCAAATGAAAATACTCCTGTTAGATTCTATAATTATTCTTACATAAAAGACCTTATATTAAAAAAATATAAACAAAAAGTATCTTTACCTACAATTATCAACAGAGCTAAAAAAAATAACTTTTATATACCAAGAAAAGATAAAACTAAATCACACACCAGAGAAATACTAACAAATTACGCAGGCGAGTTAATACAACATGACTCTTCATATCATCTCTTTGCTCCCTATTCTGATAAAAAATGGTATTTGATTACAAGTATTGATGACTACTCAAGATATTTACTTTATGCTGTTTTATTAGAAAAAGAAACCTCTTGGGCTCATATTATTGCATTACAAAGCGTTTTTTTACATTTTGG
>Ga0078972_1007757_pt1 | contig 23438 bp, 21 predicted proteins | sample YelNatPaOPGAMG01_FD_67568 | JGI IMG/M metagenome (GOLD analysis project Ga0078972, IMG submission 67568) | Hot spring thermophilic microbial communities from Obsidian Pool, Yellowstone National Park, USA - OP-RAMG-01 (SPADES assembly) (version 2) | ecosystem: Environmental > Aquatic > Thermal...
TTGGAGGTTGGAGGCTAAAGGCAAAAGGCTAAAAGACCACCCCCGGCAAGCCACGAGGGCTTGCCCTACAAAAACCTAAAGGCTGGAAGCTGAAGGCTGATAGCTGAGATAAAAGCTTTCGTAGGGCAAGGGCTTGTCCCTTGCCGCAGGGGTGGGCGTTGGGCGCGGGGCATTCCCGACTGAGGCATCATACCGAAACGTCCTGCCTGGTTGAAAACCGGGGTTCGATGTGGTAAAAAATTTGATGGTTGCTCTTTTTTTATGAAGGTGTGAAGTGACCCCAAGCACGTCCCGAAAAGGAACTCCGCAGCGTGGAAGAGATCGATAAAGAAAAGCTTCCCCATCATATTGCCATCATCATGGATGGCAATGGCCGTTGGGCCAAGAAAAAACACCTCAATCGTATCAGCGGCCATCTCAAGGGAGTCGATGCTGTAAGGGAGGTGGTGACCGCCTGCAGGGAATTGGGCATTAAGGTCCTGACCCTCTACGCCTTTTCCGAAGAAAATTGGCGGCGTCCCCAGGAAGAAGTCTCGGCCCTGATGGAGTTGCTCCAGGAATACCTGGTCAAAGAACGAAAGGAGATGCTGAAGCACCAGATCCGTCTCTGTGCCATCGGACGAATCGAGGATCTTCCTCCTGCGGTTCAAAAAACCTTGGCCGAAACGGTGGAAGAGACAAAGGCTTGTGACGGCATGATCCTCAACCTTGCTCTCAGTTACAGCGGTCGCTCCGAGATCCTTCACGCTGTGAAAACCCTCCTTTCGGATCTCGAGGAGGGAAGGGTCTCGAAAGACGAGATCGACCCCAAGCGGTTTTCCGAGTATCTCTGGACGAAAGGGGTGCCGGATCCCGATCTTCTGATCCGAACCAGTGGAGAATTTCGCATCTCCAACTTTCTCCTTTGGCAGATCGCTTATACGGAAATCTATGTGACCGAGACCCTCTGGCCTGACTTCAACCGAGAAGAGCTCTTCAAGGCCATCGTGGACTATCAGTCGCGGGAAAGACGCTTTGGGATGACCAGTGAACAGATCAACGGCCTTGACCGATGAGGCGTCTCCACCCAAGCCTTGAACCGAGACGGATCCTTTCCCAGATCGCATAACGAGACCACATGGAACCATTAGTCAAGAAGAAAGTCCTGACGGGAATCTTTGTTGTCCCTCCCCTGGTCGCCGTGATTCTCATGACCCCTCCTCTGATCCTCTCTCTCATCGTCCTGGTGGCGACCTTCTTGGGGCTTCAGGAATTCTATCAGCTTACGCTCCCTCAATCCCAAAAGGGAGTCCACTTCGTAGGGGTGGGGCTCGGGTTGCTCGTTTCGATGGCGATGGTTTATGAGGGAAGGGCTGAGATCTTCCTTCCCCTCCTCGTCATCCTGCTCCTGGTCCTCTTCCTCCTTTTCATGATCACATCGGAGAGCCTTTCTTCTGCTACCTCGGGCACGGCGATCACCCTTCTTGGCGTCTTTTACATTGGTTTTCTCCTCGCTCACGTCTCTCTTCTTCGGCAGTTGACAGAGAGCTCGACTTACGTCCTTTTTTTGATCGCCGCCGTATGGTCAGGCGATATCTTCGCCTTGCTCTGCGGGACCTGGATCGGAAAACACAAACTCTACCCGAAAATCAGCCCCAAGAAGACTTTTGAGGGCCTTGCGGGAGCCATAGCCGGATCGAGCTTGGGAGCCCTTCTCTTCGCCTCTCTCTTCCTCCCTGATCTCGGAACAGGTTTTTCCCTCTTCTTGGGGGCGGTGATCGGTATGCTCGGTCAATTTGGAGATTTCACGGAATCGATGCTCAAGCGGAGTGCCCAGGTGAAGGATTCGGGATCCTTCATACCGGGCCACGGAGGGATGCTCGATCGGCTCGACAGCTTTCTCTTTTCCTCCCCTTTTCTCTACTATGTCCTTCTCTTTTGGGCGAAGGAGGGCCGATGAAGCGCCTTGGGATCTTGGGCTCAACGGGTTCGATCGGGATCAACACCCTCGAAATCGTCCGGCAATTTCCCGACCAGTTTGAAGTCGTCGCCCTCTCGGCGGGTCGTAATATTGATCTGCTGAGGAAGCAGATCCTTCAATTTCGTCCGAAGCTCGTTTCCGTGGCGAACGCCGATTTGGCGCAAGCCCTCAAGAAAGACCTCGCTTCCCCGTTGCCTGAGGTCGTTCACGGCATGGAGGGTCTCTTACGGGTCGCCACCCATCCTGAAGTCGATCAGGTCGTTTCGGCTCTGGTCGGTGCAGTGGGTTTGATGCCCACCCTTGCTGCGGCCAAAACGGGCAAATCGATTGCCCTGGCCAACAAGGAATCGTTGGTCATGGCAGGCCAGATCATCATGGCGGAAGCGAGGCAGCGAGGCATTCAGATCTTGCCTGTGGACAGCGAGCACAGCGCTATCTTTCAAGCCCTCCTCGGCCATCGGAAGGAGGACGTCCATCGCCTCATTCTGACCGCTTCGGGAGGTCCTTTCCTCAACCTTCCCATAGACCGGCTTCGAGAGGTCACGGTTGATGAGGCCCTTCATCATCCCCACTGGGAAATGGGAAGGAAGATCACCATCGACTCGGCCTCCTTGATGAACAAGGGCCTCGAGGTCATTGAAGCCCACTGGCTTTTCGATATCCCCCTCGAGAAGATCACCGTTCAGATCCATCCTCAGAGCGTGGTCCATTCGATGGTGGAGTATGTCGACGGCTCCATTTTGAGCCAGATGGGCATTGCCGATATGAGGATCCCGATCGCCTATGCCCTCTCTTTTCCTAAACGACTCCCGCTCAATCTCACGCCCCTCGATCTTTCTCGACGGGAAGGCCTCACCTTCTTCCCTCCCGATCCGGAGAGATATCCTTCCCTCCAGTTGGCCTATCGATCCCTCGAGATCGGGGAAACGATGCCCGCTGTGCTCAACGCGGCCAACGAGGTGGCCGTCGGCGCTTTTCTCGGAAAAAGCCTCCGGTTCACGGACGTCCCGGTTCTCGTCGAGAGGGTGATGGATGAACACGAGGTGAAGAAGGTTCGGACGATCGAAGATATTCTAAGAGCCGACTCCTGGGCCCGTGAGAAATCGAAGGCCCTTCTGGAAGGGGGAAAATGGTGATTACGACAAACATACTCTATTCGGCCTTCACGTTTCTCATTGTCATCGGAGTTCTCATCTTCATCCACGAGCTGGGCCATTTTCTCTTGATGAAAAGGCTCGGCGTCGGGGTCCTCACTTTCTCCTTTGGGTTTGGCCCGAAGCTCATCGGCAGAAAGGTAGGAGAGACGGAATATCAGATCTGCGCCGTTCCTTTTGGAGGGTTTGTCAAACCCATCGGTGAAGATCCCAAAGAGGAAGTGAAAGAGGAGGATCGAAGCCGCTCCTTCTTGGCCCAACCGAAATGGAAGCGTCTCGCCATTGTCGTTGCGGGTCCCATGTTTAACCTCTTCCTCGGCGTGGCGATCTTCTTTGTCGTCGATCCTTTCACGGTCTCGCCCACCCCTCCCGGTCCCACCCCTCCGGTGGTGGCCGAGGTCACGCCGGGGTACCCTGCCGAAGCAGCGGGTTTGAAAAAAGGGGATACCGTGTTGTCTGTCGATGACAAGCCGGTGACGACATGGGAGGAGCTTTCGAAGATCATCCGCGTCAGCGGCGGCCGTGAGATCTCCCTCCAGGTGAAGCGCGATGGCGAGGTCGTCAAGATCCGAGTCACCCCCATCGCCATCAAAGAAGGGGACCAATCGATTTACCGAATCGGCATTGTGGGGCCGCGGGTTTACCCGACGATCGGACCTAAATTTGAGCTTGGAAACGGATTCGCTCGAACGTGGCTCGTGATTCGCGTGACGATCCTTTCCCTCGTCAAGCTTTTCCAGGGAGAGATCCCGGCAAAGGATGCGGTGGCCGGCCCTCTTGGAATCGCGCAGATGGCTGGGCAGCAGGCCAGGAAAGGGTTCCTCGACGTCCTCTACTTCATTGCCCTTCTGAGCGTGAGCCTCGCTTTCTTCAACCTCTTTCCCATTCCGATTCTCGACGGAGGTCACCTGCTCTTCCTGGCTGTGGAGGCCCTTTTGGGAAAGCCCCTCAGCGTCAAGAAGATGGAGATCGCTCAGCAGATCGGCCTCATCTTGATCATCTTGTTGATGCTTTATGCCTTCTACAACGATCTCCTCCGCATTTTTTCTCCGGGGAAGTGGAAATTCTGAATGAAGGTTCTTGGCATCGATACCTCCACCTCCTGTGGCGCCCTGGGCCTCGTGGAAGACGATGAGGTGATCGCTGAATCCCTTCTTCGTTCCTCCGTCACCCACTCAGAAAGGCTTCTCGTCGCGATCGACTCGATGCTCAAACAGTGCGCTCTTTCCGTGGATGAGATTGACGGATGGGCCGTTTCCCTGGGCCCCGGTTCGTTTACAGGGTTGCGCATTGGCTTGAGCACGGTAAAAGGCCTTGCCTATGGAACGGAAAAGCCCGTCCTGGGCATTCCGACCCTGGATGCCCTCGCCTCCCAAGTCGGTCCGACTCCCTATCGCATCTGTCCGATGCTCGACGCGAGAAAGAAGGAGGTCTATACCGCTCTCTACCGCTACGACGAGACAAACGAGCTTCGTCGCGTTTCGGCTTACCAGGCAGCGAAGCCGCAAGACCTTGTCACGGAAATGGAGGAAAAAACGATCTTTCTTGGAGAAGGGGCAAGAACCTATCGCCATGAGCTTGGCGAGGCGAGGTTCCCTGGAGCGATCTTTCTTCCCGCTCCCTTCGATGTGCTTCGAGGCTCGACGATCGCCTTCCTGGGAGAGAGGCGCTTGAGGGAAGGGAAGATCGATGACCTCTCCACCCTGACGCCTATCTACGTTCGGCCCTCCGAGGCCGAACTCAAATGGCGCCAAACCCACCGTGAAACATAAACCTTGATCATCCTTCCTTGACCAGCTCTCTGCGAAGGACCTTCCCCACCATCGATTTGGGAAGGCTCTCTTTGAAGGCCACATGTTTGGGCACTTTGTAAGGAGCCAGTCTCTCCTTGCAATAGGAACGAATTTCTTCAGGGCTGACCTGAGCTCCCTTTCGCAACACGATCCAGGCCTTGACTGCCTCGCCCTGGTAAGGGTCCGGAATCCCCGCCACACCCACCTCAGCCACTGCGGGATGGGATGCGATCACCTCTTCGACCTCTCGGGGCCAGACCTGAAATCCACTGGGCTTGATCAGATCCTTCTTCCGATCAACGATAAAGATATATCCTTCTTCGTCCATGTATCCGAGATCGCCCGTATGAAGCCATCGAGGACCTTCGCCATGGGCTTTGAGGGCGATGGCGGTTTCTTCTGGATTCTGCCAGTACCCCTCCATCAGTTGCGGCGCCCGGATCAGGATTTCACCCACTTCTCCCGCTTTCAGGACCCTTTCTCCCTCATCAGCATCAACCACCATGCACTCTACGTCCGGAAGGGGCATGCCGATCGAACCCGTCTTTTTCGTACCGAAGGCCGGATTCACTGTGCATGCCATCATGGCCTCCGTAAGGGAGTATCCCTCCAGGATTCGGCCTCCAGTCAACTGTTCAAAAGTCTTCTTTGTCTCGGCAAGCAACGGTGCGGCACCCGAAATACAGGATTTGATCGATTTGAAATCGACCTTGCCTGTTTTCACATCGGGGTGGTTCAGCAAAGCGATGAACAGCGTGGGCACACTCACAAAGAAACTGGGACGAACCTTGCGGATGGTGTGAACCAGGTCGTTGATGTCGCGGGGATTGGGGATGAGAGACATCGTATTGCGGCTGACGAAGGCAACGCTTTGGATGCCCACATTGGCGTAGACGTGAAACAGAGGCAGGGGCAACATGAGGACATCCTGCCATTCCCTTAGGATCTGAGCCACCCAACAGTGAAGTTGAAGGCCTGAAGCCACATAGCATCGATGGAGGCCTACAGCGCCCTTCGGCGTTCCCGTCGTCCCCCCACTGAGGAGAATGACAGCAGGATCATTCGGCCCCACCGAGACGCTGGGCCTCGCGGCTCGGGCCTTCGCCTTGAGGAGGTCTGAAAACCAGAGGTCGTCATGGCCGAGCTCGATGCGATGGCCCTCTTTCTTCTCTTTCACGAGGGTGAAGAGAAGGCGCAAAACAGGAGGCAGGTACTCTTTGATGTTCGTCGCGATCACCCGTTTCAACTTCGTGGCCTGTTGAATCGCTTTGACCCTTTTGTAGAAAAGGGTCATCGTGATCATGATCTCGGCCCCGCAGTTGACAAGGGGTCCTTCCAGCTCCCTTTCCGTGTAGATAGGATTCATGGGCGAAACCACGCCGCCCGCCTTCCAGATGCCGAGCTCAGCGATAACAAATTGGGGACAGTTGGGAAGAAGAAGGGCTACCCGGTCGCCTTTCTTGACACCCAGATCGACAAGGGCTGCGGCAAGGGCGTCACTCGATCTTTCCAGCTCTCCATAGCTCAGACGAGACCCCTTAAAGAGGATTGCCGGATGGTTCGGTCGCTCTCGAGCCGTCTCGCTCACGTAATCGAGAAGGGTCCTCTCGGGATAGGGCTTGAGGCTTTCCGGAACCCCTGCGTCATAATGCCTTAACCAAGGCTTCTCCACCATACTGCACCTCCCCTGTTCAACGTTCATCGTTCATCGTTCATTGTTCATCGTTCACAGTTCATTGTTCATTGTTCATCGTTCATTGTTCATCGTTCATCGTTCACAGTTCATTGTTCATTGTTCATTGTTCATTGTTCATCGTTCACAGTTCACTGTTCATTGTTCATAGTTCATCCTTCATTGTTGTCATCGCCAAGCATCCTGGGGAACCCGGCACCCTTTCGCCCACCCCTTTCACGTTATGATACAGCCTACTCAATTCCCCGGTTCAAGTCAACAACAATTTTGAATCAAATACCGTGCAAGGATAGGGTTCTCCTCGTAGAAAGATTCGGGGAGCACCTCCTTGGTCACAGGGGTCTTTGAGCAAGAACGGTTCTCAAGCGATCGAGGGAGATGTTCCCGCCCGAAAGGACGAGGGCGATCTTCTTGCCCCTCACGCGCTCACGAATCTTCAGGGCGGCAGCAAGGGGCGAGGCACCCGCTTCCTCAGCGAGGTTCCGGACAAGCTCCAGGTAAATCAAGATGGCTTGAACCATCTCCTCCTCCGAAACGAGGACAAAATCCGAAAGGCCCTGACGAAGGATCTCCTGTGTCAATTCGTAGCCAACCTGTGTTGCAAGGCCTTCTGCCACCGTTTCCACGGGAGCGGTGCGGATCTCTCCCGTCTTCCACGATTGATACGCGGCCTGGGCCTTTTCGGCCTGAACGGCGATCACCTGGGTCGAAGGAGAGACGGCGTCTCTCACCAGGCAGCAACCTGCAGCGCCGCTCCCTCCGCCCACGGGAACAAAGATCATATCCAGATCGGGGATCTCCTCGAATATCTCGAGGGCGTAAGTGGCCACCCCTGCGATCAGATGGGGTTCGTTGGCCGGGTGAATGAACCGACCTCCCCTCTCCTCTGCCAGTTGGTGGGCATAGAGGCGGGATTCATCGAAGATCTCTCCGTAAAAGACGATCTCGGCCCCAAAACCCCTTACCGCTTTCACCTTGACCGGGTTTGCACCCTGGGGCATGACGATCGTTGCCGCTACCCCGCTGAGAGCGCACGCGTAGGCGATCGATTGAGCATGGTTTCCGGTCGAGGCCGTGAAAACCCCTCGTTCCCTCTGCTCGGCCGTGAGATGGGAAACGAGATTGATGCCTCCTCGGACTTTGAAGGCTCCTGTAGGAAGGTGGTTTTCATGCTTCACGTAGACCTTGGCTCCAACAAGTTGATCAAGCTGGGGATAGGTGTGAAGAGGAGTACGGGGAAGATATCGGGATACGAGCTTTCGTGCCTCGAGCACGTCTCTAAAAATGGGCCATTCCAGATTCATCGTGGTCTCCTTTACAAGAAAACCTGATAGATTTCGTCCTTATCCTCTTTCGAAGGGTTTGCCCAGGGCAGAAGGGGGTGTCACCTGAATGACACCACGAAGTGATCTTCCGACGGCCTCGGGAAGGAGGCCCAAGAAACGATCCAGGAGATCACTGCTTACGAGCACCAGCACCACGATCATCAGCATGAAAGGGGCAACCTGGAAGGCCTGCATCGGCACGCCGGGAAGGATTCCCTGAAAGAGACCCGCCATCGACTGAAGTGCTCCGAAAAGAAACGTTCCCATCGCAGCCCGTAGCGGGTTCCACCCCCCAAAGATGACGATCGCCAGGGCGATCCAGCCGATGCCAAGGGTGTGCTGATAGCTCCACCCTAACTTCACATTGAGAGAGTAACCTGCCCCAGCGATACCCACGAGCGCCCCTCCCACAAGGGTATAGGCGTATCGGAGCCGGCGAACATCCATCCCCCGGGCAAAGGCTGCGGCAGGGTGCTCACCTACGGCCTGAACCTCTAAGCCGGGCCTGGTCCTGAATAACCAGAACCAGCCGAGCCCGATCAACACGAAACTTCCATACGTGACGATATTATGGTTGAAGAGCACGGGTCCCAGGACAGGGATCTCTTTGAGATATGGAATGGGAAGGGGTGGAACAGCCGGTCCGGGAACCCGTACGAAAGGGTTGCCAAGAAAGGAGCTCAGGTCTGTCGTAACCAGGGTAAGGATGAATCCGATGGAGACCTGATCCTGGCGAAGTTCGATGCTTCCGACAACGACGATCAAAGCAATCAGTCCACCGACCGCCATGGCACAGAGAAAACCGGCTGCGAGGCTACCCGATAGAGAGGCCACGGCAAAAGCGATCATGGCAGAGAGAAGAATGCTTCCATCCAAGGAAAGGTTGATCACCCCGGCCTTCTCCGTGAGCGTCTCACCGATCACGGCAAAGACGAGGGGTGCCGACTCGGAGAGGATGGACGAAAGGATGCGGATCCCTATGTTCCAGTCCATTCCCTCACTCCTTCTCCTTGAGCATGCGGGACTGAAGGCCTCGAAACAACATCACCGAAAGAACGAGGGCTCCCTGAAGCACGCCTCCCAGCGACGAATCGAGGTGCATCTCGATCGGCAGTTGGAGGCTTCCTTTTATGACCGCGGCAAAGAAAAAGGCCACAGGCGCGATCCACAAAACCCGGCTTCCCGTCAGCAGGACGACGAGGATGGCCAGATAGCCGTAACCACTGGAGATGGATGGAATGAGTCTGTGGAAAAGGCCCAGAGCCTGGATTCCACCGGCTATCCCGGCCATCCCTCCCGCTAAGGCCAAAGCTGTGAAGAGGTTGCGATCGATTCGAAGCCCCATGAGAAAGGCAGCATGGCGGTTGCGGCCGATTGCGTTGAGTTTGAGCCCAAAGAGGGTTCCTCGAAGCAAGATCGCCGTAAGTCCAATCGCCATCCCTGCAATCCCTATTTCCACAGGGCCCAGGGCCAGACCCCCGAAATTGGGAAGCTGGGCCTGGGAAGGGAAAACCTCCGTCCCGCTCATCGTGGCTGTACCAGGCTGTTTCCAAGGGCCGAAGATGAGGTAGTTCGTGAGGCCTATGGCCAAAAAGTTGAGCCCCAGACCGGCGAAGATTTCGTGGACCTTCCCGTAGATCCGAAGAATCCCGGCCACAAGACTCCACAGGGCACCCGCAAGAAGGCTCGAAAGGATCGAGGCCGGAAGGAGAAGATAGGAAGGAAGCTGAAGCAAGCGAACGACCCAGGTTGCTCCAATGGCTCCCAGGATCATTTGGCCTTCGATCCCGATATTCCAGAGCCCTGCGGTGAAGGTGAACGCGAGTCCCATACCGCACAAGACCAGCGGAACCCAGGCCACCAACACGTCCGCCCATTTTTCTCGACTGCCGAAGGCGCCTCTGAGCATGTTTCCGTAGGCCTCGATAGGCGAAGCTCCAGCCCACAGGAGAACGAGGCTTGTAAAGAGGAGGGCCAGAGAAAAGGGCAGAAGAAGCTGAAGAAGACGATTGGCCAGAACCTTCTCCATCCTCATAGACCTCTGCCTCCGATCATCTCACCCAGTTGCTGAGCTGACGTTTCTTCGGCTCTCCGGATCGTGCTCATCCGTCCGCCTGAAAAGACCAGGATACGATCGCTTCGTTCCACGATCTCGTCGAGATCGGCAGAGCTGAAGAGAATAGCCGTCCCCTCCTCCCGACGTTTCAGCAACAGGGTCCAGACTGAACGGGTCGATTCGATGTCAAGGCCTCGGGTCGGATGTTCCATGAGGAGGAGTGTAAGGCGGTCCGGAAGAAAGGACAACAAAGCCCGTTGCTGATTCCCTCCCGAAAGAAACTCAACCCTTGTCTCCGGCTCTCCCACGATCCGAAAGGATCGGATGCGGGAAGTCATTTCCTCGCGGGCTTCATTTCGATCGAGGAAGAACGAGGAGCCTTTCCGGCTCAAAAGGAGATGCTCTGTAAGGGTCAATCCGGAAATCAAGCCTTCTTCCAGACGATTGGCCGGAAGATAGGCTACCCCCTCCGAGCGGAAACGCCCATAGGGCTTGGCGCTCATGTCTATTCCCTTGAGAAAAATCCGGCCTGAAGAGGGCCTTCGAAGGCCCGCACAACCTTGGAGAAAGAGCCTTTGACCACTTCCCTCCACGCCTGCAATCCCGATCACCTCGCCGGCCCGAACACTCAGCGTTACGGCCGTAAGGCAGAGGCGTTTCTCCTCGACGCAGAAGTCTTGGAGCTCAAGCACAGGGTCACCCAGGGCAGCCTGCGGCCGTGGAACCAAAGAGGGAATCTGTCCGAACATCAATTCCACCAATCCCTCGGTCCGGTAGGGAGCGGCGAGTTCGCCCACGACCTTCCCTTTTCGGAGGATCGTGACTCGAGAACAAAGCTCCTCGATATCCTGCAACTTGTGGGAAACCAAGACGACCGTTTTTCCTCCCTCGGCAAGGGCCTTTAAGGCACGAAAGAGCGTTTCCCTTTGCGAAAGGCTGATCCCCGTGGTCGGCTCGTCGAGAATCAGGACTTTCACACCCAGGGCGAGCAAACGGACGATCTCAAGCTGCTGTCGCTCTCCTACGGTGAGCTGGCTTACAGGCAAATCAGGATCGAAGTCGAACCCAAGCCCCTCGGCCCACTTCCTCAGAAGATCCTTCCCCCGTCTTCGATCGAGCCGTCGCCCTTTGCGCCATCCCAGCAAGAAGTTCTCGACAACGCTGAAGGCAGGAAAGTCAAGAGGGTCTTGTTGAAGCATCCCCACTCCGTGGCGTAACGCCTCGGCTGGCGACCGAATGGCGACCACTTCGTCATCGAATCGTATCTCTCCGGAATCGAACGATAGGAACCCCGAGAGGATTTTCATCAGGGTGGTTTTGCCCGCACCGTTTTCTCCCAAAAGGCCGTAGATATGGCCCTCTTCGAGGGTGAGGTTCACCCCGTCGTTGGCTCGAACCGAGCCAAAGGCTTTGCGAATCGCCCGGAGCTCGACCTTCATCAATCCTACTTGCTCGCTCCGCTCATGCCTTCAAGGAGCTGGGGTAGATACCAGATCTGCTTGTCCGTCGCTTTTTCGCCTTCTTTCAAGAAGACGGAGCCATCCTGAAACTTGAGAGGACCCTGAAAGAGGACGATCTTACCGCTGGCCAGGCCTTGTGTAAATTCGTCCACCTTCTTCTTTGCCTCCGCCGAAAGGCCAGGACCGGGCAAGAAGCCTACGGCGCTCGCGTCGAGGTTGTTGATATCTTTCCAATCCGGAGCCGCCCACTCAAAGCTCTGCTTCCACGTGCCGGCCTGAACAGCCTTGACCAATTTCAAGTAGCCAGGCCCCCAGTTGAAATAGGGAACACCAAGACAAACAGTCGGAGCCTCTCTGCAGGCATCTCGAAAGTCGTAGGGAACGGCCGAAACCTTCATCCCGGTTTTCGCCTTCTGGCCGGCCTGGACAAGGGCCTCGTTCGTGTCGATGCCCGACATGAGCACATCCGTACCCGCCGCAAAAAAGTCGTTGGAGACCTTCGTCGGATCAAGGGTCACTCCCGGGATGTTGAACCAGAAGCCGATCCATTTGACATCGAACTTCAGCTCGTTCGCCTTCTTCCCCCGGTAGTTGGTCCAAGCATACCGTGCGCCTAAGTAGGCGGAGGCCGCGAGTCGTCGTGTCTCGTCATTGATGAGGGGCCCCAGATAGCCGATCTTTCCCGTTTGCGTCGAAAGGGCTGCAGCACAACCGGCGATCGCCTTCGCGTATTCCATCCGGCCCATGTAATTGCCCAGATTCTTCGGCGCCTTTCCCGTCCAGACATCGTCGCCTGAAATGTGGATGAAGATCACGTCCTTGTACTTCTGAGCGGCCAATCGGGTCTCGTCCTTGAAATCGTCCGAGGTCGTGAAGATCACCTTTGCCCCTTTTGAGACCATATCGCTCACGACCTGATCCAGGGTCGTTCCCTTACGGTCCGCCGGATTGAGCTTGTCAAGCCAGATCATCTTTGCACCGGCAAGGTTCTTCTCGACGTACTTTCCCGCTACATAGTGGGCCTCGCTCCAACCGTGGTCGTTGTAAGGTCCGACGAGAATCACCCCAAAGACGAAGGGCTGGGCCGAAGCGGCCCAGGAGGTTTGGGCAAAGCCCAAAAAGAGCATTCCCGTCAAGACAAAAACGATTTGCCAACGCCTCACGTTCACCATAGCTATCCTCCTCCTCTTCAAAGATAACCCGAAGGTTGCAAACCTTCCTCCCCAAAGGGCCCCGGTAAGGGGCCGAAGAGGCCTCGGAGCAGCGCCTTAAGGGAACGAAATACCCTTTTCGGCTGGCTCTTCTGAACTTCACGCTTGGTAAAGCCTGCCATAGCCGTACAAATGTCAACAAGATCCCCTTTGATAAGGCCTCCAGGGTGCCCTCTCCGGGGCTCTGCAATGAAACTCGTGGCATAAGAAATCCCTCCGCCAACGCTCATATAGCGTCGGCGAGGGGTCGTAAATCTTCGTATGGCCAGGACATGACCTGCGCTGCCCTCATCCCTTCCCTTTTCCCCACCTCGCCATCCACTTTCCCTTTACCTCCGGGTTCAGCGCATAGATGGGCCATTCGCCTCGAAGGGCCATCACGACCTGGGTCATCGGTTTGTAGTAGAGTTCGAACTCCGAGGTAATCGAGTAGTAAGCGGTGTGACCGGTGAGGATGACGTTGCGCATCTTCAAAAGGGGATTGCTTGCGGCGATCGGTTCATCGACGGTGACATCGATCCCAGCCCCGGCAATAAGGCCCTGCTGTAACGCCTTGACCAAGGCATCCTGGTCGACGCAGCCACCCCGGGCCGTGTTGATGAAATAGCAGGTCGGTTTCATCTTCCGGAATTCAGCCTCTCCGATGAGCTTTTCCGTCTCTTTGTTGAGGGGTGTGTGAAGGCTGATGAAGTCCGATTCCCGAAGGAGGGTATCCAGATCGACCGGTTTCACACCGTGGCTCTCCATCACTGCTCCCAGGACGTAGGGATCGTATGCGATCACCCGCATACCCAGACCTCTCGCCTTGAGAGCCGTGGTCGTTCCGATCTTCCCGAACCCGATGATCCCCACGGTTTGGTCCCGCATGCGAAAGATCGGGTAGGCCACCTCCATGAGGGCCTTCCGATCCAACGTGAAGGTAACCTTTCGTTCCCTCACCGCCCTGTCGACCTGGAACATCTTGTGGCCCAACGCGAGCATGAGCCCCACGGCAAGGCCTGAAACCTCGTCCAGGCAGTAGTCCGGAACATTGGTCACCACGATGCCGCAATCGGTGGCCGCCTCAATGTCCGTCGCATTGAACCCGATGGCGATGCCGGCGAGGATACGACATCTCCGAAACGATTCGAGGACTCGCCGCGAAAAAGGTTGAACGGAGACAGCTCCTACGACCGCATCCGCTTCTGCACAAGCTTGGATGAACTCGTCCTCTGTTCTCAACATCCCCTTCACAAGGGTCGCGCCAAGAGGCTTGAGCAGTTCTTCTCCAAGGTCAACTCCCTCCACCGGAAACGTATGAACCACTTTGAAACTCATTGTCTTTTCCTTTCTCCTCTCAAGTTTATTAGGGCGTTCAGCTTTCAGCGGTCAGCTTTCAGGGGTCAGCTTTCAGCCCTCAGTCATCAGCCTTGAGGCTTTCGCCCTCATCCTTCAACTTTCATTCTCGCGCCTTTTCCCTTTATCCCTTTGCCTTTTCCCTCCCTTTTCTGCCCGATTTCTGGACAGCCTGTCAAGGAACTTCGTCTCATTGGAAAACCCTTAAAGAATTGGGCCTTAAGAGAAAACGTGTTATAATGACGGCCATCGACGTCGCAAATTCTTCCTCAAGGAATAAACGATGAAGAAAGTTCTTCTACTCTCCGTCTTTTTTGCCTTCTTCCTCTCCTCCTCCGGCCAGACCATCGAAAGGGTTTTCCAGGTGAACAACGAACCTACCGAAGGAAACGCTGTCTTTCCCCTCGATGACGGCTATCTTGTTCTTACCAACCACAACGGTAAACTGAACTTCACGAAGTTCGACCTCCTGGGAAAACCCCTTTTCAGCAAGGATTTCTACGATGCAAATGGAGGCTGGCCCCATTCGGCCATTCGGACGAACGATGGAGGTTATCTCATTGTGGGCCTGAGGGAGGCCGATCGACCTCAGAAGGGATATATCATCAAGCTGAGCCAGAGTTTGGCGTTCGAGTGGGGATGGAACGTCGCCCATATCGATCCGACGGTCGATCTTTGGGTGAGCGGGGTGAGACAGACTTCCGACGGAGGCTATATCGTCTTGGTGAAGGGTCAGTACTTCGATCGCTATACGATGGAGCCCTTCTTCGGCCTCGTCAACCTCTCAACGGCCGGCACGCTCGAATGGCAGAGAAGAATTGTGGCCACTGTCCAGACTGAGGTTTTTGATGTCCTTCAGGTCGGCAACCAATATGTGATCTACGGCGGGATCTACCTGGGCTCCAGTTCCAATTGGGACCTCTACGTGGGGGTGGTCAACGATCCGGACCATGGCGATTCGATAGCCTGGCAGGTTTGGATCGGAGGGCTCCATTTTGACGGTGCCTATACGATAGAGCCTGTCATCTATCCAAACGCCTCGAATCTCGTTCAACTCGATTCGAACTGGATCGGCCTTGCAGCCTACACGAAATCGTATGGATCCAACCCCGGCGCAGGCGAAACGGACGGAAACGCCATCCTTCTCATCCTACTGGATATGAGCGGAACGTCAGCCCTTGTCAAGATGCTCGACGGAGTCGCAAACGATAGAATCGCGGGCACCTACGGAGGTCCTAACCTGCTCCGGCTCTCCGACGGAAACCTCCTGCTTGGTGGGATGTCGGAATCGAACACCTACGGTCTTCCCGGCGCTTATCTGGTCAAACTCGCACCCGACCTCAGCTCGATCCTCTGGCAGCACGAGTACTTCATTGGAAACTCCCCCTTTGGCACCTATTCGGGTGGACTCGCTTTCAGCCTGGCCGAGACCGCCGCCGGAAAGATCGCCATGGCCGGCAAGACACCTTCCCATGCTTTTCTCACAGTCCTTTCGGGATCGGGCGCAAATGAAGGTGGCTGCACGTATCAGGTTTCGCCGGCCGTCTCCCTTTCAGCTCCCTTTACGCCGGATATCGTATCCTTGATTCCGGATAGTACCTTTCGACTCGTATCGACAGATCCCCGGGTTGTTCTTACCTCGATCACCCCGACCGCTTCGAACACGACGATTAATTTGATCTGTTACGCCGATCTTGAAGTTTCCCCCTCGCCACTGGATCATGACTTCGGCGAGATCCCCGTGGGAACAGCCTCTGTCCCTCTTGAGATCACCATCTCAAATGGGTCGGGTGCCACGGGGTCTCTGGTGATCGGAGAGATCAACTTCGTCGGCGGCGATCAGGTCGATTTTTCCGGCAATCTGGGAAGTTGCGCCTCCCATTCGATCCTGGACCCGGGAGAAAGTTGCAAGATTTCCGTTGCTTTCTCTCCCCATTCGACCGGAGAAAAATCGACCACCGTCGAGATAGTCACGAACGATCCGAATGAACCCCGTTGGACCGGCACAATCAGGGGAACGGGTCTCGTGGGCCAGGATATCTCTGTAAGCCCCTTGGCCGTCTCTTTTGGCGACGTGCGGGTGGGCTTGGCTTCAACCCAGACGATCACCGTCCAGAACGTGGGGAGTGCCGATCTTCATCTCGGAACGATCGGATCGCCTTCTGCTCCTTTCGATAGAACCGGAGGGACCTGTGCCAACAGCCAGACCCTCGCACCCGGAGGAAGTTGCACGATCGCCATCACCTTTAGCCCCCAGGCCCGAGGCGTCTTCAGCTCCAGTTTCGAGATCACCTCGGATGATCCGGACAGCCCTCTTACCATTCTCCTCAGCGGCACCGGAACCCTTCCAATGATCTCTGTCGAGCCTCCAACCGTCTCCTTCGGCGAGGTGGTCCTCCATACCACTTCGCTCCAGACGATCACGATCATGAACAGTGGAGACGGCCACCTCGAGCTGGGATCAATCGGCTCTCCTCAAGCTCCCTTTTCGAGAACAGGAGGCACCTGCGAGGAAGGCCTCTCCCTCGGCCACGACGAATCCTGTACGATTCAACTTGCCTTCACACCAACGACAGTAGGAAGCTTCTCCTCAACCATCGATATTGCCTCGAACGATCCGGATGATCCCCTGAAGCAGGTCCTCCTCAGCGGGAATGGGGCAGGCATCCCGGAGATCAGCACGGATCCACCCGTTGGGCCGGGAGCTGAACTCGATTTTGGAAAGGTGTTGGTCGGGGAGACCTCGAGCAAGACTTTCACGATCGAGAATGTGGGCACAGGAGATCTGGTTCTGAAGACGATGGAATCGCCTCCCCCACCCTTTTCCATTGATTCTCTTTCGAGCACCTGCACAAACGGAAAAGTGCTGACACCAGGCGGCATCGGAGCAAGTTGCACGATCGTCGTGAGATTCGAGCCCGTCAGCCAGGGAATCTTTAGCGGGAGTTTTACGGTGGGCTCCAACGACTCGGACGAGGACCCGATCAGCGTCGATCTTTCGGGCAAAGGGGTCTCTTTTCTTGTCGACCCTGAACAGGGAACGCTCGGCACTGGAATCGCCTTGGCAGGTTCAGGGTTCGGAGACGCCAAGGGGAAAGTAATGGTCGGAGGCGCACCGCTTAAAATCCTCGAGTGGACAAGCAAGTCGATTCGAGGAAGCCTCACCAAGGTTTTACCAATCGATACGCCCTTTGATGTGGTGGTTCAACCCAAATCTCCCAAGGGGGCCGCTCCCATCACAGAACCGGGCGCTTTTATCGTGCGGGCCCCTGAAATCACGGCAGCCCCGGAAAGGGGAAGGTCGGGCGACCCCACCCCGCTCGTCATTCACGGGAATTTTTTCAGCAACAAGAAGGGAAAGGTCCTCCTCGACTACAACGTGGGCGGAAGCCTGAAGACAAAAAGTTGCAAGGTGCTGAGCTGGCCCGTCGACTCCCTTTCCGGAACAACCGATGGAGAGGTTCAGTTCACCGTCCCCAAAGGGCTCGCACCAGGGACGGGTTACACCCTGCGAGTGACGAACAAGGTGGGCTCCGATTCGGTGCCCTTTGAGATCGTTCCCTAGCCCCTGAGGCGGTCTGAAAAGAATGGGCAGATGAATCTTCCTCTCCCCTTGGTGAGAGAATCGAGGGAAGGGGGCAATTCCAAGGGAACACCCTCACCCTCGCGCCCTACCCTGCTGAGGCGGGAGAGGGACGTCTCTGCCGGTTCTATTTTGAGAAGATGAATAAGCCCATCTTTAGCCCTTACCAATAACATCAGGAGGCCGCGAACGATGAGAACCATACCAGAAAGAGATTGGAAGCTCATGAGTTCGATGAAGTCACGTGTGTTAGAGGACGCTTGCGCTCGAATTCTTAAGGCTGTCGAGTCGGCCCTGCAGATGAAAGGGAGGAGTAATTACGAAGTGTATATGGCGCTTTGGGATCTGTTGAAAAAGGAAGATGCCTCTATTGGGATTATGTTTGATGACTTAAAACGAAGTACGGCACTCTTGAAGCTGGCGGCGTGGTGTAGGCATGGTCTCGTTTCAGAAAGCGATTTGGCTTTATTCAGTGAAGAAACACGAAACATCGTAAAGGCGATAAACGAGACCTTACGCCCTCGACCCCATTCGGCTGACGCGTAACGGCCGCACCCGTTTTTGGCCTCGAGCGATTGTCCGGGCCGAGGGAGTCATTCCACCGGATCGCGGATCGTTCTTGCCCGAGGTAATCTTGGCCTTCAGCCGCGTTGACAGAATTGAAGTGGAAAAGATCCTGTCGGCGCACCGGGGTATCCTGGCGATGCTGGACTTACGGGGGAGGAACTGAATATGAGATCAGCCCAGCTTGACATGGGGATCGAGCAGAAAGGAGGATGATATGGCAAGGGTTATTTCTTTTTCCATCACCGTTTTAATGGCGCTTTTCGGATGTTTGACGACCCAAGACATAACCCATGGAGAGACTGTCGAGAAGGGGCTCATTATCCTTGTTGAGTTCCCGGATGTAAGGCATGATGTAAAAAGAAACTTTGTTCAAGAAAGATTTTCCCGTGGGTTGAATTATTATATCAAGGAAATGTCATATAACAAGGTTTCTTTGGAGATCGATGTAACAAGAAAATGGAATAAAATGCCGGACTCTATAAGCCGCTACAAGATTTCATCGCGGAATCTGGAGGTGGACAAATCAAGGGTTCGGAAGTTAATCGATGACGCCCTTGACGCCGTAGACAGAGACGTCGATTTCTCCCCATACTCTTTTACAGCCATTCTTATGGGTGCAAAGCTGACAGATTATGGAATGATTGGTCTTTGCGGATATCCTGGGATGCTTGGATGGGGCAGCCAAGATGCTTTGAAAACGAAGAGCGGTCAAGTGGTGAAAGGAGGAGTGGCGATCTTCAGCTTCCAGGCACATCTGGGAACACTCTTTCATGACATTGCTCATATTCTTGGAGGAGTGAAGGGCGGGAAAAGAATGGTCCCCTGCCTTTACGACCATGATCTACAGGCCAAGCCAGGCCCCATGCGGGAGACATTTGTCGATGCAACCATAAACATGGGATTCTGGGACCCCATGTCCTGCCACTATTATAAAAGGGAATTGCCGCCACCAGGCATTTCCTCTTGGACGAAGATGAGGTTGAACTGGATGGATCCATCAAAGATCAAGGTCGTCAAACCGGGCGACAAGGCTGAAGTTACCTTGGGTCCTCTTCAGGATGGTTCATCTGAGATCGTCGTGGTCAAGATACCCCTTTCTGAAACCACCTATTACTTGGTCGAAAATCGCCAACCTGTTGGCTTCGATAAACATCTGCCTGGAAGCGGAGTCTTGATCATGTATGCCGATGACACCATTGCAGAGTGTCGCCACGGGAAAGCACCGGTCAAACTCGTGAATGCAGATCCTTCCGTTCCCCATCTTGAAGGTGCAGCCTTTGATATCGGCAAAAAAGACTCTTTTCAAGACGAGAAGAATGGAATAAGAATCCAACTTAAAGAGAAGAGGGGGGCTTCTTACAACATTCTTGTTAGCCCTCTATGACATGGTGATCCAGTAAGGGTCTAAATCATCCTGAACGTGCAATCCGCAGACCTGAAGGGAACGCTTCTATACTGTTTATGCCATGTTTGACGACCTCCCAACGGTTCTCGGAGTAAGCAGGAAAGGATCCGGTGAAGCCTGCGAAGCCGTCGGTTTCCGCCAGAGAGAAGAAGGCTCATAAGCGGACCGGAGAAGGCTTGGTGGTCCACAGTTTTGATACGCTGCGAGAGGAATGGGAGACTCGGTATCGGAATCGATACCGGATTCGGTCTGACGTCCAAGGATCAGCATTTTACCAGACAACCGAGACGGCCCCTTTTCAAAAAACGGGCTTTTGAGCTCCTGGGGCTGTTGCCATGTGAGTGAAAGTCAAATTTCTAAAAAACCCTTTTCATATCGGGAAGTTGTTCTTTCGTTCAGAGGGGAACTTCGCCTTAATGAACTTTTCGACAGACAGGCGCAAACGCTTTGATAAGAGTTAAATGGGGAATTCGGGATGAAATAAGAAGACAAGCAAGAATATAACTTGACAAATTGTCTATTTTAATGCTATTTTTAATGAAAACAAATCATATTTAATAGGGATTATGGTTAGAGAATATCTCCATCGAAAGTTATTCGATCAACTTAAAAGGTGGCTTGATAGGCGGGAAATTTTAGCGATCAAAGGACCCCGTCAGTCGGGTAAAACAACACTTCTGCAGATGCTGAAGGATCACCTCGTATTAGAAAAAAAAGTGGAAAAGGAGCAGGTCCTATACCTTACCCTCGAAGATATCGATGTCTTAGAAGCCCTATCACGAGACCCAGTGGCTCTTATAAAGAGTTATATCGGGGGAAAACAAGATCGCAGGTTTTACTTTTTAATCGATGAGTTTCATTATCTTCATGAGGGGGGGCAGAAGCTTAAACTCCTATACGATCTTTTTGAAAATATAAAATTTATCATCACCGGGTCGTCATCCCTTGAACTGACTGGGAGCACTTCAAGATATCTTGTCGGAAGGGTATTCTCATTCTATCTATTTCCATTTTGCCTGGAGGAATTTTTAGAAACAAAGGAGCGAAACCTGTACCATGTTTACAGGGAAAACAGTGAAATTCTCAGAGAGTTCGTCATCGAGGGAAAAGATTTTGAACTCAAAGAAGAGATATTCGAAAAGGATTTTCTCAGGCGTTTTGAGGAGTATGTAAGATTTGGTGGCTATCCCGAGGTCATTAAAACGGATGATCTTGAAACCAAACAGATTGTTCTTAAGAATATCTACGATACGTATATAACGAGAGATATCGTGGAGCTGCTTCGATTAGGCGATGTCTCCACCTTCAGGACAATTGTCACCCTTCTGGCGAATAGCATGGGCGGGTTGATCCATTACGGCAGTCTGGCCTCCGATGGGAAAAGTTACTTCAGACAGATTAAACATTATCTTTCCATACTGGAAGAGACTTACGTGATAAGAATATTGAAGCCTTATTCGGAAAACCTATCCACAGAGCTCAAAAAAAATCCAAAGGTCTATTTTGTAGACTCAGGCCTCAGGAATTATATTGTCAGAAATTTTAATGAGACCGGACTCAGGCCCGATGGGGGGAAATTAGTTGAGAATGTAGTCCTTTCCGAATTATCCCAAAAAGGTGACGACGAGATTAGGCACTGGCGAACTACTGCAAAGGCAGAGATCGATTTCATTTTAAGAACAGGAGACCAAGTCCTTCCCATCGAGGTCAAATATTCAAAGCTTAAGTCGCCTGAGATGTCTCGTGGTTTCAGAAGTTTTATCAGTCAATATAAACCACAAAGAGCTCTTATTCTTACAAAAGGCTTCTGGGGGAAAGCCGAAATTCAAGGGACAAAGATCGGATTTGTTCCTGTCTGGTATATTTAAAGGGAAGGTCCCTTAACATATGCAATTACACCGAATCTCTGGAATCTTGTCTAAACTCCATTTCGCTCAATCCGGTGGAGGTTACTCTTTAATAGTCCCACGTCAGTTTTTATGCTACGGGTGGGCCAAACGGAACAGGAATGGCTGCGGGCCAAAGACTCGCTCGAGAGGAAAGCGGCAAAAAACGCTGCTCCCTGACCTATTCATGATGAGGGAAAAAACAAAATGGATCTGAGAATATTCTTTAGCATATTTTTGACTGTTCTCTTTGCTGAGCTGGGGGATAAAACTCAATTGGCCACGTTGCTTTTCGCAACGAATAAAGACATCTCCAAATGGCTCGTCTTCGGGGGAGCAGCCGCTGCGCTGATCACGGCCTCTGCCGTCGCGGTATTGTTTGGCGGACTGGTTGGGAAATATATGAACCCCAAATACCTTTCCTGGATTGCCGGTGCGGGTTTTATCCTGATCGGGCTCTGGTGCATTGTCAAAGCATGACCTCATGTCCAAGGAACCGCCTCCGAACAACGGCGAAAAAGGATGCCGGGTCCATGGGAAAAGCCGGCCTCTCCCTCTCTCCGAAGGCAGATCTTTGCATACGCAGAAGATCGTGGGTTGGCCTCAAGGGTGCGATCGTAATGCCTATCAAAACCCCAGATTGCTTCGGCACGACGTGCCTCGCAATGACGAAAGGAGAAGAGCCTCGCAACAACGAGAGGGAGGGCACCTCGTACTAATCTTCTCAAAATAGAAATGACAGACATTTCCCTCTCCCTTCTCGGCGGGAGAGGGCTGGGGTGAGGGTGTTCCCTTGGAATTGCCCCCTCACCTCGATCCTCTCCCCAAGGGGCGAGGAAGATTCTTTTTCCCTTTCTTTGTCCAGACGAATATGACCATACTAATAAGGACGAGAAAAGAGAATGCTTCGCGAGGACGAGAAAGGGACGTGCCTCGCAATGACGAAAGGAGAAGTGGCTCGAACTGAGAGGAAAAACGCCTCGCGACGACTAGAGAGTCGCTCGCAAGGACGAAAAGAAGAGCGGCTCGCAGCGACGAGGACGGAAAGCGTTTCGCAATGACGGGGAGGAGAGGGCCTCGAAAGAGAGACAAGCCGAGGCCCTGTAATGACAAGAAGGAAGGACCTACGCAATGGAAACAGGAAGAAGGTCTTTCATCCCCAAGGTCGTCATTGCCAGCGAAGCGAAGCAATCTCTGGGGTTGGACTGCGACCAGGATCTTTTTCGCGGTCTCATCTTCCTTTCATTCTGTGAGATGCTGAGTCGCGATCAGCACCCCGAGTCAGTCGCTCGACCCTATCCACGATTTTTTCCCATAAGAGTCCCCCAAATGCCCACCAATCGGGTTAAGAACTCTTAACGCCAAGCTCATCCCGATTTAATCCTGATCCGGTAGACTGAAGAAGCAGGGAGGAGAAAGGCCCGAAGACCTTCCCGCCCAAACGAAAGGAGGTTTCGCCCAAATGGCAGCTTTCAAATGGGTATATCGGATGAGAGGATACCTCGTGGCCCTGCCGATCGTCGTTGCGACCTTCTCTTTCCACCATGAGACAGAAAGCGAGCTGATCTGGCCCATAGGGGGGCTTCTTTTCCTTTGCGGATTCGCCCTCCGAATCTGGGCCCAGCAACACCTTCACTATCGGATAGAGGTCCATAAAGTGCTCACAACCACCGGCCCCTATGCCTATGTCCGAAACCCGATTTACATCGGGAACATCCTTATCCTTCTGGCCGCGACCGTGATGTCGGAGCTTCTCTGGTTTCTTCCCATAACGTTTTTATATTCCTTTACCGTCTACTCTCTTGTCATTGGCTACGAAGAGGCCCATCTTCTCGAAAAATATGGAGAGCCTTATCAACACTATTTGAAAAGGGTCCCTCGATGGATTCCCAAAGGGCTCCCTCCGCTGAAAGATTTTGGTCTGACCACCCCCTATCTTCCCCAATCCCTCCTCGCCGAGATCCATTGCCTCCTGCTCCCCCTGCCCTTGATCCTCAAAGAGTTGGTGGG
>Ga0078972_1007758_pt1 | contig 23432 bp, 19 predicted proteins | sample YelNatPaOPGAMG01_FD_67568 | JGI IMG/M metagenome (GOLD analysis project Ga0078972, IMG submission 67568) | Hot spring thermophilic microbial communities from Obsidian Pool, Yellowstone National Park, USA - OP-RAMG-01 (SPADES assembly) (version 2) | ecosystem: Environmental > Aquatic > Thermal...
GGGGCGGCGGGGGGGGGGGGGGGGGGGCCGCGGGGAAAGAAACCTCCCCTGGGGCGGGGGGGGGGGGGGGGGGGGGGCGGCCGCGCTCGCCTACGGCTCGCGGCTAAACGGCCAGGCGATTGAGGCAGCGCAGCAGGGCAAAATTCACCAGGGCGCAAGCGGCGCTGGCGGCGGCAGCCGGCCAGAGGACGGAATCATCCCCCCCCAGCCAGGCATGGGTCGTCGCCGACAGCAGCCACACTTGCAGCAGCACGATAAACAGCACCAGGCACAAAATGCCTTGGACAATGGTCGTCGTCTGTTCGCGGGTCAAAGAGCGGTTCATGAGGCGTTGACCTCCACGGCGATGGCGTAAACGACGCCGTCGCGGTTTTCCAGGGTGATGCGCGGCAAGGGCCGCCGCGGCGGGCCGGCCAGCGGCCGACCGTTCTCGACGGCAAAATAGCCCTTGTGACAGGGACAATAAAGACAACTTTTATCTGCATTCGGCGTCACAGCGCAGCCAAGGTGCGTGCATTTCTGGCTGAACGCCCGTAACGTCTTGTCATCGAGGCGCAGCAGCAGACATGGATCGTGGGCGTCGGGATAAGTAAAGGACAACACGCCGCCGATAGGGATTTCGGCCAACGGGGCAATGGCTTTGGCAGGTGGACGGCCGCGGTTGCGGCGGAACCAATTAACGATGCCGATGCCCAGCTGTACGAGGGCGAATGGTAAGCTCGCCAGCACGAGGAACCTGGTGAAATCGCGGCGGGCGACGTAGTGGTCCTGTGGCCAATCGATGGGAAAGTCCTGACGCCAGGCCGCTTGATCGATGTCAGCCATTCACCTCTCCTCTCCCTCGAATAGGCCTGAAGTCATCCGGTCCATCTCGTTCTCCTGCGCCGCGTGCGAACGAGATGGCTCGTCGCTGTCCTGTAGCCATTCCGTCACCTCGATGCGTGGTCCCCCTCTTACTCCCCCTATTCCAGGAAGAGGAAGGGAGAAGCGCGGGGCCATCATGCTGACTTTGGTGGTGATGGTTTGGGCGCCGAACTGAAAGCGATGGACCGGCGCCGAGCGCGGCCGTTGCCGTTCGATCTCTTCGCGGGGGCCGAAAAACAACGCGCCGCTGGGGCAAACCGAGGCACAGAGCGGTTTTTTGCCGAGGGAAGTGCGGTCGTAGCACATATCGCACTTCATCATCAGGTCGAAGTCACTGTTCATCTTGGGTACGCCGAACGGACAGGCGAGGACGCAGTTATTGCAGCCGAGACAGCGGGCTTTTAACGCGCTGCGAACCACGCCGTCTTCGCCCCTCTTGATGGCGTCGGCGGGACAGACTTCGGCGCAGGTTGGCGACTCGCAGTGCATGCATACCATCGGCATCGTTTGCGTTGAATAAGCCCGGTCGAGGTACTCCAGATGGATCATTGGCGTCCCCTTGTGCGTCTCGCATTCGGCGCAAGCCTGCACACAGGCGCGGCAGCCGATACAGCGCGTCGGGTCGAGGAAAAAACCATAGGAGTCGGGGACCGGCATCACCTCTCCTCATATTCCGGGGCAGCCTTGGCCTTGAACACGCGCACGGCGCACACTTTGAACTCCGGGATCTTGGAAATCGGATCTTGCGCGGCGATCGTCACTTGGTTGATGCTGCGCGCTCCGGGCCAGTGATAGGGCACGAATACGGTATCGGGCCGGATCGTCGTCACCACCTGCGCCCGCAGTGTGCAAGAACCGCGGCGTGAGACGATGGTTGTCCAGTCGCCGTCGGTGATACCGAGACGACTAGCCAGACGCGGATGCATCTCAACGCGCGGCTCGGCGTATTGATCGACCAGCGGTCCAATGCGGCGCGTCTGCGTCCCGGACAAAAATTGGCTGACCACCCGGCCGGTCGTCAGGATAATCGGATACGCGTCGTCAACGTCCTCAGCCGGGGGCGCATACGCAGTGACGTGGAAGCGGGCCTTGCCATCGGGGAAGTAAAAACGGCCCTGTCCTCGGGCCACCGGGTTCCAAGAGCCCTCCTCGAACAGGCGTGGTGTTCCAGGATGGTCCTCCGAGGGACAGGGCCAGAAAACGCCGAATTCGCGCGCAAGGCGTTCGTAGGTAATCCCCGCATAATCGGCGATGCCGCCCGCCGAAGCGCGGCGCAGCTCCTCGAAGATTTCGCGCGGGTTGGCGAAGGTGAATCCTCTGTTACGGCCCAGGGCCGCCGCGATGTCCTGTATAATGCGCCAGTCTTGCCGCGCTTCGCCGGGGGGATCAACGCAGCGGTTGATTTTGAGGACGCGCCCTTCGATTTGCGTGACCGTGCCCTCGTCTTCCTCGTGCAACGATCCTGGCAGCACGATGTCGGCATGGCGGGCCGTCTCGTTGAGAAAGAAATCGATGGCCACATAAAACTCGAGCTTATCGAGCATGCGGCCGACAAACGTATTGTCGGGCAGCGACACTTTGGGATTGAAACAGATGCTGAGCAGGCCGCGTACCTCACCGCGATCGATCTTGCGGAAAATCTCGTAGACATCGACGCCAGGCCCCGGCAGTTCCTCCGGTTCGATGCCCCAGACGGCGGCGACGTGGGCGCGATGCGCAGGCTGAGTGATGTCACGGCCACCAGGGAGTTGATCGCATTTCTGACCGTGTTCGCGTCCGCCTTGGCCATTGCCTTGCCCCGTGATCGTGGCATAGCCGCAACCGGGACGACCAAGACGCCCGGAAGCGAGCACCATGTTGATGGCGCCCAACACGTTTTGCACCCCATGCGTATGATGCTCGATGCCCCGCGCGTGTAACAGAAAACTCGTCCGTGCCGTACCCCACCACTGGGCCGCCTGCCGAATCAAACGCTCCGCAATGCCCGTAACTTCCGCCGTGCGCCGTGGCGTCCAGTTCCGCACTTGTTCAGCTACTTTGTCGAAACCAATTGTATGGGCATCTATAAAATCGTGATCGAGCCAGTCGTTCTCGATCATTAGATGCAAAATGCCGTTGAAGAGAGCGACGTCACGTCCCGGTTTGACAGGCAGAAACAGATCGCAGGTGCGGGCGAGGGGCGTGATGCGCGGATCGACGACGATGAGGCGCGCACCCTTCTCCCGAGCTTGCCAGACATAATGGGTGGTAATAGGCGCACATTCGCCGATGTTGGCGCCACTGATCCACACGACCTCGGCGGCGACGATGTCGGACCAGGGATTGGCGGCGCGGTCGATGCCAAAGGCCAGTTTGTTGGCCGCAGCAGCGCTGACCATGCATAGTCGGCCGTTGTAATCGAGGTTCGCCGTCTTCAAACACATGCGGGCGAACTTGCCCATCAGATAAGCCTTTTCGTTAGTCAGACTGGCGCCGCTGAGGACGGCGAAAGCGTCGTTGCCGTACTGCGCCTGAATGCGCTGGATGGCAGCGGCGACCTGCTCGATGGCGGCGGCGTAGGGAAGGGGACGAAATCCGCCCGGGGCAGCCGGATCACGCTGGTAGGCGTGCAACAAGCGATCCGGGTGCGAACCTTGCAAGTAGCGCTTGACCCCTTTGGGACACAACATGCCCCGATTAAAGGGGAACTCTTCCCACGGCTCGAAACCCACGACCCGATTGCCATTGACCTTCAGCTGAATGCCGCACTGCTGGCCGCAGAAACAGCAGTGCGTCTTCACAAGCCGATCCGCCTCGGGGCCAGCGGCGTCGATGGCATAGGCGCGGTGGGGGCCGAAGTGCTCAAGAAGGTCCCGTGTTGGGGCGGGTTGCGTGGCCATATATGGTCCGTTCTCACAAGGACACGACTTCGCGGCGAACGGGGTGGCTTACATGCTCCGCGATTTCTTGCGGGACGCTTACGCGACCTCGCTCGCCTCCAGTCCACAACGCCGCATGCGCCAGGCAAACCAGGGCCCGGCGGCAAGCAGGGCAAATCCACTGATAATGCGACGCCGCTCCTTCGATCTCGTAGCGATACCCCAACTCGCCTTCGACGGTGATGAGATCTTCGACATGCATTTGAGAGGCGAAAGCAGCATGGCAACGACGACAGAAAGCTTGCTCGCCTTGGCGTCCCGCATCTTTGTAGACACCCACGGCCAGATGCGCTGGACGCATGAAAATATGAAATAACTTGCCGAATGGTAGCCAGAGTAAAGTAAAGATCACTGTCGCGGCGTGCAGAAGGGCCAAGAACTCGTAAGCGTAGCCGCCCATCCAGGTGTAGCTGATCGTTAAGAGCAAGCCGGTGACGCTGATGGCAAACAAGAGCAAGAGCGGCAGGAAGTCCTCGCCGAATTGCTGTAACGCTGCCGCTCCGCGGTCGCGCAACCGACGCCGCAGTGCCAGCACCACGCCGACGATCACCAATAAAGACGACCAAACCAGACCGTGAAAGGTGAGAAAGCCGAACAGCGAGGCGATACCAAATTCTCCCGCAGCGATGCCGAAAATATGCAGACGATAGCGCTGTAAGTCGCCGGGGACCGTGGTGAAGTGGACCCAGCCGAAGACCAGCGGAAACGTGATGGCCAAAGCCAAGATGCAGCCCCACATGATGCATGTATGTGCCGCCCCGCGCAGCCAGCCGCGCCGCCAGATGAAGCGATTGCCGGCAAAGTCGGCAACCAAGCGCCGCAACATGCGTAGACCATGACGGCGGAATCCTCCCTTTTGCAGCACCAGTTGCCTGCCGCGCCGCCAGTACAGCGCCGTAGGCGGACGTTGCAACCACATTACCCAGCGATAGGTGACACCGAACACCGCAAACAGGGTGGCGAACGTGTAGCCGAGCAGTGCCGCATCGAAGCGATCGAGGTTGCCCGATCCCAGGACGATGAGCACCGCTAGCACGAGCGTGACAGCCAGCCCGGCGCAGGTCGCTTTGTGGCGCTCGCGCATCATGGTCGAGCCCTCCTCTCGTTACGGCAATGAGGCGACAAGCGCGAAGAAGCACATGGAGTGCCATTGCGCCAAGCAACATCCTTTTGTTGCGTAACAGATTGACAGACAAGGAGTTCAGTCCATCACTCAGTCAAGAGGAGAGAACCGAAGGCAAAGGAGAATTGCTTGGTTGTTATGCAGGATTTGTAAGTAAGCTGGGCATAGCATTCCGTGCTGGCATGGCGGACGAGGGAGGCTAGGCTATCTCCGCAGCTTTCGCGGTGCGGTCTCCAACACGGGCACGGCGTCGAGTAATTCGCGGATGATGTCCAGCGCCTGCTTGCCTTCGACCTCGGCTTCGGGACGGACGATCAAGCGATGCGCCAGGACGTTGGGAGCGACGGCTTGGACGTCTTCATGCGTGAAGTAGTGACGGCCATCCAGCAAGGCGCGGGCGCGGGCGCAGCGTAAGAGACAGAGTGCGGCCCGTGGACTGGCGCCTAGGACCAAGTCGGGATGCGTGCGGCTGGCCTCGGCCAAGTCGATGATGTATTCCAGCAGCACGTCTTCCCCATGCACCGAGGCCACTTGCCACTGGATGTCGAGGATCTGCTCGGCCGTGAACAGTTGCTTCACCTCCGCTACGGGCTGGCTGTGCAGACGCAGCATGGCCAACTCGTCATAGCGTCCGGGATAGCCCATCGTGACACGCAGCAAGAAGCGGTCCAGCTGCGCTTCGGGCAGACGGTAAACGCCTTCGTGTTCGATAGGGTTTTGCGTGGCCAGCACCATGAACGGCTGCGGCAACGGTAGCGTCGTGCCTTCAATGGTGACCTGATTTTCCTGCATCGCTTCCAACAAAGCCGACTGCGTTTTTGCGGGTGCGCGGTTGACCTCGTCGGCCAATAACACCTGGCAAAAGATCGGCCCTTTACGCAGGACGAATTCGTTCTGCTTGCGATCAAAGACGTAGGTGCCGGTCACGTCAGAGGGCAACAGATCAGGGGTGAACTGCAAGCGTTGATACTGCGTACCGAGAACGTACGCGAACGTTTTGGACAGCGTGGTCTTGGCCACGCCGGGCACGCCTTCCAGCAGGACGTGTCCGCCGGCCAACAGGGCGATGAGGAACTGATGCGTGACTTCCGACATGCCGACGACGACTTTGCCGATCTCGGCGAAGACGCGATCGCGCAAGTCGCGCATGCGCGGTGCCAACTCGCGCAACGATTCGGCGCTAGGCACGCTATTCCGTTCCGAATCACCGGCCATGCCTACCTCAAAGTTAACGGATGATTTCAAACTCGTCTGCCGGTCATCAATCATCCCTCGGAAAGCACCTCTTCGATTGTCCCATTGGCCCAGGCGGTTTGCAATTCTTCCACGTCGCGCAGTCGGCGTTTAAGGGCGGCAGGAGAAAGGTGCGCGGGGGCATCGCCGCGTGCCAATCGCCACAAGCGCGCCACACGGCGGTTGAGACGCCAACGCTGCCATCGGCGGCCTGGGGCCGTCACCACCCGCGGCGGCGCTGCGCCCGTCAGCGCCACGCCGGCTGACGCAAAGTACTCCCGTGCCAGGCGGCGGCCTATCTCCCAAACATTGCCCAGATGCACAAGCGCACGCCGGCGTTGCTCAAGCAACGTCCTCTGCGGCTCATGCTTGCGGAGCGCCTCGGTCAGCGAGGGGACCGCTAATTCCGGGCGATGGCGGGTCCGCCAGAGAAAGCGCTGGCCCAAAAATACCAGCACCGCCAAGGTAAGGAGATACACAGCCTGGCGGACGACGCCCTTCCGGCCACCAGGCAACTCATCGATTCGCTCTAACAGGGCGCGGTTCCATGCGTTATTCTGTTCGAGTTGGGCAATGGTTTGATCGAGGGCGGCGACGATGGCAGGCTCCGAAGGAAGCGGCGAGGCAGGCATCCTTTTAAGAGGCGCCTGGAAATCGCTGCGAATGACGCCGTCGTCCCAGAGCAGGACTCTGATGCGTTGGCCGGCCAGCCGTATGTTCGCGTTGCCCTGTTCGGCATGAGATCGCACGGCGCGAAGCACTTCTCCGGGCGTCGAGATGCCGCCGCGCAGCCAATACAGACAGTGGGCCGCGAACTCCAGGTTGTTGTTGTCCTGAGGCAGAATCATGCGGTTGATGAAAAGGCTGTGGTCAGCCAACACCAACACGCGCCCCTTGCCGACTGTGCCACCGACGGCGAACAGCGCGCCTTTTTCGTCTACGAAATGCGGCCCTCCAGCTTTTTCGTCCTGGCATAGCATCGAGAGTTTGGCCAGTCGATGGATCCCAACGGGCAACCACCAGCGCGAGATTACCAGGCGCGAAGGGGCATTGGCAGCGACGCGCAAGCGCGGTGAATCGAGACGCGGAGAGCGCCGGAACAAATCGGGCCGCATGTCCCCACCAATGAGGGCCGTCACCGTGCCGAAGGTGTCTGGGCCTTCAAGCGGCTCGACAAAAGGACAATATTCCGAGTTATTATAGAGGAAATGTTGGCTATTTTGAGCAAGGAAGCGCCGTCTGAGCACCAGTGTTTCCCCTGTCACCCGGACGCCGGCCAGGCGGCCCAATTCTTGGTCTGCCTCACCCACCGTTGGCATGTCCGTGGCGATCAACACGGCCCCACCCTGCTCGACAAACGTATGCAGTCCTTCGGGGAAATATCGGTGTGTTAAACCATTGGGATTGCCCAGCAAGATGAACAGGGACTCGCTGGGGGCCTCCTGGAGTTCCGCAAAGGAATGCAGGGGTCGAAACCCCAGTTCAAACAGCAGCCGACGAAAAGCCTCTGTGCCTTGCTCGTAAGGGACCATTGGGACCTGGCCGTGGGCTGTCCCGCATTGGAAGACAGCTAAGAGGGCAAGTGCCCATCCCCAGCGGCCACTACCAACTCGCGGCCTCAGCGAGACAAGCCGACAGGCCTTGCTGGCCCTGCCTCCGGCAATCCTCGTTGCGTAGCCTGTCATGGAGCTGTCACTCCGGCAAGGGAACAGAGGGCTTGGCGGGCGTCGCTTAACTGCTCCGCGGAGAGGGTTTCTTCAGCGGGTGCATAGCGGGCCTGCTCGTACAACCAGGCCAGTATCTCGGCGGCTTGGCGGCGGGCGGGATTATCGGCGTCCTGTTGGGCGAGGCGTTCGGCTAACTGACGATGATGACAGGCGGCGGCGGCGGGACCGAGACGAAGCAAGGCCAGATACTCAAAAGCGCGAATCACGTCCTGCCGCGTTGCGACAGCGTGGGGCGGCGTCGGCCAAGGGCCCGGGCGCCATTCCGCGCCGACCCCAAGCTCAGGCGATTTCGGGCCGAAGCCGCTCCGGTACAACAGCAGAACAACCGTAGCGAGCATCACCAAAGAAAGCAGCACTGGCGCCCAGCCATCCCCTCCTGCCGTCGAGGAAGGAGATAAGGAAACGGATGGACTGTCGAAAGAGGGCAGGGAAGGCGGCGCCCGCCGGAAGAGAGAACTCATGCTCTCCCAGAGGCCGTTCTGCCGGTGGAAAAAATCGTCCCCGTTCGTCAGATAGCGCGCGAGCGTTTCCGAAGGGAGCGAGGGAATGGGGGGGCGCCCATTGGAGGCGAAGTCGGGCTGCGGCGCCGAACGCAGCAACTCGACCAGGGGCGTGTTTCTCTCGCTGCCACTCGCCTCCGTGAGTGCTTGTAACACGTCGACGCCCATAGCGTCGAATTCTTCGATCAGCCACTTGGCAGTTTCGTCCTTTAGCTGGTCCACCAGCGACGGTCCTGCCGCAACCGGTATAGGCAGAGACGGCGGCAGGGCCGACGAGCCGAGAGCATCCACAGCCGGAGGCGGAGTAACAAACCCAAGACCGTTTGGCATCCCATGTGAGGGAGAAGACGGCGCTTGACGTTCGTTGCTTTCGACGAGGCGGCGGAGCATGTCAAATTTTCGCTGATCCATCTGCTGGAACAATTGCGCCCAGTTACGGTCCTTGTTCAGCCCTTCCTCGGTGAGCAGCCGCTTCTGAAACTGTTGCCAATCCAATTTCGCAAGCTCTTGGAGACGATCGCGAAAGGCGTGATCTTTAAGTAATTCCTGAACCTGGGCATTCCACTGGTACAGATCATACCCCTCGTGCAACTCTTGCAAGCGTTGAGAGAGCATCTCCTGAGCGCCGGCCAGATCGACTATGGCCGGCAAATCGTAGCAACGGTGCGATTGCTTCGGGGACGGAGGGCGGAAGCGAAGAGGAATAGGCTCGACGCTTTGGGCCATTGCCGTCTGCGGAAGCAGCAACAAGGGGAGGAGCAGCCACGGCTCGAAACGCTTGTTCATGAGGCTCAATCCTTGCGGCCGAGAACGGCGGGGAATGCTTAAACTTTTTGCATTTTAGGGCGAGAACGGAGGGATTACAAGCAACGCGCCGCCGTTCCCGTGTGGAGTGTGGAGACGCGGGAGTTAAAGAACGGCGGACGTGGAAACCGATGTCCTCTTCGGAACCCGCCCTTGAGTTTCCGAGACCGCGTAGCTTGCATGGACACCGTTGTTTGCCTTCCGACCCTGGATGCTCTCCGCGAACATGTTCGCAACACCTTGTGTGCTCACGATCAGCTTGATCCGGCGCAGACGCCGATGCATCAAGCAGTCATTAAACGATCGGGACGACCGTGCGGGCTGTTCTTTCAGGTGCAGGGGCCGCGCCTGGTCAAGACCTATGCCATTTGGGCCGGAGAGGAAGACCGTATCCTCTTTTACGATTCTAACGGCCAACGCTTCGCCGAGGTTCGCCTCAGCGAAGCGCCCGATCTAGGCAGATTGGCGGCATGACCGGCTTAGGGTGGGGCCTCCCGTTTCACGTCGCGCGGCTGCAAGCAGAATTCCAGGAGGGTATGCACATCGGCGTCCTTGGGGACCAGTTCCGGCTGGCGGGCCGTGCGCTTCATGTGCTCGGCAAGTTGGGCGGTGAAATCGGCAACCAATCGGGCGTGCTCCGGCTTGTCGGCGAGGTTGGTCATCTCTTCCGGATCGTTCTCTTCGTCGTAGAGACGAATCGTCCGCCCTGGCAGTGGTCGGCCGGTGGCGTAGCCGTCTTGCCGTTCGCGCTTGCCGGTACTGTAGATGAATTTCCAACGTTCCGTGCGGAGCATCGCCTCTTCGTTTTCCGAATACTCCACCACAACCCGATCGCGGTGTTTGTGGACTTCGCCGCGCAGCAGCGGCGCCAAGCTCTTGCCCTGCACGGTGGCCGGCGTTGGGACGCGGCAGAATTCGAGCACCGTCGGCACGATGTCGATGAACTCAACCAGCGCTTGCGTGTTTTGTCCGGCCTTGAGGCGTCCCGGCCAACGCAGCAGCAGCGGCGAACGCACGGCCGGCTCATAACAGCAGTGTTTCTCGAAGCGCCCGTGTTGGCCGAGCATATAACCGTGGTCCCCGGTATAAATCACCAGCGTGTCGGCGTCGCGGCCGGAGTGCTTTAAGGCATCGAGAACCAGGCCAACATTTTTGTCCATGAATTCGGTGGACGTGTAATAAGCAGCGAGGATGCCCTGTTTCTCACGCTCGGTCAAGCTGCGGAAAATGGCCGGGATCTGAGCGTCGTCTTCAGGGCCGACCTTCGGTACGGTGAACTGCTCTGGTCGGTACTTACCGCGATATTCGATGGGGAACCGGAAGGGCGAATGCGGCTCGTAGAAGCTGACCATGAGAAAAAACGGCTTGTCGCGGCGCTGGTGCAAATAGCGGGCTGCCTGGTGAGCGAAGAACGTGCCGGTCATGTCCTCATCGCGCGCCCCGAACGGCAGACAAGCGCTATTGAGCCAAATGGAGGCCGGATCACGAAAGGGACGCCACGGCGGCTGGACCTCGATGTCCATCGGCAACGGTTTCGGCGGATGCTCCTTTAGATAGCGATGGTGGTGCGGCACATCGATGCGAAGATCGAATCCATGCGTGAGATTGCTGTTGAAGTGCATCTTACCGATGGCGGCAGTAGCGTAGCCCGCCGCGCGGAGCAACGTCGCCAAGGTCTGTTCCCCCGCAGGCAACGGCGTCTGCAACAGCGTCACCCCGATCGTGCGCGGATACCGGCCGGTCAAAAACGACTGCCGTGACGCCGTGCAGACTGGTGAATTGCAATAGGCACGATCAAAGCGTATGCCCTCCGAAGCAAGACGATCCAGGTTCGGGGTACGGACAATTTTGTTGCCATAGGCGCCGCAGACATACGGGGCATGGTCGTCCGCACAAATCCACAGAACGTTCGGTCGCGGCGACTCCGCGCGAACGAAGCCAGCCATCGTTATCACAACCACGATAGCTATCCATCGATAACGCATCGTTCCCCCCTTTCGCAACGGTTGCCAGAATTATACTGCGCACGAGGAGATCTGACCCGTGGGCGAGCGGGGGGTGTCAACCTCCGCTCGCCTCCGTTCTTTTACCGGGGGGCACCCCCGCTCGCCCCTGTTAACCCAACCTCGCTCGCCCAAGGGCAACCCTTGGGGCGGGGAGGAAGAATCCGCTGGCTGCTCACAGCGGCAATGCGAACAGCTTTATCGAGACGCTTTTCTCGTGTCGTGGTAGGATGATGGTCGAAGGTTCCCCCGCGAGGATTGCTCTATGTTCCTGAACCTGTCTGCGGACTTACTTGTGGCGTTCGCCCCGGACGAATGGCTCGATCGCTGTATCCACTCCTGCGCGGCCCTGGCCCCGGAGAACAGCTTTTTCGCCTATCACTTCAACATTAGCGCCTTGCTGGCCCTGGTGTTGGTCAGCCTGTGCTGTGGCGCCATCGGCTCGCTGGTGGTCGGCGGCCGCATGGCTTTCTTCAGCGACGCCCTGGCCCATTGTTCCTTCGCTGGCATCAGCATTGGCTTTTTGCTGTTTTTCCTTTTAGGCCCCCAGGGCAAGGACGACAACACCCAGAGGTTGTTCTGGGACTGGGTCACCGTCATTATGGCCGTCTTCGGCATCGCCGCCGGCTGCGGCATCGTCTGGGTAAGGACGCGCACCGGCCTGAGCAGTGATACCGTCATCGGCGTGTTCTTCGCAGGGGCCGTCGGATTGGCCGCCACTCTGCGCATGCTCATGCGCGACCGCCGACTGTTTAACCTGGAAGATTTCCTGTTCGGCGAACCCTTGCGGGTCTCCAGTGGGCAGATCCTCGTCCTCGCCGCACTGCTTACCCTCACCGTCTTGTTATTGGCCGGCATCTATAACCATTTGCAACTGGCCAGTTTCAATCAGAGTTTGGCCCTTGCACGCCGCATTCCCGTCCAACGTGTGCAGTATTTGTTTATCATATTGCTGGCCTTGGTGGTCAATCTGTGCCTGCGCTTTGTCGGCGCCTTACTTATCAACGCCCTGCTCATCATTCCGGCGGCGACGGCCGTGAACCTCAGCCGAAATATGCGGCAACTGTTCTGGCGGACGGTCTTGCTTAGTTTGCTCCTGAGCCTTGCCGGGCTGTGGTTGAGCTGGGACATGAACATGGGAGCAAACATTGATTTGGGGCTTTCTGGCACCATCGTGGTGCTGAACGTGCTGGCTTTCCTCTGTTCAATGGCCGTCGGTCCTTGGCTGCGCACCCGGCGTGCGGTGTGACCCTCGTTGCCCGTCTTTTTTCCCATACAGGCTTGACACGGCGCCTATTCTGGATAAACTTGTCCATATATCTTCCGCTTCCCGCCTTTTGTCCCACCTTGGCGGGAACCTGGCCAAGGAGTCCAATCATGAGCCGATACTTTCTCCTCTCCTGTTGGTGCTGCGGGTTGGTATTACTACTGGTTCCACTTTCCGTCGGCGCCGTCGACCTGGACCGGGAGCCGATCAACTACAGTACCGCCCCGCCGCATAACGCCGTCGAACGCTTGCAAGAACGTCTCGATGCCGGCCAGGCCAAACTCAGTTATGAAGAAGGCACCGGCTATCTGCGTTCCTTACTGCGCGAACTAAAGGTGCCGCTGTCTTCGCAAATGCTGGTGTTTTCCAAAACGAGCTTGCAGCGCCAACGCATCAATCCGCGCACGCCGCGCGCCATCTACTTCGGCGACGATGCCTATGTCGGCTTCTGCCAGAAAGGCGACCTTCTGGAAGTAACGGCCGTCGATCCGCAATTGGGGGCGGTGTTTTATTCGCTGAGCCAGAAGAAGAGCGCACACCCTCACTTCCAGCGGCAAACAGATAATTGTCTCATCTGTCACGCCTCGTCGTTCAATCAGGGCTATCCAGGGCACCTGGCGCGTTCGGTGTTCGCCGACGGTCTGGGATTGCCCCTCCTCGCTTCGGGCACCTATCGCATCGATCATACCAGTCCGCTGCGGCAACGTTGGGGCGGCTGGTACGTCAGCGGCACCAGCGGCAAACAAGTGCATCTGGGCAACCTGATCGTGCGCGGCAACCCACGCCCGGAGGAGATCGACAATTCGGCGAATATCAATGTCACCCAGTTGGAGCGCTATTTCAAGACGGCGCCGTATCCGACGCCGCACAGCGATATCGTTGCGCTAATGGTGATGGAACATCAAACGGAGATGCACAATCGCCTGACGCGGGCCCATTTCCAGACACGCCTCGCCTTGCATGAGGAGGCGGAGTTCAACAAGGCGCTAGGCCGCCCGGCCGATTATCGCTCCGATAGCACCGTCCGCCGCATCCGCAGCGCTGGCGAACCCGTGGTGCAGTACATGCTCTTTTGCCAAGAAGCGCAATTAACCGATCCCATTAAGGGCACTTCGGGTTTCACTGAGGAGTTCGTCCAGCGTGGGCCGCGCGATAGCAAAGGGCGGTCGCTGCGCGATTTCGACTTGAAACGCCGTTTATTTGCCTATCCATGCAGCTATATCATTTATTCTGAGGCGTTTGAAGCGTTGCCGGCGGCCGTGAAGGATTATATCCTGCGGCGGCTGTGGGAAGTGCTCAGCGGCCAAGACACGAGCAAGGAGTTCGCCCATCTGTCGGCGGCGGATCGCCGAGCGATCTTGGAGATCTTGCGTGAAACGAAGCCGAACCTGCCGGATTACTGGAAGGCGGCGGCTGCTCGCTAAGAAGGAGCCACGGTGGACCCTGTGGGATCGGCAGAGGCGTATTCGGCAAAAGCACGGCCGCCGTTGCGGCCCGACATGACAGTTCGCCAAGTGGCTGCGGACTATCCGGGCTGTCGAGAAGTGCTGCGCCGCTACGGAGAACCGGAGAGGCGGTCGGCGAAGTTTGGCCACCTGGAGCCGCTGGACCACTTCGCCCGCCGGCAGGGCCACGACCTCAAGCAACTGCTACAAGAGTTGGCCCAAGCTGCCGGGACAGAGATAGACTGGCAAGGACGCCAGGCCGAATCCGTCCACCGGCCTTTCCTGCTTTCTGCCCTGCTCGTCACCCTGTCGCTGGGGGCCGGTTGGGGAGCGTGGCTGTTGTGGGAAATTGGCCGGGCCGGGCGCTTCACTGCCGCTCCGGTCGGTCATGTCGTTGCTCATGGGGAAGCTCAACTTTGGGGCTTTATCGCCCTCTTCGTCGTCGGCATTGCTCTGCGTTATCTGCCTAGAAGTGCTGCTGGCCCTCTGCCACGGCCGCTCTTCTGTCATCTGTTGCTCGCTGCTCTGCTCTTGGGCGTGGTCGGCGGCTTCTTCTGGGCGATGGGGCCGGAGCAGCTCCATTGGCTCGGCCCCCTCAGCGGCCTTTCTCTCGTGGTTGCAGCCTTGGGATTTCTCACTTTTCTCTCCCGTCAATTGGCCGGCAAACTCCACTTTAGTTGGGCGCGGCTGATCGGGGCCGCCGGCCTCTGGATGACCATTTGGGCCGGCGTCACGTTTACGCTGCGCTATCGGCAGAGCGCCGCAGGACCCGGCAACTACAGCGAACCACTGCGCCAGCTGTTGATGGAGTTGGCCATCTTCGGTTTCGCCCTCAACGCCATTTACGGTTTCGGCCAGCGGCTGTTGCCCGGCATTGCCGGCAGCGCCACTCCGTATGGCCTCGCCCTCGAATCGACCTTTTGGCTGCACAACACGGGCCTTCTTTTACTATTGCCAGCTTCTCTGGGTTGGTCCCTCTGGCTGGAAGTATGGGCCACGACGCTGCTGTTGGCGGCCACACTGGCTTATGTCATCGGCATGAGGGGGTTCCTGCGGGTGCGCCGGAGTACGCCGCGCCCCGAGGTGGGCGAAGCTCTGCTGGTCCGCTATGTCCAGTTGGCCTTTTTCTGGCTGTTAGCAGCCCTGATCTTGCTGGTCGGCGGCGAGTGCTGGGCAGCCATCCGCGGCCAACCGTTGCCCCATGCCTATCTTGGCTCCGTTCGGCACGCCCTGACAGTGGGCTTCATGACCACGCTGATTCTTGGGGTCGGCCAACGTCTGGTGCCGATCCTCGGACATACGTTGTTGGCCTGGCCCCGCCTGGTTGCTCCGATTTTCCTTCTCATTGCCACCGGGAACTTGCTCCGCGTCAGCACGGAGATGGCCACGCTGGCCGCTGCTCCGGCCTTTGGGATCATGCCGTTGTCGGCCTTGTTGGAGTTGGCCGCCCTGGCGCTGTTTGCCGCCAATATCGGACGCACTCTCTGGCCGCCTCTTGATCCGTTGCTGCGCAGCGGACGGGCCACGCTTCGAACCTCCGTGGCGCTGCTGCTGGCGGAACATCCCTGGCTGGAAGATCAGCTACTGGATTGGGGATTGGGATATATCGGCCGTACGCGCTCCGTGCCCCGCGAGCTGACGCTGGGCACTCTGGCCCGCAGCGAAGGCAAGGAGCCCGAAGAACTCCTCGCCCGCGTTAACGACCTCCTGCAAAAACGCCGGAATGCATCCAGTTGAGCTGCGACTGGTAGAGAAAGGCCCTGCCCAATCGCGCTCTTTACGGTTGCAGTTGCGATAGTCCTTTGCCGACCGGCTGGCCATACAATTCGGCCAGGTCGGTTTTGCCGATGCGCTGATAATGCTCGGCGAGAGCGGCCCGCGTAGCCGCGTGATCGGGCGCTTGTTCCAAAGCACTGAGCAACCAGCGTTCGCCCTCATCGGCGCGGCCATTGCGCAGGCAGATCAAACCGGCCTGCAAGCGCGGCCCAGGGTCGCGGGGATTCTTGACAACGCGATGAAAGGCTTCTTCCAAGGCTTTCCAATCGGCTTCGATCCGCTTATGCGCCGCTTCATAGATACGCGCTTCCTCTTCCTTGTTTTGCTTCAAAAGTGCCTGAGCCAGGAGAAAATGTGCTTGGCCGTCGTAGGGATAATCGGCGACGGCTTGGCGAAGCCATTTCTCGGCGTCGGCCGGCGCTTCCGTCTCCAGGGCGATCTTGCCCCGCTCGAGCAGGGCCATGCCATCGTGCGGCTGCCGCTCGAGAACAGCATCTAACAGTCGGCGGGCCGCTTCCACCTCCCCCAGTTGGCGATGACTGCGCGCCAATCCCACCAGCACCTCCGCCGCCTCGCCGCCCGGCAGTTGCCGCAGATATTCAAATTGCGTCCGGGCCTTGTCTGCTTGCTTGGTTAACAACAAGAGTTCCCCGTACTGCAAACGCGCCGCGCGATGTTGTGGCTGAGCTTCGACGGCACGGCGGCAGTCTTCCTCAGCCTGGGGGAAGTTGCCGGCCGCTTTCCACATCGACGCACGCAACAGCAGGGCGGCCAAGTTGTCTGGCTGGCGGCTCAGCAGTCGATTCAAACAGTACATTGCCGCGTCGAGACGATAAATCTGAACGTAGCCTTTGGCCATTGCCTCCAAGATCAGGTCGGCATCAGGATTTTCTTGGTCCACCTCGCGTTGCAGAAGTTTTTCCACCTCGGCAATACGACCGCATTGCGCCTGAAATAAAATGCTTTCCAGAGCGATCTCTGCACCCTTGGCTTGCAGCTGCCGGCACCTCTGCAAGTGCTCGGAGGCTTGCTCGTAATGTTCGGCGCGACGGGCGGCCCGCGCCATCTCGAAGTGAAGGCGAGCGCTCCGCGGGTGGACGCGCAAGCACGCCGCCAAATGCTGCTCCGCCGCCTCAAAATCGTAGCGCTCCATCGCCTGTTCCGCTTGGCGCAAGTGGTAGTCGCTGTAGTAATGCAGCCCTTCCCAACCGCCGGCCGCCAGTAAGGCGCTGGTTAACAGGGCCCACAGCACAAAACGGGCAGGATGAGTTTGCGCCTCCCCCATCAGTCGTCTCAGATACGTTTTCACGGTCATCTCTCCCGTTGCTGTGGTTGTGCGGCTAGATGGCGATGGAAAGATGCCTGCTCCGATTGCCCCTGCCGTTGATAATAATCGGCCAGGGCGGCGTGCGTTGCGGAATGATGCGGCGACATTTGCAGGGCGCTGGTGAGCCAATGCAGACCTTCCCGGTCTTTGCCGTACCGCAGACAGAGCAAGCCTGCCTGGCAGCGCAGATAGGCATCGTCGGGCCTTCGGCCAATCTGAGCGATGAGTTCTTCCAGATGGGCCAGGTCGGTTTCCAATTGGCGGAGCCGATCTGCACAGAGGCGGGCTTCTTCGTTCTGTCCTCGCTGCTCTAGACATTGCAGGAGGTCGTATAAGGCCTCGCGATCGTCGGGAGCAGCCGTTGTTGCTCGTCGGAAATAATTCTCGGCCTCTGCAATCTGTCCGCGCGTCCGTGCTAAACGACCGCGCTCGGCCAGCGCCTCGGCCAACTGGGGATGGCGGGCCAGCAATTCTTCGACTAATTTTTGGGCCTCGTCGAGGCGATCGAGCAAACGATAGCACCGCGCCAGAGCAAGTATGACTTCTGGGTCATCCCTGTACTGCGGTCGGATTTTCTCCAGCTGCTCCAGCGCTTCGGCTGGACGGCGAAAGCGCTGGAGCAGCAGATTGGCCAAGCGTAAGCTAGCCTTGTGGTGAAACGGGTCGGCAGCCACGGCGCGCTGGTAACATTCCCATGCTTTGTCCCTCCGACGCAAGCGCTCCCAGGCATAGCCGCGCCAATACAGCGCTTGCGGATCTTCCGGGCGTATTTGCAACCAGAGATCGGTGCATTCCAGCAAGCCGACCAGACGATCCGTCTTGCTATATCCCAGGGCCAGCGCTTCGAGGACTAAGGGGGCATCGGGATGATGGGGGCTGATCGTCCGCTTCAGATAATTTTCGTTCTCACCCAATTGACCACGCTGCACGCACAACAACGCTGCTTCTATCTTCGCGTCCTCGACATGGCGACAGCGCGCCAGATGTTGCTGTGCTTCTTGATACTGTTCCTGGCAGCGCGCACAGCGTGCCGCCAGGAAGTGCGCCGTTTCATCGTCGGGCCAAACCGCCAAGTAAGCGCGAAGGTGTGATTCAGCGGCGGAGAAGTCCCGCTGCTGTAAAGCGCGTCGAGCAGCCCGAAAATGATAAGCGGCCTCGATCTGTCTTCCCAGGGGCCAACCGCCCACACACACCAACAGCAACAACAGCAGACCGGGTACGATAACACGGCGGCGCCCCAACCGTTGCACCAACATGCGACAGTGCGAAAACATGACAACTATCTTTGGCGCACTCTTCGTCCACCAACTTGCTCTTCGTTTAGCTGTGAGCCGCAGGACAAGCAGGGCAACGCCTTGCCTCCGGCTCACAGCCAAACAAAGTTGCTGGGGCCCTCCATCAGGGCTTCAGGTCGATGTCATAAGTTTGCTCGCCGGGTTTGACAGTGTATTTCAAGGGCGACGATTCCGGCGTAGCATATTTTTCGGGGGCCGGCACAACCTGAACCGTTTTGCCCTCCTCGTAGCCGGGAGGCAGCATTTCTTTGGGCATTCCTTTGGAACCGGTAGGCGGTTTCGGCATCTTGGCCATCGGTCCCATAGGGGCCTTGGGCGTCGTCACCGTGATGGTCGTTTCTCCGACCGGGGCGTCAGGAACGGTGTACTCGCCGTTGAACGTAATGGTTCCTGCCGCATGCCGCCCATCGGACGTGACGAAGGCAACGGTGCCAGCGGTAAGGGGCTTGTTCATGAAGGTAATTTTGCCTTTGACGGTCGCCCGCTGTCGCTTGGCACACCCCGGCAGGCTGGTCAGCAGACAACAGCCAATGAGCAGCCCGCACGCAAAGGCAGAACATCGGGACCACATGATCGTTTACACTCTCTTTCTTGCGCTTTTTAACTTGTTCGCAGCGCTAGCAAGGGAATCCTCTCTAGCGCTGCGAGTTGAGACGCGGCTTATGGTCCACCCATCTTTACCAATCGGGAGGCATGGGGAAGCCATCGTTGGGCTGGCAGGCATACCAGAAAGTAACAGTGCTTATGCCTTGGGCTAGAAAGCGTACACTGCCATCTCCCAAAGCGACGTTCATGCCTCCGGTATGAGGGCTGGAGGCCATAAAGTGATTGCATGTTCCCGGTCTAGGCATGATCTGGAAACCTATGGTAGGGCCCTGAGCGAGCCAAGTCATGAACGCCGGCATCCAGTTGTAATCCCAGTTGCCATGATTCCATAACGGGCTAAAAGTCCCTTGCACTTGGGAGACATTGTCGTCGCACCGGGCGACTTTTTCGGCGAAGAGGATCGTGTTGGACGTTCCATCCGGGAAGGAGGCTGGAATGCGGGGACATACCGTGGTATCCCAGGTAGAGGGATTGGCAAACACCTGGTAATTGGCGACGTAATTGCCACAGGCCCAGCCGCCGCTCCACATCTGCACGGGAAGATTGTTTCCATCGGCCGGGCAGAGGTAGGTCTTGATCGTCTGCGGACTGATGGGGCCGGGATCGCTCTCGCCCGGATAATCCCAGGGGTAGTGATTAGGATGCAAGTTATAGATGTTTTGTTGCTCGATGTAGGGGAGCAACAAATAGAAGGTGTTCCCTCCCATGCCAGAGCCACACGACACGCCAGTAGGTGGAGCGGCCGGATTAGCTCCCGTGAAGGGACTCGTTTGACATTCCCCACAGCACATGGGCGGGCACATTCCCATGGTGCCTTGGGCGTTGTGGCAGGCAATCGCCAATTGTTTGAGGTTGTTTTGGCACTGGGCGCGGTTGGCCGCCTCACGCACCTTCTGCACGGCCGGCAACAGCAGGCCGATCAGGATGGCAATGATGGCGATCACTACCAATAGTTCGATCAAGGTGAAGGCGCGCCAGCGCTTGAAGAAAGTCAGTCGCGGCATGTTCCGGACCCTCCTTTACAAAAGTGAAGAAACTACGGAAGGAAACGTTTACAAGGTCGTGACACCCTATAGGCTGATTGTTGCCCTCGCATTGTCTGTTGTCAAGGATTTTCTTGAAAAAAGTGAGAGAATTTGGTGAAGCCACGAAAGGGCCTCTTTTCAATGGCGCCGCGCTCGAGCTAGCTCACGATGGTGCGCTGCCAACTCCAGCTTTCCTGCTTGTTGATAGTAGTCGGCCAGTGCCTGATGGGCCGGCCCATAATCGGGGGCTTCGCTCAAGGCCAAGTGCAGCCAACGAACGCCTTCTTGCTCTTGGCCATTACGCAAGAACAGGGCTGCCACTTCGCAGCGCAGGGCGGGATCATGCGGCTGGCGCAGCACCGCTTTGGTCAATTGGCCAAGACGTTTTAGGTCGGCGTCGGCCCGCTGGAAGCGGGCCTGATATTCACGGGCCTCGGCGTCTTGACCGCTCTGTTGCAGGCACTGCACGAAATTGTAAAGGGCTTCGCGATCGGTAGGCGCCAGCGCCACGGCCCGGCGCAGCCAGTGGGCCGCCTGTTCTAACTCTCCGACTTCCAGGGCGAGCCGACCGCGCTCGGTAAAGACGCCGGCCGCTCCTGGGGCGGGGGTCGGCCCTTCCAGTTCGGCGACAAGGGCGTCGAGCAGCTGGCGGGCCTCTCCCGTCCGCCCCATCTGCCGCCAGCAGCGCGCCAGCCCCAGCCGGGGAGAAAGATCCTGCGGATGCCGCCGCCGTAACCACTCGAATTGCTCGGCGGCCTCTTCCGGCGGGCCGGTGACTGCCAAGGTTTCCGCCAGGCGCAGATGGGCGCGTTCATTGTCCGGTTCGACCTGCACGGCCCGGCGATAATCGCGCACCGCCTCGGCATAATGAAACAGACGCTCCCAGATGAAACCCCGTCCCAGCAAGGCCGCCACGTCGTCCGGACGCTGTTCCAAATAACTGTCCAGACAGTCACGCGCCTCAAACAGTCGATAATGGTCCAGATAATATTGACTCAAGACCTCCCAGATGAGCAGTGCTTCGGGACGGCCGGGCCTTGCCTGGGCCTTGAGAGAAGAGACAACGGCGGCGTCGCCGCGCTGGAGGCGGAGCAAAGACCATTCAAGAGTGAAAGAAGGATCTTCTCCTTTTAGGCGGCGGTACGCATTCAGGTGCTTGGCGGCCTGATCGAACAAGCCGGCGCGGCGGGCCGTCCGCCCAGTCAGCAAAAGCAAGGAGGGGTCATCCCGGCGGCGCGTCAGGCAATCCTGAAGCAAGGCGTAGGCGGCGGCGTAATCGCGGCGCCCCAGGGCCTGTTCCGCAGCAGCCCACTGTGGGTCAGGGCGCAGATACCAAGCGAGGAGACTTCCACTCACCACGATCAGACCGAGGCCGAACAAGAGTCGACGGCGGAAACGCATGCTCATCGCTGCCTCACTCTTTTTCTTGCACCAGTCGATGATAGCGATCGAGGGCCAAGTCTTTCCATTGCTGGCGCGCGCCCGTGGGCCAAATCACTGTCAGCCGATCGATCCTCTCCGCTTTCCCCAAGCCGAACACGTGCCGGCGATCGCTCGAAGAGGCATAGCTGCCGCCGCCCTTGGCGAAGCGCGTCTGGGTCTGCCCGTCCTGTTCCAGAATCAACTTCGCCCCTACGACGTCGGCATGATCGCGGCCGATCAGTTCTATGCCCAGCCAGTGATGGTCTGTAGGCGTCTCATTGTGCAGCAGCACTACCGGCTCATTGAGATGGCTGATGACCAGGTCGATGCGGCCGTCGTCATCGAGATCGCCCAGCGCCACGCCGCGGGCCAGATGCAGGTCCCGGAAATAAGGCCCTCCCTGGCTGGAGATCTCGGTGAACATGCCGTCCTGATTGCGGAGCAGAATGGGCCGCTGATGCGGATCGCCGCCGCTGCGGGGCGGATAGCGGATAGCGTGGCCGGTGGCCAGGAATAAGTCCTCCCAGCCGTCCCGATCGAGGTCGAGAAAACCGCATCCCCAGCCAACAGTGCTTTGGCCCAAGGCAGCTAGGCCGGCCGTGCGCGAGGCATATTGGAAGAGGACCTGATCGCCGCGACAGACATTGCGATACAGGGCGTGCAGTTCGTTCTCGTAATTACTGACGAACAGCGACGGCCGGCCGCTGCGGTCGTAGTCGGCGGCATCGACACCCATGCTGCCGTTGGGCGAGCCGCCGCCGTCACGGGCCGCACCGCTGACCAGGCCGCGTTCCTCAAAGCGAAAATGGCCCGGTGTGCAGCGATTCACGTAGAGAAAACTATCGGCCGTGTCGTTGGCGACGTAGATATCCGGCTTGCCGTCGCCGTTGATGTCCACGAGCAGCACGCCCAACCCTTTACTGGCGTCGGGGCCGCCGGGACGCAACGGGGCCTCGTTGCTGACGTCGGTGAAAGTGCCGTCGCGGTTGTTGCGAAACAACTTGTGCGGCAGACCGTCGAAGACTTTGGGGGGACAGATGTCCGCCGGCCGGCCGCAGCGTGGATGATTGGCAAAGGACCAATTCACGTAGTAACAAATGTACAAATCAGGATAGCCGTCCCCGTCGAAATCGGCCCAGCCGGCGCTGCTGCTCCATGAGCGCCAAGTCAAACCGGCCTTGCGCGTGACATCGACGAACTGCCGGCCCTGGCTGGCATCCTCCGGATTGACCGGCTCATTGTGAAACAAAGCGAGCCGGTCCCAGCCGGTCAGCAGCAGGTCCGGCCAGCCGTCACGGTCGTAATCACCGACCGCCGCACCGTGGCTGTAAAACCAGTCCCCATCGAGGTGCAACCGAGCGCTGACATCCTTGAACTTGTTATCGCCGAGATTCCGAAAGAGTTTACAGGGTCGGCCTCGGATCGCCTTGCCCTCGAAAAAGCCGCCGCCGGCCAAAAAAATGTCGAGCCGCCCATCGCCGTCGAAATCGAGCAGGGCCACGCCGCCGCCCAGCGATTCGAGGATCGCGAAGTGTCCCGCCTCGGCGCCATTGTGATAAACAAAGTCCAGGCCGGATGCCGCGGTGATGTCCCGAAACAACGCAGGGCCGTCATCCTCTCTCGACGCCGGTACGCTGATGGTGGACGGCGTGCGTGGACCGCATCCTAGGGAAAAAAACGTCAATCCCACCAGAAGGAGTGTCACAATCCCGCGCAACTGCATGTTCTTCACCGCAAGACGAATCATCCCTGCGAAGTGCGAAATGGCCCACCTCTTGCCCATCCTCATCACAACATTCCAGCGTTTGCCGGGCGTCCTGGAGTTCGGCACGCGCCGCAGGATCAACAATCACTCGGTTCATGCCTCGATTCTCTCTTCGATTGGAGCGCTTTTCCAAGATGGAGCTTATCGCATAAGCCGAAAAGAGACAAGAGAACACCCATGCAAAAGTCTTTGCCGCCCAGTTTTGGTGCGTGGGGTTGCGTCTATCGAGGGCGAGCGGGGGGGGTGAACCCCCCGGTAGAAAAACCGGGGGGTCACACCCCCGCCCGCCCCCGATAGACGCAACCCCACCCCCCAGGTCGGCGGGGGGGATC